>Ga0310345_10002693_pt1 | contig 17621 bp, 10 predicted proteins | sample HC15DNA20500_MG_FD_204667 | JGI IMG/M metagenome (GOLD analysis project Ga0310345, IMG submission 204667) | Marine microbial communities from station ALOHA, North Pacific Subtropical Gyre - HC15-DNA-20-500_MG | ecosystem: Environmental > Aquatic > Marine > Oceanic | place: Pacific Ocean: North... | reverse complement strand
CGATCATCTCGATACGGCCAATATCTACGGTGCGGGCAGGAACGAGGAACTGCTGGGCGAAGCGGTGATGCACCGGCGCAGCGAATTCCTGCTGGCGAGCAAGACGGGCATCGTCGTCGATGGGCAGCGCCGGGGGATCGACTGTTCTCCCGACGCCATCGCGGCCTCCATCGACGCCAGCCTCGGCCGGTTGCGAACCGACCATATCGACCTGCTCTACATGCACCGCTTCGATCCCAAGGTGCCCATCGCAGACAGTGTCGGCACACTGCAGCGCGCGATCGAGGCGGGCAAGATCGGCGCCTATGGCGTATCCGAATGGTCGTCTGCCCATATCCGCGAGGCGCATGGCGTGTATCCCATGGCTGCGGTGCAGACCGAATTTTCGCTCTGGACGCGCAATGTCGAACTGGGCGTGCTGGAGACCACCAGGGACCTGGGCATTGCCCTCGTGGCATTCTCCCCGGTCGCGCGTGGCGCGCTGGGCGGTGAGCTGAAGGATACCGCCACGCTTGGCGAAAAGGACCTGCGCCGCAACATGCCGCGCTTCGGTGCCGAGAACTGGCCTGACAATCTCGAACTGCTGAACCGGTTCGACGCCCTTGCGAAGGATGCCGGGGTAACGCCTGCGCAGCTCGCGCTCGCCTGGGTCCTGTCACATGGCGAGCATATCCACGCGATCCCCGGCACCACCAGCATGGATCACATGCAGCAGAATTTTGCCGCGCCATCGCAGGATATTGGGGCAGATGTGCTGCGGCAGGCCGGTGAACTCATCAACCAGCACAACGTCAGCGGCCACCGCTATCCAGAGATCATGCGCAACACGATCGATACAGAGGATTACGCCTAGACCGGCAGTCCGACGTAGTTTTCCGCGATGCTCTGCTGCGCGGCGCGGCTCGATGCGATGTAGTCCAGCTCCGCCAGCTGCATCTTGCGTTCGAACGCGCCGTCTTCGGGGAAGCGGTGCATCAGGCGGGTCAGCGACCAGCTGAACCGTTCCGCTTTCCACACCCGGGCAAGGGCCTTGGTCGAATAGGCGGCCACTGCATCTCTGGAGTTGTGGGCGAAGAAGTTCGTCAGCGCTTCCGCCGCATAGTGGACGTCGCTTGCCGCCAGATTCAGGCCCTTGGCCCCGGTCGGCGGCACGATGTGGGCAGCATCCCCGCACAGCAGCAGGCTGCCATGGCGCATCGGTTCGAAGACGAAGCTGCGCAGGGGCGCGATGCTCTTCTCGATACTGGGACCACGCACCATCCCGGCGGCGGCTTCCTTACCAAGGCGCAGGGCCAGTTCGTCCCACACACGCTCGTCCGGCCAGTTGGCAACGTCCTCGCCCGCAGGCACGTCGATGTAATAGCGGCTGCGCGTCTCGCTGCGCATCGACGCCAGCGCGAAGCCCCTTTCGTGACTGGCATAGATCAGCTCGTGATGGCAGGGCGGCACATCGGCAAGGATGCCAAGCCAGCCGAAGGGGTAGACCCGCTCGAAGCCCTGTCCGGCATTTGCCGGTATCGCCTTTCGGCTCGGCCCGTGAAACCCGTCGCATCCCACGATGAAGCGACAATCCACCCGCTGCTGCGCGCCATTCGCATCGGTCCACGTCACATGCGGCGCGTCGCCTTCCACCCCGTGCAGCGCAACCTCGCGCGCGCCATATTCGATCTCCAGCCCGCGCTCGCCTGCGGCCTGCATCAGGTCGCGGGTCAGTTCGGTCTGGCCATAGACCATCACCCGGCTGCCGGTGAGGTCGGCAAGGTCGATGCGTATCAGCCGCTCGCCATCGGCCAGCTGAAAACCATCGTGCCACAGACCCTCGGCTTTCAGCCTTGTGTCGAGGCCGAGTCGCTCCATCAGCGAGACCGTGATCGTTTCGAGCACGCCTGCGCGAATGCGACCGAGGATGTAATCCGGGCTCTGCCGGTCGAGCACCAGGCAATCGATCCCCTCGGCCCTTAGAAGATGGCCGAGAAGCAGCCCGGCCGGCCCCGCGCCGATAATGCAGACTTGCGCGCGCCTCATGGCCGAACCGATGCTTTGGGAGGGCTCCGCAGCGCGAAGATCGCCCCGGCCGCCACCAGCGACCCGACGCCCATCATCAGCGCGACCAGCGGCAGGCCGAAGCCACCGACGAACAGGAAGCCCGCCACAGCCGGGCCGGCCGCCGCGCCGCCCCTGCCCAGCCCGATGACCAGCCCCGTGCCGCCCGCGCGAAGGTGGGCCGGGTAGGATGCCGCCACCAGCGCGTAGAGGCCCACCACCCCGGCATTGGCGAAGAAACCGACCAGGGCGGCAGCGGTCTTCAGCTCGCCCAGCCCGGTCGCGTTCATGCCGAACCAGACAAGCGCAAGGAAGCTGAACGCGAACACGCCGATCAGCAGGCCGCGCAGCGGAAGCCTGGTGGTGAGATAGCTGAACAGAAGCGACCCGGTCACCCCGCCGATATTCGCCCACACCAGCACGCTGCCCGCGCTTGCAGGCTCGTATCCCAGATCCACCACGATCTTCGGAATCCATTTCAGAACGAAGTAGAACATCAGCATGTGGAAGAAGTACGCGATGACGAGCAGCGTGGTGATGCGCCGCATGGCACCCCGAAAGAGGCCAGATCTGTCACCCGTCTCATCCCGAGCGATCGGCACCACGGTGTCCAGCGCGGCGTGGCCGAGACGCTTCATGGTGCGGTTGATTTTCGCCAGCGCGCGATCGGGAGCATTGCGGCGCAGGATGATCTCCGGCGATTCCGGCACCAGCAGGATGATCGCGGGAAGGAAGGCGATGGTCATGCCCGCACCCAGCCAGAAGATGTCGCGCCAGGTTCCCTCGACCAGCAGGCTGCTGGCGATGGACCCTCCGACGATGGCACCGAAAGGATAGCCCGCCGCCATCAGCGCGACTGCTCCGGCCCGGTATCTGAGCGACGAGACTTCGGCGACCACGGCGTTGTTGCAGGCAAGCATGCCGCCGATGCCGATGCCGGTAACAAGGCGAATGCATGCCAGCATGACGACGCCGGTGGATAATGCAGCCGCGCTCATCCCCGCAGCCATCACCAGCAGGCTGCCGATCATGATCGGCACGCGACCCACCCGGTCCGCCGCCCAGCCCAGCGCGATGGAGCCCAGCGCCATGCCGACCAGTTCTATCGAAAGGATGATGCCCAGCGCTGCCCGGTCGACCCCCCATTCGGCGGCGATGCCCGGCGAGGCGAAACTGATGGAGAGGACGTCGAATCCGTCGAGCCCGTTGAGGAGTACACATAGCAGGACGATCAGCATCTGCCGCCATGTCATCGCATCCTGCTCGATCACCGAGCGGGCGTCGCGCGGGTCTGCGTGCATTCCGGTCTCCTCATCCACACACGGCGAAGTGCGCGTTTTCGCGCCACTTTTTCCGAGACGAGGCATTTCCGCCGCGATCCGCCGATTCCGCGCGATCAAAGCAATAATTCCCGGCTCGCCAATCCATTGATGGGATTTGTATGTCAGGACAAAAACATACGATTAGACCAATCTGTAAAAACCCGGCAGCCTGATCTTACGAAGGTCAAAAATGACCCCTGGGGAGGATACAGCGATGAAGAACCGTGTTCTGACGAGCACTGCCATGGCGCTTGCGATGTGGGCCATGCCGGCCCACGCGCAAACAGCAGACGAAACGCAGACCGACACAACGGGCGAGGATGCGACCACCGCCCAGCCGCAGCCGCGCGGCGGCCTCAACGAGATTATCGTTACCGCGCAGCGCCGCGAGGAAACGCTGCAGGACGCAGCTATTCCGATCAACGCGGCGAGCGGCGAAGAGCTCACCCGCTCCGGGGTGGCCGACGTGACGCAGCTCAACAAGGTTGCCCCCGCGCTATACGTGCCCGAAGCAGGTGGCGCGAACGTCGGCTATTTCGTGCGCGGCGTCGGCAATTTCGCCAATAATGGTTACACGAACCCGGCCGTCGCCTTCAATCTGGACGGCGTCTATATTGGCCGCCCCTCGTCCACCGTCGCATCCTTCCTCGACGTGAACCGCGTGGAAGTGCTGAAGGGCCCCCAGGGCACTCTTTACGGCCGCAATGCGACCGGCGGTGCCGTCAACGTCATTCCCAACATTCCGCGCCTCGGTGTGACCGAGGGCAGCGTTTCCGCGCAGTACGGCAATTACGACGCGCTGGAGTTCAACGGTGTCGTGAACGTCCCTCTGGGCGACAGCGCTGCAGCGAGGTTTGCCGGAGCATGGACAGACCGGGACGGATACTATTCCGACGGGACCGGTGCAGCGGAAAATCTGGCCCTGCGCGGGCAGGTCCTGTTCGATTTGTCGCCGGATATCGACCTGCGCCTGTCCGCCGACTATTCGACTGCGAAAGGTACCGGGCCCGGTCTGGACGTGGACGGCGTCTACACCTTCTCGCCGTTTACGCCCAATGCCACGGTGCCGAACTGGCAGTTCGTGCCCGCTCCTGCAAACGTGAGCGAGCCCTTCACCGGGCTGTTCGCTCCGCAGACGCTCGCTTTCATCGAGAACAATGCGACGGCCGCGCCGCTGTATTCGCCGGTAACCGGTTATGCCTATCCGTTCCGGGATGACGAGTACTGGGGCGTGAACGCGGAATTCAACGCCGATCTTGGTTTCGCCGACCTGGTGATCATCCCCGCCTACCGCCAATCGAGGCTGGATAATCTGTTCAACGGCGCGCCTTTCAAGGCGGGTATCAACCAGGATATGGCGGAGCAGTTCAGCGTCGAAGGGCGGCTTTCGGGCTATGCCGGTCCGCTGGAATGGCTCGTGGGCGCCTACTACTTCGACGAGAATGTGGAAGGCGTGAATTCGTACAACCAGTTCTCGACCGTATCGCTGCAGGAATTCGACACGTCGACCGAATCCTCGGCCATCTTCGCGCGCGGCAGTTTCAGCGTGACGGACGATTTCCGGGTTGTCGGCGGTATCCGCTACACGGACGAGAACAGGTCGATCGATGCCCTGTCGGTTGCGATCGCCGGGGTGTGCCTGATCCAGCCCGTGGCCGGCCCACCAAGCTGCCCACAGGTCCCGACGATACCGGTCGGCCTCACGCTTGAGGATACCATTTCCCAGCTCGATCCTGCGCTGTTCCCAGCCGGCTCGCCGCTGACCCGCCCGTCCCCCTACGGAACCTTCCCGTACGGCCCCTTCGGCATGACGGGCCCGCAAGCGCTGCTTATCGTCACTCCGACGCAGATCGATCGGACCGCGAGCGACGATCAGGTCACCTGGCGCGCCGCACTGGAATACGACGTGACGCCGGATAACCTGCTGTACGCCAGCTTCGAAACGGGCTTTCGTGCAGGCGGATTCAACCTGACCTTCGGGCAGGAAGAATACGATCCGGAATATATCGACGCCTACACGATCGGCGCCAAGAACAGCTTCTTCGACAACCGCCTGCAGGTGAACCTGGAAGCATTCTACTGGGACTATACCGGCCAGCAGCTGGCCGCTCTGGGCGTTGACGATCGGGGCAACAACTCGTTCTACACGCGCAATGTCGGGGAATCCTCGATCAAGGGCTTCGAAGTCGATTTCCAGGCGCTGGTGACACAGAGCACCGTCCTGCGCGGCGGTGTGCAGTATCTCGACGCGACCTTCGATCGCTTTGTGTATGAACAGGTGGACCTGTCCGACGCGACCGATCCGCCCAACTTCCTGACGCCGGTGACGGGCTGCGACTACACGCAGAACCTCACGCCCCAGCGCACTTTCACAATCGATTGTTCGGGCAAGCAGGCGCTGAATGCGCCGAAGTGGACCGTGAACCTGGGCCTGCAGCAGACCTTCGCCATGCGCGATTACGAAATCATCGCGACTGTCGACGGCCGCTATCGCAGCAACCGCATCATCGGGTTCAACTATCTGCCTACCGGCAATAGCGGTGACGATATCACGCTGGATGCCAGCATCTCCCTCGTCCCCTACGACAAGGGCTTCACCGCCGGGGTCTTCGTGCGCAACCTGACGAACGAGGCCATGCCTTCGCTCTACCAGTTGGGCGCAGCGAATGTCGCTTCGGTGAAGTACGAACCGCCGCGCACCTTCGGCGTGCGGGTCGGCTTCCAGTTCTGACCGTGATGACGTTGAAGGCCCTCCCGATCGCGCTCGCCGCTGCCATTACGCTCGCAGGGCCCGCCGCAGCACAATCTGCGGATACCATGCGGGACGGAGTGGGCACGTGGGTCACACTGGGCACGTCGGGCGGGCCGGTCACCAATCCGGGAAGGTCGCAACCCGCCAACCTGCTGCGCTTCGCCGGCAAGGATTACCTTGTGGATGTCGGCGACGGCGCGGCGGGCCAGATCAGCAAGGTCGATGTGCAGAGCAAGATGATCGACGGCGTCTTCATCTCGCATCTGCACTTCGACCATACCGGTGGGCTGGCAGCAATCCTCGGCCTCCGGTTCCAGACCAGCGGAAGCGATCCGCTGACGATCTATGGCCCGCCAGGTACGCGTAAAATGGTCGAGGGTCTGCTCGCCTCCATGGTGCCGGGGGCGACAGCCAATTACGGGGTCGCGGGCGCCCCGCCCGCCGATCACCGCGCCGGGATCGAGGTGGTGGAGCTGCGCGGCGGCGATAGCATCACCGTCGACGGCATGAGGGTGCAAGTGGCATCCAACACGCATTACAGCTTCCCTCCGCAAAGCGATCTGGCGCAGCGGTTCCAATCGCTCTCTTACCGTTTCGATCTCCCCCGGCGGTCGATCGTCTATACCGGAGATACCGGGCCGAGCGATGCGGTGGAGACGCTGGCGATGGATGCGGATCTGCTGGTGGCGGAGATGATGGACATTCCCCTGACTATCGAACGGATGCGGATGGCCAATCCCGGCATGCCCGAGCCGATCCTTCGTTCCATGCAGACCCACCTGAGCGATCACCACCTTTCAGCCTCCGATGTCGGCGAGTTGGCGAGCAGATCGCGGGTCGGCGCGGTCGCAGTCACCCATTTTTCGGGCTGGGCCCCTGCGGATGCGAGACATGCGGAATACCTGCGGCAGATCGCCGAGTTCTATGATGGCCCCTTCGTCATTGCAGACGACATGGACGCTTTCTGACCTCAACGAAGATGCAAGGCGGAATTGCCAGCTCGGAAGGTGCCAGACCGCCGGAAACGGCGGATGGAGTGTATCTTCCAGGGGGGCGCTTCCCGATGGGCAGCAATGCCTTCTACCTGGAAGAACGCCCCGCCCGCACGGCCGAAGTTCCACCCTTCCGGATCGATCGCGCACCCGTGACGAACCGTCAGTTCGCCGCATTCGTCGAAGCGACAGGCTACACAACGCTCGCCGAAACGCCGCTCGACCCGGCGGACCATCCGGGGGTGTGCGAAGACAGCCTGGCTGCAGGGTCGCTCGTTTTCCGCCCGCCGCGCGAACCGCTCGATAGCGAGGACTGGCGGCAGTGGTGGTCCTTCTGCCCCGGTGCGAACTGGCGCCATCCGGCAGGGCCCGGCAGTTCCATCGACGGCCTGGAGGATCACCCCGTGGTCCATGTCGCGCACGCCGATGCACTTGCCTACGCACGCTGGGCCGGCAAGTCCCTGCCCAGCGAAGCGATGTGGGAATATGCTGCGCGCGGCGGGCACGACGACAGGCGCGAATATGCGTGGGGGCACGAACTTGCGCCTGGCGGTCGGGTGCTGGCGAATTACTGGCAAGGCCAGTTCCCGCACGAAAACCGCTCCGAATACCTGCGGACCAGCCCGATCGGTACCTACCCGCAAAACCCCTTCGGACTGCACGACATGATCGGGAACGTATGGGAATGGACGAGCGATGCCTACGTTTCGCCAGGCATGCCGACGCCCTCCGCCTGCTGTGGCAGTCTGGATGCCCACGCGCGCCGCGACACCGCGATCGTCATCAAGGGCGGATCGCATCTGTGCGCGCAGAACTACTGCCGCCGCTATCGCCCTGCAGCGCGGCAGGGGCAGCGGGCCGATAGCTCGACATCGCATATCGGTTTCCGCTGCGTGATCGCAGACCGACCTCAATCGGAAGAACAGACATGAGAATGAACCGCCGCCAGGCCCTCGGCGCCCTCGGCGCTGCCAGCGTCACCTCGGCCTGTGCCACCGTGCGCACCGGGGCGCAAAGCACAGAGAGGCCGAACATCCTCTGGCTGGTGAGCGAAGACAACAACCCGTTCATCGGCGCCTACGGCGACCGCCTGGCCCGTACGCCGAACATCGACGCGCTGGCGCGCGAAGGCATTCTCTATCGCAACGTCTACTCAAACGCGCCGGTCTGCGCGCCCTCGCGCTTCTGCCTGCTGACCGGCATTCACCCGGAAACGGCCGGGCCTGCCCATCACATGCGCGCCGAGGCGAGCCTGCCGGAGTTCATCGGCACCTATCCCGAATATCTGCGGCGCGCAGGCTATTACTGCACGAACAACGAGAAGACGGATTACAACTGCAAGATCGAGCCCGACGCAATCTGGAACGCGTCGAGCGAGGACGCGCATTATCGCAACCGGCCTCAAGGCGCGCCCTTCATGGCGGTCTTCAACTCCATGATCACCCACGAATCGCGTCTTTTCGGCCCGACCGAGGGCAGCGTGAAACCGGAGGATATCGACCTTCCGGCATTTCTTCCCGACACGCCAGAAATACGTCAGGACTACGCAAGCTACTACAACCTGATGGAACGCATGGATGGTTGGGTGGGAGACCATCTGCGCCAGCTGGAAGAGGCCGGCCTGGCCGAAGACACCATCGTTTTCTACTATTCCGATAATTGCGGCTGCCTGCCGCGGTCCAAGCGGTATTGTTACGAGGAAGGGCACAGGGTCGCGCTGGTGGTCCGCGTACCGGAAAAGTGGCGCCACCTCGCGCCGGTTGCTGCGGGCAGCGAGATCGCGGCCCCTGTCAGCTTCATCGATTTCGTGCCGACCCTGCTATCCCTGACCGGCCAGGCGCAGCCGTCCGAAATGCCGGGCAAGGCGTTCCTCGGCCAGAATATCGCCGACCCGAAAGTCTATGCCTTCGGAATGCGCAACCGGATGGACGAGCGATACGATTTCATCCGTACGGTCACCGACGGGCGCTACCGCTATATCCGCAATTACATGCCGCATCGGCCGCTGGGCCAGGTCAACGCCTTCCCGTGGATGCTCAAGAGCTACGCCAGCTGGCATTCGCAATACCTGAGCGGCGATCTGCCGGCAGTTCAGGCTCGCTTCTTCGAACCCAAACCCTTCGAGGAATTCTACGATCTTGCCGTCGACCCGGACGAGGTCGATAACCTCGCCGATGCCCCGGGCGCGGGGGCGGAGGCGATGAAGGCCATGCGGGCCGCGCTCGACAGGCATATGCTGTCGATCAACGACAATGGCTTCATCCCCGAAGGCTCACCGCTGGAAGGCTATCTCGCCAGCAGGCAGCCAGGGGCCTATCCGCTGGAAGAGATCATGCAGATCGCGGCAGCTGCGGCAGCAGGGACGGCGACGCTCAGTTCCCTGACAAGCGAGCTGCAATCGGCCAACGAAGTCGTGCGTTACTGGGCCGCAACCGGGCTCCTGATCCGGGCGAATGCCGCCACACCGGCCGCCGCATCGATCCGCGCTGCACTGGAAGCCGAACCGAGCCTCCAGGTCCGCAGCGTCCTGGCGGAAGCGCTGACCCATGTCGGCGAACCCGAAGCAGGCGTGGCCGAACTCGCCCGGCTGGTCGCCAGCGACGCTGACAAGCCCGTTCGTCTGATGGCGCTCAATTCGCTCACCTACATCGCCGACCCGGTGGCCGCCATGCCCATGGTGCGCAGACTGACGGAGGATCGCGGATATCTAGGCCGCGCGGCGACATATCTGGTCAGGAAGGTCGACGGCACATTCGATCCCTACGTGCCACTGCTACCGCCGCGGGAGTAGGTTGCGCGCAAGAAAGCCGCCGCTTCCTTTGCGTGACGTCCGCCCGAAAGTCAGCGGACGATCGGAAGCATCAATTCGATTTGTAGGTGAAAATCAAGATAATTGATTTTCCTTGAAGACCGTGCGCTGCTTAATTGGCCAGACCTGTTTGGGGAAGCTGTCTGAAAGGGCGGCGCCCGGGAGTAGCACGATGAAATCTGGCGCAACCTACGCACTCGCCCTCATGACCGGAGCAATCCTGAGCCTGCCTGCGCAAGCAGGGGCGCAGGAGAGCGCCAGCGGCGAGCTGACCATAGCAGATAGGTCGGCGGGAACTCTGGAGGCCGGCCGCGGACCTTCGGGCCTGGAAGCACATCTCGGCATCCCTCACGAGGCGCCGCTCGGGCGGGATTTGCGCTGGCGTCCGTCGCTCCGGTGGGTCCGTGGCAATATCGCCCGCTCCGGTAGCGTGTCCGAGTTGAAAGCGAAGCCGTCTGCTGGCCTGACCGCGCGAAGCTCGATGCTTTCCATACCCTGTCCGGGCGTCAGCGACCGGTGATGTAGCGGGGCGGCAGATACTTTCACCGACAGGGTTTTCCGAGCGCGCCCGTCCGTTGCCCCGCCCACCCTACTGGCCAAACCAATTTTTAAACTTCCGCGAAAATGGGCAGCATTTATTTTGCGCATCATTTTTTGCATGCCCAAAAACGGCTCGATTTCAGCGCTTTAGCCCGGCATATATTGGTCTTTAAATTTGCTGTTGCGGTAAGTCCAATTTTCTGCGACCAGAGCAGGAAGAACATTAAAGATGGGAGAAGATCGATGGCGCTAACCAATCGCGCGACCCTGAAGGCTGGAAGCTCCGGAATTGCCTCCGCTTCCGTACTGATGCTGGCGGTGCTCGCCGCTCCCGCGGCCGCCCAGGCCACGCCGGAGGAAGGCGCTGCACCTGTCGAAGACAACGTCATCATCGTTACCGCGCAAAAGCGCGAACAGAGCGTTCTCGATGTGCCCGTCGCGGTCTCTGCCATCGGCGAGGACACGCTGGAAGCAGCGCAGGTCAACGATTTTGCGGACCTGACCTCGGTCGCGCCTTCCCTGACGATCACCGGCAGTGGTAACAAGAACCAGAATGTCGTCTCCTTGCGCGGCATCGGCACGTCCAGCTTCTCGACCGCAGTCGAACCGTCCGTGCTGGTCGTGGTGGACGATGTCGCCCTGCTCCAACCTGGCCAGGCGTTCGGCAACCTGACCGATCTGGCGCGCGTTGAGGTTCTTCGCGGCCCGCAAGGCACGCTATTCGGCAAGAACGCGTCCGCCGGCGTGATCAATATCGCGACGAAAGATCCGACGGCCTATTTCACCGGATACGCGCAGGCCACCGCCACGACCGACGAGGAATACCGGTTCGACGCAATGCTGTCCGGCCCGATTTCCGATGGGGTCGGCTTCCGGCTCAATGGCTATTATTCGGATTATGAGGGCTACCTCACCAATCTCACCAACGACAGCACGCTGGGTGCGGAAGAGACCTGGGGCATTCGCGGCAAGCTGAATGCCGACCTCGGCGCGATCGAGCTCGGCTTCATCGCAGACTACAGCGAGTCGAGCGGCAATGGCGGGATCGACACCTACCGCCGGCTCGACCAGGTCGATGGCAACGGCAATCCGATCAACCAGGGTTTCGACCTGACCGGCGTTCGCCCCGGCCCGGAAAACCGCACCGTCACCATCAATGACGAGAATGTGAACGATACCGATCAGCTTCTTCTTGCCGGCAAGGCGGACTGGGACCTCGGCTTCGCAACGCTTTCTTCGGTGAGCAGCTACCAGAGCTGGAACTACTACGCCGAGAACGACCAGGACTTCACCTCCCAGCCGACGATCTTCCAGATGAGCCCCTACGCTGCGGAACAGTTCTCGCAGGAGCTGCGGCTGACTTCGCCGACCAGCGGCGTATTCGACTACATGGTCGGGCTGTATTTCTCCGAGGGGTCGACCGACCGCAGTTTCGAACGTGAAACCGCGCCCTTCCTCGCATTCCTGCGCCAGGACTGGGAATCGGAGGCCTCGACGACAAGCTATGCCGCGTTTGCCCAGCTTGGGTACGACATCACGCCCAGCACTCTGTTGACCGGCGGCGCCCGCATCAACCGCGAGGAAATCTCGGTGCGGTTCGTGGACAACCGCAGCACTCCGGCGACGGTTTACGAGGGCGATACCGGCGAAACGGCGGTGACGTGGCGTCTCGCGCTGCAGCAGTTCATCGGCGATGACCTGATGGCCTTCGGGTCGGTCTCCACTGGATACAAGGGCCAGGCCTACGATATCTCTTCGGGCTTCGATCAGCGCCGCGCAGACAACCCGATCGAGTCGGAAGACAGCATCAATTACGAGCTCGGCCTGAGCGGCAGGTATCTGGGTGGCACCGGCCAGTTCCAGCTGGTGGCCTTCTGGTCGGAATACGACAACTTCCAGGCTCAGGGCATCAACAACTCCCTGGTCATCCCGCAGTTCGAACTGACCAATGTGGGCAAGCTGCGCACGCGCGGTATCGAGTTCGAAACCAGCATCCAGCCGACCGAGGGCCTCACCCTGTTCGGTTCGGCGGCCTATGTGGACTCCACGATCCGCGAATTCCCGGATGCGGAATGCTATCCTGAGCAGACCGTGGCCGAGGGTTGCGTGTTCGATCCCGGCATCGGCGATTTCACACAGGATCTCGCTGGCAAGCCGCTGAACAATTCGCCGGACTTCAAGTTCAACGTGGGCTTCGATTTCGAAACGCCGGTCTCGCAAGGGGCGAACTTCTTCGTGAACGGCAACTACACGTGGCAGGACGACGTCAATTTCGCCCTGACAAACAACCCACGCACGGTGCAGCCCGCCTACGGCCTCGCCAACCTTGCGGTGGGCGTCGGAAGCATGAACGACAAGTGGCGGGTGAGCCTGTTTGTGAACAACCTGTTCGATCAGGATTACGTCACCCGCATCATCGACGATACCGGCCGGGACGACCCGTTCATCCTGCTGCAGCAGGTTCCGCGCAATGCCGAGCGCTTCGGCGGCATCCGGTTGCGGCTCGGCTTCTGAATCCTCCCTGGCCCCCGCGCCGCCCATTGCGGCGCGGGGACTTTTTCGGGTTAGGAGCCACAATCAACACGAATACGAATTGAAAAGGGGCACGGCGCCATGAAACGCAGGCTGATCTGTCGGACACTTGCAGGAGTTTGCCTTGCCGCGATGGCACCGTCGCTCGCGATGGCGCAACTCGAAGCGACTGCAGCCCGGGGCGCCGGCCCCGTCGATCACGACCAACAGGTGCGCCAGAGCATCCGGCTTGGCGATGGCTGGCAGTTCAACCTGGCGGGCCCGCTGGACGAAACCGGCGAGGCGCCACAGATCGACCCGAAGAATTGGGAACCGGTGGCGGTTCCGCACACCTGGAACCGCGTGGGCTACTATCTGTCCAACCCGGAAGCCCACATCAATTCCGAACAGAATACGGACAAAACGCAGGGCGTGGGCTGGTACCACCTGTCCTTCGATGCGCCTGATCTGAAAGGCGGCGATCGCGCCTATCTCGAATTCGACGCTGTCAGCCGGACGGCCGAGGTCTATCTCAACGGGACTCTGCTGGGCGGCCATCGAAACCCCTTCGGGCGCTTCCGGCTGGACGCCACGGATCTGCTGCGCTCCGACGGTCCGAACGAACTCTACGTGAAGGTCGACAATACCCAGCCCGCCCTTGGCAACAGCACGCAGGACGTGCTGCCCATGACGGGCGACTTCTTCGTGCGCGGCGGGATTTATCGTCCGGTGAACCTCATCGTGACCGAGCCTGTTCATTTCGACATGCTCGATTATGGCGGTCCCGGTGTGTACGCCCAGACGGTGGACCTGACGGACGCGAGCGCGCAAATCGACCTCAGCGCCCGCATCGCCAATACAAGCGATGCCGAGCAATCGCTCAAGGTCAGCGCCAGCCTGATCGACGATAGCGGCAACACCGTGGGCTCTTTCGACACGACGGTTGCGGTGCCGGCCGGCACCACCCAGGAACTGGATGGCACCATGCGGGTTGCCGACCCGCGCCTTTGGAACGGCACCGTCGATCCGTACCTTCACACGCTGCGTTTCGAATTGCGTGACGCGCAGGGGCGCGTTTTCGACACGATCGACCAGCAGTTCGGCATCCGCCAGATGGAGATCGATCCGGAGCGCGGCTTCATCCTGAACGGCAATCCCTATCGCCTGGTTGGCGCGGGCATGCATCAGGATACCGAGAAATCGGACTGGGCAGTATCGCCCGAAGAAGTCGATGAATCGCTTCGGATCATGCTGGACATGGGCGCCAATTCGCTCCGCCTCTCGCACTATCAGCACGGAACTCCCGTGCACGATCTGGCCGACCGCTACGGGATTGTAGTGTGGGATGAGATCGGGCTGGTGACGGCCTGGACCAACAGTCGCGACCAGACCGAAGCCCCTGCCGACATCGTTGAAAACGCGCGCGCGCAGCTGCGCGATCTGGTGCACCAGAATTTCAACCACGCCTCGGTTGCCGTGTGGGGTATCGCAAACGAAGTCGATTTCGGCCCCGGTCGGCCAGATTTCCTCGGCCGCCCGCCGGAAGTGATCGCCGACCCGATGCCGCTGCTCTACAATCTGGCGGAGCTTTCGCGCGAACTGGACCCCAATCGGCCCGTGGTTCTGGCGAATTGCTGCGAGGAACGCGGCATGCAGGATGTCCCGGTTGTGGCCGAGGCTGTGGATGCCGTCGGCGCCAACCGCTACTATGGCTGGTATTACGGCAAGCCCGAGCAGCTGGGCGAACACCTCGACACCCTGCGCGAGAAGCATCCCGAGATCCCCCTTTCGGTCAGCGAGGTCGGCGCAGGCGGTGCACCCAATCTGCATACGGACAACCCACTCGGCGGTCCGGTCGACATGGGCGGGCGCACGCAGCCCGAAGAATTCCTGACATGGTATCACGAGGAAAACTGGCGCCAGATGGCAGACCGGGATTACCTGTGGGGTGTCTGGCTGTGGAACGCCTTCGATTTCGGCACCACCGTCCGTTCCGAAGGCGATGCGCAGGACATCAACACCAAGGGCCTGGTCACCTATGATCGGGAAATCCGCAAGGACGCCTTTTACTTCTACCGGGCGAACTGGTCCGACCAGCCAACCGTTCATGTGCAGGGCCGCCGCTATGTCGACCGTGCCTATCCCGTGACCGACGTCCGCGTGAACTCCAATGCGCCCGTCACCACGCTGAATGTGAACGGCGTCGATGTCGGCTCGAGGCGGGACTGCGACCAGAACGTATGCGTGTGGGAGGATGTTCGCCTGGCAACCGGCACCAACGCCATCGTAGCCCGCGGCGACTTTACCTCCGGCGCGGTGGAGGACCGGATCACTTGGCAGCTCGACGAAGAGCAGCACGACGCATTCCGGATCGATAGCGGCGCGCTGATCGCCGCCAAGGCGGACCTGCAGTTCGGATCGGACGACTTCTTCGTGGATGGCACTGCGGGAACAGCGGACCAGCGCGGTGGGCGCGGACGCAAGGCAATCGTGCGGCCGATCGCGAATACCGACATGCGCGATGTCGCGGCGACCTTTCGGCAGGGCGATTTCAGCTACCGCATCCCCGCGGCCCAGGGCCGTTACCGGGTGAAGCTGACCTTCGTGGAACCGGATCAGGATATCGGCGCGCGCGTGTTCGATGTGGCGGCAAACGGCCGATCCGTCCTCTCCTCTTACGATATTCACGCACGCGCCGGCGGGGTTCTGACAGCGGTCAGCGAAAGCTTCGATGTCACGTCGGAAAACGGATCGATCATCCTGCAGTTCAGCCCCACCAAGGGCCAGGCGCTGGTATCGGCCATAGAGATCGTCCCGCAGGGATGAAGACGCACGCTCCCAGCATGCTCCGGGTGACGCGGCGGAGTGTGCTGGGCGCGATGATTGCGGGCGGTACCGCAGCCTGCGTCGGGAGCATTGCACCCGGGCGCACGGAGCGACCGCTCGCCCTCGCCCATCTCACGGTCGCGCGCGAGCTTGCCGCCGACTACGGTGCCACCCTGAAGCATGCCCGCGCGTTGGGATATACCCACTTCGGCTTTCCGCTGGGCCCGCAGTCGCCCCGCCACCCGCCCGTTCGAAACCCGCTTGAGGTGGCCTCGCTTTGCCGGGCGGCGGACATGGCCGTCGGCGTCGTGCGCCTGGCCCATACGGACGACTATCCACGCCAGATGCAAACTGCCGCGCAGATCGGTGCCACGATAGTGGCGCAATCGGCTGCGGATGTGTTTTTCACCGGGCCTCAGCGTGGCCGGACTACCCGCGCCGCCTTCGAAGGCTGGATGGAAAGACTGGCACGGATGGCGTACGCCGCGCGGGAGGCAGGTCTGCGCCTGGTCTATCACAACCATGACTGGGATCATGTGCCGCTCGACGGGAAGACCCCGATCGAGCTGATCGCCGAAGGTTTCGCACCGGGGGAGGTCGATTTCGAGATCGATCTGGGCTGGGCGGCCGTAGCCGGCGTCGACCCCCTCGCCCTCGTTGACGATCTGGGTCCTCGCGTGCTGGCGATGCACCTGAAGGATGTGAATCTGAGCTGCGTTACCCGGGATTGTCGCCGCTTCGTCGCTCCGGGCGAAGGCGACCTCGACTATCGCAACCTCATACCGCAGCTCGACCGCATCACCGATGCCCTTGTTTGCGTCGAGATAGACGAGCCGGTCGATGGCCTGCAGGCTGCGGCCAGAGGCGCGGCGACGGTACTGCGCGCAAGAGCCTGGGGCTAAGCGTCGACCCGGTAGGGGGCCGCTCCGTCGCGCGGCGGTATCGCACCCGGCCGCATGATCGTCCAGGACGCCAGGGCATGCCCTTTGCTGGCCGCCTCGGCGGGGCCGCACCCCTCCATTCGTGCGGCCAGATAGCCACCATTGAAGGCATCGCCGGCGCCGCTCGTATCGACCGGTTGGAGCCTCGCGGGGGGCGCTACGATCGCTCCGTCAGGCAACCGGCAGCCGAGCGCGCCCATCTTCACCACGGTCTCTTCGCAACCGAGGCTCTGCCAGTGTTTGGCGATTCGATCGGGGCCGGACGGCCCGCCCATGGCGATCTCATCGTCGAGCGTGGGCAGGCCGACATTCGATGCCGCAATCGCCCGGTCGCGCCAGCGTGCGGCCGTGGCCGCGTCCGCCCACAAGCGAGGTCGATAATTGCCGTCGAAGGCGACCAGCCCGCCATTCTCGCGGACCGATCTCGCGAGCGTCACGAGGGCTTCCCTCCCCTCCTCCGGCAGGATTGCAAGCGATATGAGCGAGAATGCCATGGCACCCGATCGGCGTACCGCATCGATCAGGACATTGCTGGCCGGCATCATGAACATCTGCCGCGCTGCGCTGTCGCTGCGCCAATAGGTGAAGCTGCGCTCACCCGCTGCGTCGAGAGTGATGGCGTAGAGGCCCGCGCCGCGCACCGGATCGGCAGGGATGGCGCTGCAATCGAGCCCTTCGCCGGCCCAGGCCGCGATCAACTGCTTGCTGAAGGGGTCGTCTCCAACGGCTGTGATGTAAGCGACATCGCAGCCAAGCCTCGCCATGTGGATCGCCGTGTTGAGCGTATCGCCGCCGTGACCCAGGCGGCAGGTGCCATCGGCTTCCTGACGCAGTTCAACCATGCCTTCGCCGACAAAGGCGATGCGGCGGCCCGCCATTCCTACC
>Ga0310345_10002692_pt1 | contig 17623 bp, 12 predicted proteins | sample HC15DNA20500_MG_FD_204667 | JGI IMG/M metagenome (GOLD analysis project Ga0310345, IMG submission 204667) | Marine microbial communities from station ALOHA, North Pacific Subtropical Gyre - HC15-DNA-20-500_MG | ecosystem: Environmental > Aquatic > Marine > Oceanic | place: Pacific Ocean: North... | reverse complement strand
AACCATTCGAGCAGAAACTTCAGGAATGCGGCTCAAAGCAGTCAATAAACGTCCTAAAGCTTGTTGGGTCGATATATTACCCCGGTAATTTGATTCAAGACTCTCAGGAATTGAAATTGGAGTTTTAGGAGTCGATTTTTTCTCTCTGTTTGAATCAATCTGAAATTGATGTAAACGGTTTTTAATTAAAGCTTCTTCTGGACTTCCAGTCTCAAATTGGGCAAATTCTTTTCCAGGAGAAATCCCTAGTCTATTTTTCAATTCCTTCATTTGTTCAACGGTTAGAAGTTTGGCATGGTTTAATGGGTCTCCTGCTAATGGTAGTTCCCATCCCTTAATGGTATAGGCAATAATTACTACTGGTTGATTAGTGATTTTGTCAGCTTCATCTAATCCACCTATAATTTTTTGTAGATCGTGTCCTCCGAGATCAGCTAAGAGTGGTTTAATTTTTTCGGAAGAATATTTACTAAGTAACTCGAGTAATTTTTTGTCTGGACCTTCATTCGTTTCAGCTAGCCTATTTCGAATTTTCTCTCCATCATTGATTCGCAATAAACTCTGGTACTCATCGTTAGACATTAGGTCAATACGCTTTCTCAACCTTTCTCCATGGGGCAGTTTAAAGGCCTCGTCGAGAGCACAACCATATTTCAATTCGATTACTTTCCAGCCATTGATACGAAACATTTCCCCTATTTTTTGAGCCTTACCACTAGGAACAACACGATCAAGACTCTGACGGTTCAAATCGACAATCCATAGAATCTGTCCTATGTCTTGAAGTGTTTCTTCACCCAAGGCTTCCCAAACGTTTCCTTCATCTAATTCTGCATCGCCAATAAGAGCAATAAATCGACTGAGCCTAAGGTTTTTGAAATGGTCTTGAACAAACTGGCGGGTCAACCGTGAAAAGTTAGGAATTACTGCTCCCAAACCTACCGATCCTGTTGAGAAGTCAACAGGATCTACATCTTTGGTACGGCTAGGATAGGATTGAAGACCCTTAAAACTACGAAACTGACGTAATTTTTCTTCCGGAAGATAACCAAGTAAATATTGAATCGCATGGAAGACTGGCGAGGCATGAGGTTTTACTGAAACCCTATCTCCAAAACGTAAACCATAAAAATAGAGTGCAGTCATTAGGCTTACGATGGATGCACAGCTTGCCTGGTGGCCACCAACCTTATCTTGATTATTCCTCCCTGAATTAGTATTAGCATAATGGACGATCTGCGTACTTAACCAAAGAACACGCTTTTGAATTTGTTCGAGCGTATTGATATGAGAGGCTGATGAACCTGTTTTAGGAGTTCTAGGTTCAGAAAGGGCAAAAGTGTCTTTTGAAGTTTGTTGTGTCCGGACCATGGTTTTTAAAATTTAATGATAGTGTTTTAGTTTCTCTATACAAACACTAATCTGTTCAACAATCATTGGTGGTGGAGGGGAATTAAAAGGTCCACCTTCCCCTAGGTCAATATCCTGAAAACCACCTAACTGAGCAGCTGTTAAAATAGCTGAATAATTATAGATACGGTTCTCCATAAATCGGATTTCTTCAAGTGCCGCGAGTTTCTGCTCTAATTTTTGAGACGCCTGTAGATCCTGACGTCTATAAGCGTTATTGATTTCATCACACAATTGCGGGCAAATTAGTGTAAGTCCTGAAGTGTGTCCTCTAGCTCCATGCCGAGCAGCATTTGTAGCTCGGTCACCCACTCCCCATAGTACCCGTTTAGAGGATGGTACAGTAGCAAATAGGGTTTTTACATCTTCAGGGTGAGTACCAACTTTGATACCTGCAATGTATTCGGATGTTTGGGCTAGTTTAGCATAAGCAGTTTTAAGATAACTATCCCTCAGGTACAGGACGAAATGCGCTCCATATTTTATCCCAAAGGATTCAGTGAGAGTCCTCAATTCAATCTCAATACCATCAGGGTTACTGAGACCAGGAATTGGCATTATTAGGAAGTAATCAGGGCGTCTTTTCAATCGTAGACACTGTTCAATAAAAGCTTTTGCTTGCGGAATTGGCGTAGGAATTACACCTGCCATTAGGAGGGCTTCCTTACCTATAATTTGGCTAGTGGACTCTACAACCTCAAATAAAGTGTTCCAATCTAGATGATGAATTAGACTAGTACCCCCAATACCAATGACACGTTGCCGTCCATTATCAAGAAAATTATTGTTTAGCAAATAATCTAAATTTTTGACATGGGCTTTTTGATTTAGCTGTCCACCTTGAAAGGGTAGTGGCATCAGCACTGTCACTGTATCAAGTTCTGCAAAAGGAGATTTCGTATTATTAATAGAGTGGTTCATTGTTTAAACTCTTTTCATAAAGGTTTCTTTTTTCTGAGTTAAATTAATAATCAGGACCCTTTAAGAGTGTTAGAGGTTCCGGTTTAATCGTCCGGGTATAGCCCAGAATATTTTATGGGCTGGTGGCCATGAATGAGTCACTACAAAAATCAATGTTGAAATGAATACCAGAAATCCAGCAAAGGCAAATATCCAAATTGTTCCGGCACGATCACCGATAAAACCCCATAGTGGTGGTCCTATAAACATTCCAATGTTACCAGCTGATAGGTATAAACTCATAGCATTGCTTGTGTGCAGTGGGTGAAATCTTTCAGCTGCTATTGAACTTAAAGCAGGATAATAAATCCCATGACTCATTCCACAGAGAAATCCAATTAATCCTAGATGCCAAGCGTAACTGGCATGAGGAATTAGGGCAAGTCCACCTCCATAAAAAATCAAACTAGAGATACTAATTAATCGTTTTTTTCCTGTGTCTAACCGCTGGCTAAGACCTAAACGGGTTGTTAAGGCTCCCACTCCATAGCCAACGCCAAAAGCGGAAACTGCACCGGTTCCTAGCCAGCTGACAGTTGGTGCTAAAAAACTGTTCCATGAAGAGAATCCAAGGCTAAAGCAAAAGGCGAAAAAAATGACTGGTTTAAGACTTGGAAAATTTCTTTTGAATGCGTGTATAAAAGTTGCTCTTCGAGTTCCTCTTGGAGCTAACGGTCTGGGAAGACGTTTCAGGATGAATCCAATGACTAGGAAATTTAATAGGATGACCGTGTACAGTCCTTTCATTCCCCAGAAAGTACGGAGTGCTTCAGCAAAGAAAGGCCCTATGGCCATCATGATGAAACCGGGTAAACCAAAATATCCCATCACACGTCCTTTTATTTCCTGAGGAACGGATTGAACCAAATGAAAAAGAGCTCCTCCAGAAACCAAGGCTGTTCCTGCCCCATGCAAAGCTCGAGCTATAAAAAGAGTATCTGGCCAGTGTAACGACAGCCAGTAGAATGTGCATCCTCCGATTGAAACTGCGACTCCAATCAAGGCAGTGGGTACATTTCCAATATTGTCAGCAAGGTGACCTGCAAAAATTCGTGAGAATAGGGAAACGATGAAAAAGATACCTATCACCCATCCAATTTTCTGGTCGGACCATTTTTGGTTTACCAAAAATTCTGGTAGTAAAATCAGCATCCACATCGTCAGGCTTATTAAAGCACTAATACTGATGTAGGCAAAAAATTTAAAACCTTGGCGACTAAGAAGCATAGAACTATGTTAATTATCCTGTGTTGTTGAAGAAGTTCTGACATGAATAGGTATTGCATCCACTCCTAAATGACGTGGCTTGCTTTGTATTATACACGAGGTAGCTAAGTAACATTTTCATTCATAAATTTCCAAAACAGTTGAATAGATGTGACCCCATCAGTAAACTATCTCTATCCCAAATCTGAACGACTTTTATTAAGTAGTAATCAGATAGCTTATACAGAAGCAGTTAATCCAAATCGAACTATTACTAGTACAGAGGAGTAAAAAATGAGAGTGTCCCGACTTTTTATTATTACCCAGTTATTAGTGTTAACTATTACAGCACCAATTATTTTCTGTCGCTCTTCTAAAAATCTGACCAGTAGAGATATTGACAAAATGATGTCTTCTCTTTCCAATTGGGGTCGTTGGGGTAAAGAAGATCAATTGGGAACGATTAATCTTATTACACCTGAGAAGAGACAAAAAGCGGCTGCTCTGGTGAAAGAAGGGATTTCTGTTTCTATGGCTCATAATGTTATTAAGGTCGAACAGGATGGATCCGCTCCTTTTGAGCATACTATGTTACCTGAAAGCTTCGATCCTGATTCGCTTGGGGCAAGTGATCAGTATTCAGTGAAATACCATGGATTTACAACTACTCACGTAGATGCCTTGTGTCACTTTTTTTACAAAGGAAAAGTTTACAATAATTTTTCGAGAGACGAAATTATTACTAAAAGCGGAGCCAAAAAGCTTTCTGTAGATACTCTAAAGGATGGGATTTTTACTCGAGCTGTTTTGATGGATATGCCTCGGTTGTGGGGAATGGACTACCTTCCTGCTGATAAGGCTATTTATCCAGAAGATCTGGAAGCTTGGGAGAAAAAGGCCGGATTCCAGGTAAGTTCAGGTGATGCTATTTTGATTCGTACAGGCCGGTGGGCCCGCTTTAAAGCTGAAGGTTCCTGGGATATCATGAAAGGCTCAGCTGGGTTGCATGCTTCATGTCTACCTTGGCTAAAAGAACGTGATGTTGCCATTGTGGGAAGTGATTTGGCTCTTGACGTTATGCCTTCCCGCGTTAAAGGTGTTCTTTTACCTGTTCACATGGTTTTAATTGTTGGGATGGGAACTCCAATTTTAGATGTCCTTGATCTCGAGGCTGTAAGCGAGGCATCTAATTCCCGAAAACGCTGGGAGTTTCTATTAACCCTTGCTCCACTAGCTGTTGCTGGAGGAACTGGCTCTCCATTGAATCCTATTGCGACTTTTTAAACGGAAGTTTTGAAAAATCCAAACTAATGAACGATTGGAGAGACTAGCTATCTGAGGTGAAAAGTTATTGGACAGCTGTTGTCAAAGTTTGAATCTAACCCATAATGTAGTGGTACCTTTTTAATGAACACGACACAACATTGGTATTTCTGGGTAAGTGCCTCTTCTTTTAATAGTTCCTGCCAGTCTTTCTAGTCATTAGAAATATTTTTGGATATTTTGGTTAAGCTGTTATGAACAAAAGAAACAAAAAGAGTTTCAAAGGAATTGGTATTGTAGAAATAATTACGGTACTACTTCTTTTAAGTTTCCTTCAAGTGGAGGAAAAGTTTACTTTTGGTGCCCAAAGTTTCCAGCTGAAATCACCTGACAACAATGTTGTTATTATTATTTCGTTAAAAGAAAACCGCACTCCTTATCCCAAAGGAACTCGAGTCTATTATGAGGTTTTTTATAATGGCAGTAGGATGTTAAGAGAATCCTGGTTAGGTCTTAAGTTACAAAAGGGACCTTCGCTGGATCGGGATTTTTCACTTATTGAATGGAACCAGACTACCGTAAATGACAAATATACTATGCCTTATGGGACACAGGGGAAGTTGTACGGATTTTGTCGTCAGGGTATTCTTGAGTTAGAGGAATATAATGAAACTGGCCGGCGAATTAATTTTGTTTTTCGGGCATATAATGAGGGAATAGCTTTTCGTTACATGATTCCTCAACAGCCGAAATTACAAACTCTAGAACTTGCCGAAGAAAAATCTACCTTTTATTTCCCTACAGGATCCCGCGGCTGGGCCCTTCAGCTGAAAAGCTATACTACAAACTATGAGTCGGAATTTAATGCTCAGCCATTATGGCAAATTCGGCCAGGATCTATTTTAGGTTTGCCTCTATTGATAGAAACTCTTCAAGGTAAATGGATGGCTGTAACTGAAGCTAACATTACCAACTATGCTGGTATGTATTTGACTCCCAGAATAGGAAATCCTGAAACATTTGAGAGTCGTCTGTCACCTCATCCTCTTAAATCCAAGCCGAAGGTTCAGGTGAGAACACCAATGCACTCTCCTTGGCGGGTTTTTTTATTGGGGAATACTCCAGGAACTCTAATTGAAAATAATTCATTGCTCTTGCATCTTAATGCACCTAGCCGTATTACTGACACTTCGTGGATTCGACCTGGGAAAGCTGCTTGGCACTGGTGGAATGGAACTGTTGCAAAACAGACGAATTTCAAAGAGGGAATGAATACAGATACTATGTTGCACTACGTCAACTTTGCTGCTGATCATAATTTGGAATATTTTTTAATTGATGATGGATGGCACCAAGGAACTAGTGAAGAAGGAGATATTACCCGTAATAAACCAGGACTCGACCTAGACAGGGTAATTCGTTATGCAAAGAAAAAGAAGGTTGGTATTCTTCTTTGGTTGCATTGGAAACGGGCTCAGGCGCAGATGAAAGAGGCTTTCCGGAAATATGAAGAGTGGGGAATCGCAGGAGTAAAAATTGATTTTATGAATCGAGATGATCAGGCAATGGTGCAGCTATATCATCGAATTGCTTTTTTAGGGGCCAAGCACCGACTATTAATTAATCTTCATGGGGCTTATAAACCAGATGGTCTTCGGCGAACATGGCCCAATCTAATTACTCGGGAAGCCGTACTTGGTCTTGAGTGGAATAAGTTTAGCACTCGCTGTAGCCCACTTCATGATGTGACACTTCCATTTACTAGAATGCTAGCTGGCCCTATGGACTATACCCCTGGAGCCTTCCGAACGGTTTCTCGAAAAGATTTTAGAAGTCGTTCAAAAGAACCGGTGGCACAAGGAACCCGCTGTCACCAATTGGCTATGTATGTGGTTTACGAGAGCCCTTTACAAATGCTAGTGGACTACCCTGCTGCGTACAAGGGTAAGGTAGGACTAGAATTTCTTAAAAGAGTACCTACTTCCTGGGATGCTACTCGGGTAATACAAGGCCAGGTAGGGGAATATATTACTGTTGCCCGGAAAAAAGGCAACGAGTGGTATGTTGGTAGTCTTACTAACTGGAAATCCAGGGAACTACATATTCCTCTAAAATTTTTGGGAGCTGGCAAATATATTGCCGAAGTCTATTCTGATGTAGCTCCAGTTAAGGATGGCTCAAAGTCAATTAATAGGAAACGCTTCAATGTTAACTCTAAAACGGTGATTGTAGGTTCTCTTAATCAAGGTGGCGGGCATGCAATGTATATTTTCCCTGATTCAGAAAGTACCAATTGACAATGGAGATCAGGGTCATAGAATATGGAAAACTATAAATCAGAGTACAGTTCCAATTATCATACAGATGGGAGAAGAATTTTTTAAAGATTAATCTCAGAGCAATAAATTCCTTTAATATAGATGCGCCCGTAGCTCAGCTGGATAGAGCATCTGCCTTCTAAGCAGGGGGTCGCAGGTTCGAGTCCTGCCGGGCGTACCAACATTATCAACAACTTAGGAGAGAGATCTTCCTAACTATGAGGTCTGTGTCCGTATTTAATCGATCTGCCTACGTCTTTGAGGACTCCGAGGGTGGTCACTTAGGTGGTTGCAGGTGGGGTTTAAGTCCTTTGAGGATATGGGTTTATCTAGGATAGGATTTTTTTTCTGTATCGACAGGCCCCCTTTCGGCCGTGGTCGATATACATATAACCCCCCGGGAAACAGTAGAACTATTTTTCAAAAAGAGGACCCAAACTAGAAAATATTTTTTTAGGAGATAACCAGTGGGATTTCTCATCAGTGTTATTGGTTCATTGGCCCTGACTTATGTCGTTATCATTAAATTGTTGAACGTAGGATCTTTTTCTAAACGGCTAGGTCCATTAGGGCCATTTGAAAAAGCTGGCCCATACGGTCTGATCCTTGTGGTATGTGCTGCAGGAATTATTTGGTTTTTTATTTTTTCTATTCTTCTCTCCTTTATTGTGTTTTGAATAATACTTGGGGCCCGTGAGATTCCCTGTAGGAATTCATGCAGTCTTCTTCTAGGATTGCTGGATAGGAGTTTCATCATCAGACAGTTATCTAATCGTTAGTTGCTAGTTCTTGATCATCTATGCCCAAAGCATTAGCAGCATTGCCCCAAAAGAGGCCTTCTACTTGGTCTTTTGAGAGTTCCGCAACTTCTACAGCAAATTTCAACGACATCAGTTGCTCGTAAACCGAAAGTATTGGTCGTCCATCGCAGTGTGGAAATTGTAATCCTGCTTGGTCAGCGTCGCTGTGCTGCCAAGCACGGCCAAGCGCAGCGTAGTGACCGTGGAAAAATGCAGCACCTACACCGTCCGATCCCCAAAAAATCCGATGTGGGTCTTCTTGAGTGAGTAAGGTAATATAGGGGCGGACATCTGTCACAGCTGAAGTGTCGTAGTGAATGTTTGGCATGTCTCGAAGACGCGTTATTGCCTCACGTATCGGCCAATAGGTAAAACTTCGCGCACAGTGTGCTAAGAGCCATTTAATGTTTGGATATCGCTTGTTAGTATATTCTTCCAAGTCTTTTAGGTTGTGGTGGTCTGCACAACCATGCTGTCGAGCCAGGTGCATGGTCACCCATAAGCCGTGTTGATCTGCAAACTCCATTTGCTCATGTGGCAGAAATTCGTGAATCCGACACTGATCGATGTCACCAGTAACCGAGTATGTTCGGTAGGGCTTAAGGCCAATGAACTGAGGATTCTTAAGGTCTCGCTCAATGTCCTCAAGCTTACATGAAGGTGTTACTAGACGATTGTACCTAATACCTGGGATTCCTTTAATTTCTCCTCTGACCGATTTCACATGTCTTGTGACATCACTTCCCGGGGACCCTAGAATGAGATACTGCATCCGCCGACCTGGATAGAGTATTTTGGCCCACTGATTTAATGTATTTAAATCATTGTCCTTTCTTTTGACCTGAGGATTTGTTGGAATTCCTTGTGGATCTCCTGGAATATCGGAATACCAGAAGAAATGAATATGGGAATCAAGGATGCGGGACGGGACAAAATCAGCCAGCTCCTCCTCCCAGATCTGTCGATCACAATCACGGTAGTCAAGGTTGGCTTCCGGAATATAAATGTTCTCTTGATTCATAGTTATCCTCACTATTTTTCTTGTTATAGTCTCAAGGTTCCTCTGTAAGCATGGAACGGCAGGAAGAGGCACTGATTCCCCGATTGAACTAGCACCAAAACGAGCACCACTAATGATACTGTAAATTATTCCCAAAATCATGGGGGTGCTACCCCTCTTTTTCGCTTTGCTCGTTTAATATATAATCCCCCCAGCAAATTTATTTTTATTTTTTTTGAATTTCAACCAGTGGATTATTGCTTGGTTGGATCTGAGGGAGCATCAGCATCTCCCTCAGCATCCTTCCTAATAATCTCCCTAACTTGCTCTATTAATGGGTTTGCTCCAAATCGATTGTTACCACGAGTTCCTTTTTGCACACAAAAAATAAAAACTATCAAATTTGTCAAAAGAAGAACTCCACCAAGAAGACCTTCAAAAAAATACCACAGTGTCTTAAATATTATTGAAAGAGATTCTGGGTTAAAAATAGAATAGGACATCAGTCCAGTTATATTCGAAATAAATAGGTATGTGGGCTCAAAAACAAAGGGAAGACAGTACCATCCGCTTCGGTTAATGTCATGTAGTCGTCTTATAGTAACTGCAAAACCTGGAACAACAAGTACTATCACTAAAAACAAAGCACTAGCATTGGGTGAGGTTAAGAAATTATAAGATCCATAAAAACCTCCCACTAGGAACATCAACACAATCTCAAAGAAAACCCAAACTAAAAGCTCTTTTCTCGAGGCTCGACCAGAAAAAGTTGCGTACTTTTTAGTTAGACAGCTAATGAGCAAGTCTATAGCTCTCATAGGCATCCTCTGAAAGGTAATAATTTATAAAGGGAATGTTTTCTGATTCTACAACTGTTGGTTCATGGAGGCAACATGGATGCTAGGGGCTCAAAATATTTTTTGTTTTTTTCTTCGCTCGTAATCCTCCTCCGCACGGTTGACAAGATACTGGTGTTGTTTTTCAGGGCTTCTGAACTTTCGCAAATTAAACATGTTCCGGCACGATGGCGGTCGGTTGTTGACGGGTCGACAAAACTGGGAATCTTTTCTGGGAGCGAGGAAGATTTTCCCACAGTACTTGCACCGTCTCAGCTTATCTACGCTGGATCCTTTAAGATGGTCGAGATAATTGGGCGCAGTATAATTAAACTTCCCGTTCACTCGAGAGGTAAGAATATATGGGTTGAGCGGGTCTTACGACCGATGAGATACGCAGTCGGCATCTTCTCATTGAAGTATATTTCTAAGTCAAGCAACCTTTTGATTGCACCGATCTCGTTATAGAGCTTGATAAATTCATCCACCCCCTGTTCTTTGTGTATTTTTCTCAGCAGGTTTCCGAACTTACCCTTGGGAAGATCTTCCAAGATTTCTTCGAGATGCTTGTTAAAAGCCTTTCGTTCAGTATTGCTGACTTCTCCTCCTTAGGATTGCTTTATAGAGTCATTCCACCAAAACAACAACAAACAGTGGTGATGTCTCCTATACCGTTCTTTCTTCTCACAAGAAGAAAGAAGAATCATCGGTTTGACCGTAAGGCTGGAACACTATGATGTTCATATTCATGTGCATATTAATTTCCTTTGTACCCATTGTTAATATACAATACCAACAAATACCAAGAGTCTGGGAAGCCCTGCCACCGAGCTGATTCAAGACGACTTAGTGTGGGCTATTAGTAGTTCTTGTTAGGAAGATCTCCTAGCTTCTAAGCAGGGGGTCGCAGGTTCGAATCCTGCCGGGCGTACCATTCTTATTGATAACTGAGCAGACAGGATACACCCTAAGCTATAAATATTCTTTTTATAAAAGGAATTGTGGAAAGCCAGCTACTAGGAAAAAAAATGAGGCATCTTTGTTTCTCCTTAATTCTTATAGCATCTCACATCTTAAGTCCTTTACTCGCTGCTGAGGTAAATCCCCCTAGTTTTGAATTGGATGTTAGGCCCATTTTTGAGACGCATTGTATTTCCTGTCACTCTGTGCAGAATCATCAGAGTGGATTAGTGTTAGAAACTCAATCTTCTGTTCTGGAGGGCGGTGCCTTGGGCGGTCCGTCAATAATTTCTGGAAAGAGCCAGTCTAGTCCATTAATTGAGAGACTACTTGGTGAAAAAGTTTTACGCATGCCTCCAAATGGAAAACCCCTTTCTAGTGAGCAGATTGAGTTAATTGCCCACTGGATAGATGAGATGGATGGAGGCCCCTTAGTTGGCAAACCGTTACTTGACAAGCCTACTTGGCCATGGACTCCATTGAAGAAACCAACTGTACCTTTGGTTAAACAAACTACCTGGGTCAGGAATCCAATTGATGCTTTCATTTTAGCTAAATTAGAGGAAAAGGGGATGCGTCCATCCGTATCCGTCTCTAATCACTCCTTGTTGCGGCGCTTGTATTTTGGTCTTATTGGTCTGCCTCCTACTCCAAAAGAAATGAAGCAGTTTCTAAAAGATCCGTCGCCTAAGGAATATCGGGCAACCATTGAAAGATTGCTGAGTGACTCACGCTATGGAGAGCGATGGGCAAGACATTGGCTAGATCTGGTACGTTACGGAGATTCAATGGGAGGAGCACTTGATTATGCCCTTCCTCACATGTGGCGTTTCCGGGATTATGTGATTAGGGTTTTTAATCAGGATCGTCCCTATAATCGTTTCATTAAGGAACAAATTGCCGGCGAAGCCTATCAGTCATATAGGGAAGAGGGTAAAATTGGAACTGGATTTTTAAACCTGCAGGTATTGGTAGAAGGCTCGGGTGATGGAAGACGTGATTTTCTCACTGATGTAGTAAATACAACAGGATCAGTATTCCTAGGCGTGACCCTAGGTTGTGCTCGCTGTCATGACCACAAGTACGATCCCATATCACAACGTGACTATTATAGAATCGAAGGTTTTTTTGCTCCTATGCTAAGGCCTCAAGCCCAGTCGCTGCCATTTACTCAGTATGAATTGCCAAACCTAGAGCCAAAGACTTGGGGAAAAAAGTCCCAAGCTTGGGAGAAACGTTTGACTGAACGCAAGGAATGGGGTTCAAAGATTGAGAAGGCGTTTCAAGAAAAAGTAAATCAATACCGTGTACTGATGGCACCGCAGGACCTCAAGGATTGGGTACATACGGATTTGCAGAAACCTCTGTTTCCTGCCGATACCTTGATGACAGAAGAGGAGAAGAAACAGTTTTCTTTGATCGAGCGACAAAGAGCACGGTTTGCTAATCCTAATAGTCCGGCTCGTTTTGAACCAATGGCATACTTTCCTACTGAGCCCATGGGTAGTCTGGGGTATGCGCCTACCACCTTTCTTCTAAAAGGAGGAGATCCGAAGGCAAAACAGGAAGTCATTAAACCAGGTTTCTTAGTTGCTGCATCGAAAGATCCAAACCCAGTGAACTTGGAGGGTTGGAATGGAACTCGCCGGAAAAAGTTAGCAGAATGGATTGCTAGCCCCCAGAACCCTCTTACCGCTAGGGTCATGGTTAACCGGATCTGGCATTATCACTTCGGAAAGGGACTAGTCACTACACCTAGCGACTTTGGTAAAAATGGAGGAGGAACAGTCCATCCGGACTTAATTGACTGGCTTGCGGCGAAGTTTATTGAAAGTGGCTGGAGTGTAAAGGAAATTCAGCGGCTAATTTTAAGTTCAAATATTTATAGGCAGTCCATGCATAATACTCAGATTCAGGAGTATAGAAAAATCGATAGTATGAACCAGTATCTTTGGCGAATGCCTCCAAAACGATTAGAGGCTGAAGCGATCCGTGATAGTATCCTAGCAGTGAGTGGAGAGTTAAACCCTATTGCGGGTGGTCCTGGTTTCTTTCCTGAACTGGACGACCAAGTGCTTAAGGGTGCACGGACTTGGTGGGAACCTGATTCCCAGCAGGAGCGAAACCGGCGGAGTATATATATGCTTCAACAACGAATTATTGCTTTGCCATTGATCAGGGTCTTCGATGGTCCTAATATTAATGAAACCTGTGCCGTGAGAGATGTAACCACTGCAACTCCTCAAGTATTTGCCCTTTTCAACAGTCAGTTTGCTCACCGGAAAAGCCGTGCGATGGCTCAACGAATTGTTCGTGAGGTCGGTCAGGATCGTGCAAGACAGGTTGAACGAGCATTCCAACTTGCCTTGCAGCGGAGACCAAGTGCTGAAGAAAAAGTCAAAGGCTTGGACTTTTTAGGATTTAAAACCGGTTCTAAAAATAACATGGACTTACAGAAGATTACCTTTAACAGGGCTACGTATGACAAGGAAGTATTGCAAATAACGACTGCCAGTAGATTACTGTCAGATTTCTGCTTGGCGATGTTCAACCTCAATGAGTTTATTTTCTTGCAGTAATTACTCTCTTGGTAGTCACTGCAAATGACTCGGTAAAGATAAATATTGCAAAAATGAGAAGACAATGTTGAAAAAACGTCAATACCGAAGTAACAATGTTGAAGCTATTGATCCTAATTTAGATAACCTTGGGAGAAGAGACTTTCTATTTAGATTTGGCCGGGGAGCTGGCAGCGTAGCATTGTCCCAAATGCTCTTTCAAGATGGTTTGCTAGCTAGTGCTGAAAGTTCAAAAGATCCGTTGATTCCCAAGATTCCCCATTTCGCCCCAAAAGCTAAATCTTGCATTTTTCTCTTTATGGGAGGGGCTCCCAGCCAAATGGATACTTTTGATCCTAAGCCCGCTCTGGCTAAGTACCACGGAACTCCCGTGACGAGAATTTATGGAAGTCTGGAGAAACGGATCTATGTGAGAAGTCCCTTCAAGTTCTCCAAGCATGGACAGTGTGGGATGGAGATCTCAGAAATATTTCCGCATCTATCCACCTGTGCGGATGATATGGCAGTGGTCCGGTCAATGCACACAGATTCTGACAGCCATCCGACAGGTATTGTCTTGATGAATACGGGAGTTCAAATACCGGGAGCTAGTCCTTCGATGGGTTCTTGGTTAGTTTATGGTCTAGGGACTGAGAATCAAAATATGCCTGGATTTATTGTTTTTCCTGACGACAAAAGAGGAATTTCCGGGGGGAGCTCAAACTATTCCAATGCTTATCTCCCTACTGCTTACCAAGGCACCGTTATTAATCCACAGGGTGTGCCAATTGTTGATTTGCAGCCACCCCATGATGTAACACGGAAGCAGCAGCATTCCACCATTAACTTGATTAATGAATATAATGAACTTTTTCTAGACTCAGATCCTAGTAATGGTGCTCTTCTAGGTCGTATGAAGAGCTACGAACTTGCTTTCAGGATGCAAATGGCAGTACCTGAAGCACTCGACATCGAAAAGGAGTCACCTAAAATCAAAGGATTGTATGGGTTGAATAATAAGATTACCGAGCCCATGGCCCGTAAGTGTTTGATGGCTAGAAGATTAGTAGAACGAGGAGTGCGATTTGTGCAAATATATTGTGAAGGATGGGACTCTCACTCTGATATTGATGGTGGGCACCGAAGTTGTGCTGAGCGAAGTGACCAACCCATTGCAGGCCTTCTGAAAGATCTCAAACAAAGAGGACTCCTTAGTGAAACCCTGTTAGTATGGGGTGGTGAGTTTGGCCGCACTGCTGACAATACGATGAATTTTTTCCGAACCCATCCTGGACGTGACCACAACAAGGAGGCCATGGTGATGTGGTTTGCTGGAGGTGGTATCAAAGGAGGTACAGTGGTCGGCAACACAGATGAACTAGGTATAAAAGCCGTGGATAATGTTTACCATTTACACGATCTCCATGCAACCATCCTGCATTTGATGGGCTTAGATGACATGCACCTTACCTACTATCATGCTGGCCGTTTTAAACGACTCACTGATCTGGGTGGACGTGTGATTAAGGAAGTACTAGCATAGATTGTCTTCCAAAAAAGAACAACTATGAGACCTTTCTTTACAACCTTAATCTTGACAATTTTGTTTGCTGGACGCCTTTCCCTTCCTGTCCAATCTTCAGGAGAAATCCTCCGAAAAGATCAGCAACTATTTTCAAATCCCAACCAACTACTTGTTACCGAAGACGGAAAAATTATTGATCACCTCTCCTGCCAACGTATCAATTTACAATTTTCAGATTCACCAATCGATCACCAAGTAGGGACCCACATCAGTCGTACCCAGAGAAACCACCTATTTATTGCAGTAACACACAAACAACAATGGCTCTTTCAATCAACTGATGAAGGAAAAACTTGGATCCAGCTAAAATTTGACACATTTAAAAAATCAACAATTAGTAATTTGTTAATTCTCAATGATGATTCTTTTCTCGGAATGACAGGTGGAGGAAAAAATCCCCTCCAATGCTATCGCTCTTTGGATCAAGGAAAAACATGGGTTTTAATTTCTACAATTGATTCTAAGCCTTTCAAAATCATTCACGTGGATGGCGATTTCACTCAGTTACAAGACGGAACGATCTTGTTGCCAGTAAATAGAAGGAACCCTCCACCCAAAGGTAGACCGTGGACAGAACATACTGCTGTTCAACATATTTACCGTTCTACTGATGGCGGAAACACCTGGAAAGGAGGCGGAAATAACAATTTTTGGGATACTCTTCAGCAGGCAAAACTTCGTATCGAAGGAACTTCACTTAAAAGTACTATCCCTGGAATGGGCGGGACCTTTCCCGGATGTTATGAGACCCAAATTACGGAACTGGCTAACCATCAATTAATAGGAGCTTTTCGGTACTCAGGGGTTCCCCAGCCTTGGCATAAAAAAATGGAACTGGCATGGGGCATGAATACTTCAAGGAAACAAATGATTCCAATTGTACCTGGTGTTGCAGGTGACACAAGAATTCTTAAATATATCTTCCTTGGCAATTCCTCTGACAGAGGTAAAAGCTGGAATGATTTCAGACCAGTTTTGGATGATAACAAGAAAAGTGTTCTTTGGTATGGATCGCTACATGGACAGGTGGTTCAGTTGCCAGATGGACGACTTGTTTTAATCCATGTCCGCCGATATCCGAGAGAAGACCAACAAGTAATAGCTCGAGTCAGTCATGATGGAGGATACACATGGGGTCGCAAAGCATATCGTCTAATCTATGGGTCTGGTTACCCACGAAGCATCGTACTAGCCGATGGTACTATTGTTACTGTGAGTGGAAGCACATTAACAACGCCCCAAGGCTATGTACCTCCCGGTGGACGATTTAGTGCTCAGGTCATTCGTTGGCGGCTACCCAAGCAAGTAAAATAGTCCCTCATCAAAACTATGCTTTAACATTAACCCATACATGAACATGTGGACTTCCTCTAAAAAACCAAATCATGTTGTCACTTTCTAATTTCCACATATCCCAGATCCCATCATTACCAAGATCATCGTTTTTGTAAAATGACATCCTGAGTCCCCTGAATCCTCCATTTTTCTTTATGTACTTCAAAGCTTCAAGAGCATCTTTCCTGCGAAAAGGAAGTAGGAGATCAGACAAGACTTTTTCAACCAGATCTTTTTGATCTGAGCTCATTTCCGCCACTGGCAGTCCATCCAATTCAGAAACACCTCTTCTTAGTTTAACTGTTTGGGTTCCCTGCTCAGCTGGAGCATCTTTTAATAATGCGATGTTACGTTGTTTGGGATCCAGTGCTTGAAAAACTTGGTTGGCAGATTTAGCTTGATACCAGTAAACATTTCCAGGATGATCAGGCGCTTCAGTGAAACTCTGAGATGCATGACCGTAGAAAATGGGTCCACCAAAAGCTGATCCTTCCACTGAGTCACCATCACAACGCATTGTACAATGTCGTCCAGTCAGGACGAATTCAAATTTTCCTGTGCCCGGAAGACCAAATATAGCTACTGTGTAATTCTCTAAACCATTTCCATCCTCTTGCATGTGTTTCATGACCTTGTCTAAGTACTCCGGGTTGTGCAAACCTCCAAAAATTTCTTTGATCATCATCTGCTGATCTGGGGTAAACAGGTCCTTAATTTTAACTGGAGTAATCTGCCAATTATTGTCGACTTTGGAACGCAGTGGGTGGTCAAACGGAAAGTGAACAATGGTTTTTTGTTTGTCAGATAAACTTTGATAGAGGGTCGTAACCAAAGTTTCAGAGGAAAACTTGGGTCCCAGAATTTTCTTAGATTCCTGTTTGGGGGAATTCCCTAAAACTCTTGAAGGTGATGCTGCATTTGCTATCAGACCAACACTGGTTATCGCCATTTTTCGTAAGAAGGTTCTTCGAGGACTAAAAGGTAATTTAATAACTGAATTTGTAAGTTTATTTTTCATAGTGTTTTCTTTTCTGTAATTTTACTTTTGAGAAGGTATGTTAACCCTGTTACGGCAGGGTTTTCTGATTTAGCTAAGAGATTGTTTTAGTCAGTAGCTGGGATTAGCTCATTCCCCTAAAAATATTTTTTTGAATTTTAAACAGGTCAATGATTTCACTAGCAGGACACACCCTCCAGTAGGGGCAATGGAGACATTCAATCTATTTTCCCCTGCCTCTATTGTAAACCAGCTGCTGGGTTCGCTGTATCCGTTTGCGACGTCCGTAATCTGAGAAGTCATCGCTTATCCGATGAATGACCATTACCTTCTGGTTATCAGAAAGGCTGCGAATTTCACAGACCTGCAGGGGGCCTCTGGCAGATTTAACGACC
>Ga0310345_10002691_pt1 | contig 17628 bp, 16 predicted proteins | sample HC15DNA20500_MG_FD_204667 | JGI IMG/M metagenome (GOLD analysis project Ga0310345, IMG submission 204667) | Marine microbial communities from station ALOHA, North Pacific Subtropical Gyre - HC15-DNA-20-500_MG | ecosystem: Environmental > Aquatic > Marine > Oceanic | place: Pacific Ocean: North... | reverse complement strand
ACCAGATGCTCTTCTTTCTTGAGAAGGGCTACCGCGTGGTCGCACACGACCGTCGCGGTCACGGCCGATCCAGCCAAGTGAGCGATGGCCATGATATGGACCATTACGCGGCGGACGTCGCAGCTGTGGTCGACCACCTAGATCTTCGCGACGCTATTCACATCGGCCATTCCACGGGTGGCGGTGAGGCGACCCGCTATGTCGCCCGCCATGGAGATCGCGTGGCGAAACTCGTCCTCATTGGCGCAGTACCGCCTCTTATGCTCAAGACAGCAGCCAATCCCGATGGACTGCCCATCGAGGTGTTCGATGGCCTCCGCAAAGAGCTGGCCGCAAACCGATCGAGTTTCTACCTCGATCTCGCGAGCGGTCCTTTCTATGGCTTCAATCGTCCCGGCGCAGAGCGATCACAACCCGTCATTTGGAACTGGTGGCGACAAGCGATGACCGGCGCGGCCAACGCCCACTATCTCGGTATCAAGGCCTTCTCCGAAACGGACTTTACGGACGACCTGAAACTCATCGAGGCGCCGACACTGCTAATGCATGGCGACGACGACCAAATCGTCCCCCTCGTCGCCTCGGCTCCGGTGGCTGAGACCCTGCTGAGAAACGGTACCCTGAAGATCTACCGAGGTTTCCCGCACGGCATGGCGACCACCCATGCCGAGGCGATCAATAGCGACCTGCTTGAGTTCGTCAGAACCTGACGAAACCGCCTACCTCACATCCGAATACGGGCGGCGACCACCGCCTAAGTTAACCAGCATTCTAGAGGAGCTACTCTCATGCGAATCGCAATCATCGGTGCCGGGTTTGCCGGCATGTACGCGGCACTTTCTTCCGCACGCCTGCGCGACATAAAGGGCGTCAAGCCTGATGAGCTTGAGATCGTGCTCATCTCGCCCGTTCCGCACCTTGCCGTGCGCCCTCGCCTCTATGAACCCAATCCGGAAGCAATGGCGGCGCCGCTTCAGGACGTCCTCAGCGCCATCGATGTCGCGTATGTGGAAGGCAGCGCCAAGGGCATCAACACAGAGGTGCGAACTGTCCTGGTGCAATCGCCCTCCGGCGAGGAGCGCTCCCTGAACTACGATCGGCTAATTATCGCCACGGGCAGCCGACTGTTTCGGCCTGACATTCCGGGCGTGGCCGAACACACGTTCAGCGTCGACCAGCTGGACGAGGCAATCACGCTTGACCGTCACCTCAAGGCTTTGGCTAATCAACCGCAGTCGAAGCGGCGTAACACCGTCGTTGTGGCAGGCGCCGGCTTTACGGGACTTGAAGTCGCAACCGAGATGCCGGCTCGCCTTCGACAATTGCTGGGCGACGAGGCGGATATCCACGTCGTCATTGTAGACCGCAACGAAGCTGTCGCTCCCGATATGGGTCCAGGTCCGCGGCCCATCATCGAGAACGCGCTTCGCGAGCTTGGTGTTGAGGCCCGTGTGGGCGTTGGTATTGCCTCCGTCGACGCTGGCGGAGCGACCCTCACCAGCGGTGAGCGCATAGAAAGCGCGACAGTCATCTGGGCGGCCGGCATGCGCGCCGCGCCCCTGACTGCGCAAGTTCCCGGTGAGCGTGACAATCTAGGACGCTTGCTTGTTGACCGCGAGCTTCGCGTCGAAGGTGTTCCAGGTGTCTATGCTACGGGGGATGCCGCAAAAGCAGCCTGTGATGATAAAGGCAATTACGCTTTAATGTCCTGTCAGCATGCGACTCGCATGGGTGCGTTTGCCGGTCACAATGCAGCGGCCGACCTTCTGGGAGAGCCGATGATGGCCTACCACCAAGAGGCCTACGTCACTTGCTTGGATCTAGGGACCGCAGGCGCTTTGCTCACACGCGGCTGGGACCGACAAGTCGAACTTGTTGGAGCCGAGGCAAAGAAGATCAAGCAAGAGATCAACACAATCTGGATCTACCCGCCGAAACCGGTACGGGCTGCCGCCCTTGCTTCGGCAGAACCCCAGCGCGTAACCGACCTATGATCACCGTCATCAAGTCGCCGGCCTCGGCTAGCCTGGCGTGAGACCCTGACCGGCGGCGGAATATGACAAAGAGGCGCTAGCAATCACGACAGCACTAAGGAGCGGCCGCCACCGTTGCGGTCCGCTCCTTGTCTGTATCTTGCAAATCGAGAAGCTTTTGCGGCGCCATCGGCAGCTCGAGCTGTGCATCAAGACCGTGCTCATAGTGATAGCGCCGGGACTTCCGACGGCCATCCCCCCTGATCTCCGCCTTCCACGAACGCAGGCCACCGGCCTTGACCATGTCGTCGAAGGCCTTGCGGCATTTGCTGCGAAAATCGCGGCGGGTTTCGGCACTCTCATGGGGACCCCACAGGTCGCGCCCGACGAGTTCGGCGAGACGTTCCTCGTCAACCCAGGTGTGCTTTTGGAAGCTGTCGATATACGGCCAGAAGGATTTGGCGTAGTCGGAGCCCAGGGCGAATTGCACATCCGCATTGAGGCTCACCAGCTTTGCCGACATCACCATGGCTGCACTCCACTCTCCGTAGTAGACGCAGACCCGGTCATCGAGACCGAGTCCCGTCCACTCGACGTCGTGGAGCATGTTGCCCATCTTGCCGCCGTCCTTGGGCAGCTTGCCCTGCCGGAACTTCTCAAGCAGGCGCTGCTCATCGCCCTCGTAGATGGTCACCACCACCTTCTTGATATCCTCGAAGGTGTAGTGGAGTGCGGCCACGTTATTGACGTGCTGGGTAAGACCCATGCATTTGAGGAGTTCCCGCCAGGTCGTCTCGACCTTGAGCTATCTGCGTAAGCCGACCGCCGCCGACGGATCTTTGACCATCTCGCTTTCATGGCCGAGACGGAACACGGCGTAGAGCGCGTCGCGGTGCTGGGAACCCAACTCACGGCCGCTCACCCGCACGACCGAATGACCACGGACGATGTAGAGACGCTCGAACGAGGAATCCGTGATGAGGCCGCGTCGCTTCGGAGCGAATGCGCTGGTCCGCGCTAGTCGTGCCGGGACCTTGGAGGGCCGGTTCCGCCCTCGCCTGTTGCCCACCCGCTCGAGCCGCTTCTTCTCGGCGGCTGAGAGTTCGCGGGAGGCGGACGTGTTTTGCATCTCCGAGCAGGGTAAGCCGATCACCGGAACAGCGGCAACAGATTTGGGAACAGTCGCCACATAATTGGGCAACCATCTGTGGGATCGCCGCAACGATGGCGGCTATGCTGAAAATATCCGACGTCGGAGGCGCTCGGGAACAGCAGCGACAGTTCTAGGAACGGCCACCACATTCCTCGGAACAGCGATCACAAATCCTGGAACAGCCGCCACATTTCTGCTTTCTGACGACCAACCGCCACCCTCTAAGTGATTGAACTCCTGTCGCTGCCATCTCCATCAGCAAAATGGGAGGCGCGGTCACAGTTTCCGGAAGCCGCCGCACAGATTGCGGAAGCGAGGACACAGTTTCGGGAAGCGTCACCACAGCGGTGCCGAAAACACGCAGAGCTCCAGATGCTTAGCGAGCCTTAGAGACTGTTTTAGAGACTTAAAGAGAAAGAAGAGACCGCCCCGTCTGGGGATAACTTGGTGATCTCGTCACCTCAGGGCACTGGTTTGGCTGAACAAAGACCGGGGAAAGATTGCTGTTCGAGCCTCCGTACGTGCGACTGGACACCCAAAGCCCACGCTGCGAAACCCCACACGTCATGCGATGAAGGAGGCCTTCGGCCGTTTACATCTAGGCGCCCGCACAATCTGTGGCGGCTGTTCCCGCTTTGGTGAGTCCGACATTCTGCAGGATCAGTTGGGTTCGCTCGTACCGCGTTGGCAATCCACAGTCCTGGGCGAGCCTGACTAGGCGATCGCGAAACTCCGGCTCGGACAACGCGTCGGCGCCGATCGAAGCGGTCCATTTGGCGTACTCGCCAAAGAGCGCCGCACCGGTGAGACCCACCCCGCGTCGCGGCACCAGTCGCTCAACCGCGAATTCCTCGACATCACCAACTTCGCGCCAGGTCTTCCGTCTACGATCGTGGCGCTTTCGCCAGGGAACAGTCGCCACATAAAGTCCTAGGCCGCTTCCAAGCTCGAACAGGCAACCCACCAGCAGCAAGAGCGCGAGACGGACACCGGCTTGATTGGCGTTTAGACCGGAAGTCATTGCTATGCCGCTCAGAGCGGCTAGCTGCGGGTCGGAGCGACCTTCTGCTCCGATCGCCCCCAGCGACTTCAGTTCCGCCCGCGTCTCCGCAAGCTGCTGAGCGATTTGCTCGGCCTCCTCGGCCCTCGTTAGCTCAAGTCGCAGCGCCGCGGCCTCGGCACAGGAATGGCGCGACCAGTTTCCGCCCGTGGTGCAGTTTTCTGAGTATTTCCCGACCGTCGTCTTGCCCAGGACGCGCGCGTAGATGGTCTCAAGGTCAGCGGATATCTCTGCCGTGCCACGCTGGACGCCAAGCTCCTGCTGGCGTGCCTCGAGCCTCTCGATTTCCGCCGTCACGGCTGATCGCGTCTCCGCCGCGTCCGTTCGCACCGCTTCCGAGTGGGCACGAAGCTGCGCCGCGTAACCGATGCCGGCGGTAAGCGAATACCCGGTACATACGACGAACAACAGGGACCCTGCCGTCACCGCCAGCCACTCCCGCTGCCGCCAGGCCCAGAAGATGAAGAACGCGAGCATCGCCTTCAGGCCGTCGGCAAGTGCGGCTCCACTGCCGAAGATGAGCCCGTCCAGCTCGCTGTCGCTCATCCGGTATGCCATGCGGAAGTTCAGGGTCGCGCTGACGGCGATGAGCCCAAGGCTGACCAGGATGCCGCTCAGAACGACCAGATGCGTAAGTGCGCTAGAGAGCCGTCGCTTCACGTGCCCCTCCGCTCACCCGCTGCGTACTTACTGCCGCTAGTGCCTCACTCACCGCTTGTTCGATCGCCTGTTCGCAAAATGCATTCTTGTCGGTGCCGGATAAGCGCTTCAGCTCGTCAAGTTGTTGCCCTAGGCTTTGCGACACCCTCAGATTCAGCCTTACGCGCTCGCCACGGAAGTCTGCCCTCCGGTCACGCCGTCGCTCCTCTTCTACGACGTTGCGGAACCGATCACGCAAGACGGCAATGCGGAACGACCGGCTCATCTCCAGCCCTCCATGCTGACACTCCTCCGTGTCTCCATGTTTCCGGGACGCCGCATGGAGAGACGGCAGCTTATCCCTCTGCGCCATATTTTCGGATGGGAGGAATTCCGTCTGACGATATCTCCATGCCGACCTGCTGCCGTATGGAGATGTGCACATATCTCCGTGTGCAAGTACGGCATCTCCTCCATCTGTGAAGGCTTCCATGCTGCCGGGCGGCGAGACCACCGGTTATCCAGACGGAGGCGACTCCATGCGCCTACGTTGCCGCTTCTCCGCTTTGCCATATGTGCAACAGTCCTCCCGGCGAAGTGGAGGGATGGCTCGGCCATCTGCTTGACCGGCCGGGCCGCAAACCGAATGATTCCTCCATGAAATCCCGCAACCGACCCGACCGCGTGCAACGCGTCATGACCTTCGCTTCCTCCAAGGGGGGTGTCGGCAAATCCACCGTCTGCGCCGCCGTCGCTGGCGCGCTGGCAAGCCGGGGAGGGGAGGTCGCCATCCTTGATCTCGATCAGAACCAGACCCTCTACCGTTGGCACCAACTCCATGGCGCTTCGCTGCCCGGTATCACGGTTCTGGAGGTCGCTCCCGACAGCTTCAATCAGACCTTGCTGGCAGCGAAGGCAGGAGGAGCCGACACAATCTTGATCGACGTGGCCGGCGCCTACGAGGCGACCATGATCAAGGCCATCGCCGCGTCGGACCTCGTGGTGACACCGGCAAAGCTCTCCGAACCCGATTTGCGTGAAGCCGCGAAGCTTCTGGGCGAGGTCAACGCCTTCAACCAGCGCTTCGGCTCGTCGATTGCTCACCGGCTCCTGGTCAACGAAGCCGACTCCCTCGACCCGCTCTACCAGCGTCACGCGCTGGCAGAGCTCGACGGGTCCGCCATCAAACGCTTCGGCCATCTCATGATGCGCCGTGCGCCCTACCGTGAGATCTTCATCTCTGGCATGCCACCGCATCTGGCCGACAAGGGGAGGGGACCGGTCAAGAAGGCCATCGCCGAACTGGACGCCATTGTGGACGAGGTTTTGGAGGTTCTGTCCCAACCAACGAAAGCTAGAGCCGCATGAGCGAGACCAAGCCGAGCTTCTCATCGCTTCACCTTCCCAAGGCCGACGATGAGGCAGTCGAGGCCTACGCCAAGTCGCGAGGCGTACCCACCCTTACCCGGAAGACGAAGGTGCAGAGGGCACCGTCCGTGACCATCCGGACCGACCTGCCCGACTATCTCGCCGAGGCGCTCCGGGTCGAAGCCGCGAAATCTCGCTCGACCCTCCGCTACCTCATCTTGAAAGCCCTGAAGAACGACGGCTGGAAAATCGATGATGGCGACATCATCGAAGACGGTCGCCGGCCCGGGACCCGTCGCTGACACGGCGCAAAAAAGGACGCCCCTTGTGGAGGCGTCCTCCAGCGTAGCTCTCGCTATCACCGACAGGGCCCTGGCTTCCCAGCTGTACCTTGCCTCCAGCCTATGGCGGCCTCGCTCATTCTGACAACTGCCGGCGCTCATTTGACAGGCACCGACGTCGCGGGGCTGGATGGATCGTCCTTCGCAGCGTTGCTACCGCGCACCGGGTCGCTCGCCGACAGTGCCGCCGCGATGCGGCCGCCGATTAGATCGTTGAGATGATCGATCGGATCTTCCGCCAGGTGCGCATATCGCGCCGTTGTTTGCGGATGCTTATGCCCCAGCAGCTTGCCGATCATCGGCAGTGAGCCACCAAGCTCGGCGGCCACGCTCGCAAAGGAATGGCGCAGGTCGTGCAGGCGCACGTCTTCAAGCCCTGCCTCGCGCCTAATCCGTCGCCAGGGCTTCTGCAGGTTGACGATATGGCCGCCGGGACGGTCCCCGACGACAACGTAGGCATTGCCGACAACCTTTGGGATCGCCTTCAACACAGTGAGCGCAGCATCATTCAGCCGGATGACCTTGGCGCCGGTCTTCGAATCCGGCAGCCGCAATTGCCGGCGCGGGATGTCCACATACGACCATTTGAGCGTCAGGATTTCGCTGAGACGTGCGCCGGTGAGGATCAGGAGCCGAACCGCCGCGATAGAGAAGGGGCTTTCCGCGCCGGCGCTCTCTCTGCGGTCAAGCACGGTGCCGATGCGGCCGAGCTCCTCTCCTGAGAGATATCGGTCGCGCTTATTCTCCCGGAACTTCCGAACGCCGCGGCACGGGTTGGTGCCCGTCTCTCGCAGTTGGTTCTTCTCTGCCCAGCTCATGAAGCTGGAGAGCACCATCAGGGCATGGTTCGCCTGGCGCGGAGTGGCCGCCGCGCCCGCATGCATGCGTCCAACCTCGCGGCGCATGTCCTCGTCCAGCTTGAGATCGCCAAGCTTCGGAAGGATCAGAACCTGACAAAGGCGCGCATACTCGGCGAGCGATTTGGGCTTGAGCTTCGGGCCATGCTCTTCAAGGAACTGTTCGATCCCGTCTCGCACCGTAACGGGTTGCTTCTCGTCCTTGCGGGTGAGGGGCTCATCGCCGTCGGCAATGCAGAGCAGCAACCGAAGGGCTTCACGCCGCGCGCTCTCCAAGGTCCAGGGACTTCCAAGTCGTCCGATCGTGTACCAACGCTGGCGGCCCCTGACCCGGCACTTGAGGCAAAACGTGGTCGCGCCCCTCTGGCGGCGGGCACCAAATCCCTTCAGCTCGCCGTCCCAGAGAAGGTCTCCAGGAGCCATCTTCTTAAGCGCACTTTGGGTCAGTCGGCTGCTCATTCTCACACCCTCACCAGAGAGAACAAACCTAGTCCATAGCTACCAAATAGCTACCACTTTTGCCGCAAAACGCCATATGGCGCCGAATTGATGCCGAATGAAGTCTTTGTTTTTTATAATGAAATTGGACTAGCGGTATCATCCTATAACCCCCGAAATCCAATTCCTAATCTGAGGGTCGCTGGTTCGAATCCAGCCGGGGTCACCATCGCTTGGATAACGTTGCTCGAACGCCCGCTCCTCTTAGCGAGAGTTCTGGCTCAAACGCGCCTGTCCTCAATCTCCAGGGTCACGATCCGCGCCAGCAGCGTCGCCGGGTAGAGCTGGCCGAACATCGCCTCCAGGAGCACAACGCTCCGTGCGATCGGATGCAGGCCCGTGATGTCGCCGGAGCCGATCCCGGTGAGCACGCCGAAGCTGAAATAGATCAGGACATCGGCAAGGTTCGCGCTGTCCCTGACGACGAAGCCTGAGAACGCTTTGTCAGACGCCGCACCGATAAAGGCATAGACCGCGGCGAACCCTAGTCCCACAGCCAAATAGAGCAGGACGGCGCCGATCACCCGGTGATAGGTGACCCGCCCCGGCCCGAACACCGTTCGTCCGGCCTCCAGGATCAGAGCGAGGCTGATGAGGAGCCATGCGGCGGCATCGAGATACACATCCAGCATGGAAGGCTGAACCAGCCGGTGAATAGCCGCGAACCCCGCGAACAGAATCGCCGTGACCAGCGCCCAAATGGCATAGCGTCTCCCGGTGAGGATAAGCACCGCGCCGGTGAGCACGGCGACGAGCGCGAAGCCCGCTTCCTGCGCCCCGGGGATCCGCTCCGCCCGCAACGGCGCAAGCACGAAGAGCAGTAGCATGAGCATGATGGCGATGGCGGTGAGCGCCGGATCGCGCCACCGTTCCCGAAGCTCGCTCAACCTATCATCCATGCCCCTTAGCCTCTCGACCGTCGGAGCTATTTCGCATCGGCCGCCCCTCTCTGGGCATCCTCGAGCTTCTGAGGATAGCGCTAGTTCACGGGCTCGACCTCACTCGGCTGCCAACTCCTGTCGAAGAAGGACTTGAGCGGGCTGTAGAGCCGCAGAAGGGTGACCCAGCCCTTCTCAGGGTCGGTCTGGATCCAGTTGCCGCGTCCCACGCCATCGGGCTGCTCGGGAGAGAACCAGATAGTGGTCGAACCATCCTCTGCCGCTTCGGCAGCCGGCGACGGATAGTTTTGCGAGCCCGCACGCGGATATTTCTGCGGCGTCTTGAGCATCGAGCGCGTCTGGTTGTCGTAGAGGGTGAAGGACCAGAACGCCTCGGCCGGAATGCCTTTGGGCAGCGTCACCTTGTAGGTCTTCGCGCCGTCGAACCAGTTGCCGTTCGCATCTTTGGTGGCGAACAAGTATTGCGATCCGACGCCGGTGAGCCGCATCGCCATGGCGGGCGTAATGCCGGTCGCGTCGTAGAAGAACGAGGTCCGCGCATCGTTCTGCTTGTAGCCGCTTGGCGGGTAGGGTTTGGCGCCGTCCTTGGTGATTTCGGGCAGCGGCGTTTCGAAGTTGTAGCCGCCTTGGAAGAGCGGGTTCCACCATTGCGAGTTCTCGTACCAGTACCAGTCCGGATCGCGAGGTGCGAAGCCGAGTGTGCGGCCGGTCGCATTCGCCACGGCAACCGCGTCCTTTAGGATCTTCGTCATTCTGTCGTCTATCTCGAACGCCTCACCCTTCTTGATGCCGACGGCTGCGATAGGACCCATGAGCTCGGGATCGATAACCGTCGCAGGCTCGCTCTGCACCAAGCGGTCGAGCATCTCGTAATAGCTGAAATCGTTCGGCGGGATGGTGTTCATGGCGAGGCCCGTGCCTTCGTGGAAGACGGGCGTCTTGGGCTCGGCATTCCGGCCGAGTTGGACCCCGCCTTCGAGATAGCGCGCAATGGACAGGCCAACGCCGCCGGGGGCGTAGGGATAGATCTTCAGGTTGTCCTTGATGACTTTGACGGTCGGCGCCGGATCGTCGTTGGTGAGAAACGACCGGCCCAACATGATCACGCGGTTCGTCTTCGAGTGAGCGACGTAGAAACCGCCTTCGGGCAGGTAGCCATCATAGCCTGGCCCCACGAGCAGATATTTGCCGCCCTCCCCGCGATCGGGTCCCGGCCGACCGAAATCGATGACCCAGCGGAACCACATATCGTCGAACGTGCCGAGCGCATCCGGCGGCGTCTCCACCACCATCGGCCCCTTCGAAAGGTCGACGAACCCGAGATAGTAGACGGTGTCCGCGTTCGCCGTCAGGAACAGCGATTCCGAATCCATGAGTTCGGAGAAAAGCAGGATCTCATTGTCCTCGATCCCCGCGGCCTGAAACCCTTCCAGCAGCGCCTGCATGCTGACGCCCTTGAACGTGTCGGTGAAGGCCCGGAAGGCGTAGGTGAAGTCGAGATTGTCGTAGACCGCCGCTGCGGTCTCCTCGTCCGGTGCGCCGTCCTTGAATTTGAGCGTGCCGATCCGGCTCTCAACGCTGTCCGGCGTCGAAACGGATTGAAGTGATTCCTCCGAAACCTGCGCGGTCACCGCCGCAGGGTTCAAGGCCAACAATGCAGCCGCGGCCAACGCCGCAACGGCGCAACATCCTGTTTTCATGGTTCACGCCCCTCCCTGAGGACATTCTTTACAATCGAAGGGAGAGAGCGCCCGGACTGGGAATTCGCTCCCATCCTCCTGAAATTTTTGGACCGCCTGAAATGAAGAAGGCGGATCGCCAGTATTGGTGCTTCCAATTTACCGGCCGGGAGCAGGAGAATTTCGCATTTCGCGCCACAAAAATTTGATTTGTGCGGGTGAAAATCTCTCTCAAAATTGCTGCAGGAGAGTCCGTCGGGGAGGATCGTCGGTGTCGTCTGCTTTTCCTCTCGTCCGCGCTGCGGACATCTCGCCCTTTATCCGATGGCAGCGGGACAACGGCCGCCCCATCGAAAAGGCGCTCGCATTATCCGGTCTGTCCGCCGCGCCCTGGGAGGTGCCCGACCAGCTCGTCGCCCTCACCGGCGTGTTGGCCTGTATGAAGGCGATGAGCCGAGAGGAAGGGCCGGACATCGGCTGCCGCGTTGTTTCCGAAATGAGCATCTCGGAACTGGGGGAGCTCGGGGCCCTGATGCTCGGGGGCGGAACGCCCCGTGGCGCACTCACCCGCCTCTGCGCCGCCATTTCCGCCCACAGCACTCATGAGATCTTCTCGCTCGTGCCCGGAAGGGGCGGACTGATCGTCAGCGAGCAGATGCTCTTAGGCGTCGACGCGGTCACGCTCCATATCGTCCAGCAATATGTCGCCGCCTTGGTGCGATGTCTCTGCAACATGACCGGGGTTGCCGGCGAGCCCCTCGGCAGGATCGAGATCTCCCCGCATCCAGAGCTCGGCGTGACCCATCTGGGAAACAGACTCGGTCATGAGCTCGTGGCCACAAGATCTGGGCGTCTGTCGATATTCCTGGCCGACGAGATCTTGGACCGGCCGTTTGTGGTTCCGGCCCGGGCGGTCAGGCTGGGCCGTCCGTCCAAGGGCTGGCGGCCTCTTCGTGCCGAAGGCGGCTTCGAGACCACGGCACGGCACTTCATTCGCACGATGCTCGATGACGGAACGGCGTCCGTGGAACGTTTCGCCAAGGCGAGCGGACTCAGCCTTCGCACCGTCCAAAGACGCCTCGCCGCCGAGGACACCAATTTCTCCAAGCTGCTCGACGATGTCCGGCGGGAGCGCGCCCAGGAGCTTCTCAGCGCGAGCTCGGCGCGGATCGGCGCGGTCGCCGGCGATCTCGGCTACACGAGCCACTCCTCATTCGTTCGGGCGGTCAGGCGCTGGGAAGGACGCCCGCCGATGCAGCTCCGGCGCGCCGGCAGGTTAGAGGGGGGATAGCCGGGACGGCTGTTCTGGAGGCCTGGTCGGCTAAGACTCATGAAAAAGGGCCGCCCGCGATGTCGCGAGCGGCCGTAAGGCGGGGTGCTGCAGAGGAACTACGACGAGGGCAGGATCACCGCGTCGATCCCATGGATCATCCCGTTCTCCGCGGGAATGTTCTTGGTGATGATCCGAGCATCACCGACGACGAAAGGGCTGCTCGTCGCGTCGATCACGATCTCATCGCCGCTCTTGGTCTGGAGCGTCACCTTCTCGTTCGCCCAGGTGCTGGCGAAGATGCTGCCCGGGACGATGTGATGCTTGAGCAAGGCAGCAAGCTCGTCCTTGTTGGCAGGCTCCAGCAGCCGGTCCAGCTCACCCTCCGGCAGCTTGGCGAAGGCGTCGTCGGTCGGCGCGAGGATCGTCAGGCTGTCGCTGCCCTTCAACACGTCCGCCATATCCGCGGCTTGCACGGCTGCCAGGAACGTGGAGAAGGAAGCGTCGTTCTCAACGCGCTCGTAGAGATTGGCCTGCTTCTCACTGGCCTGGGCGGGTCCCGCGGCCAGCAGACCCAGCACAGCCGCGGCGGCAATCGATTTCCACATTGTCATCTCAAGCGTCCTCCTAACTGATGTTGAAGTCACCGGTCCGGGTTCGATCTCGGACAGCTGAAGACGTGGGTGTCGCAAAGCCGTACGACCAATCGGAAGCGCCCCGTCGGCTCATCGGAAGCGCCTATGGCGGTTGCCCCGCCGTCATCGGGAATCGCCCCATTCCTGATCGGAATTTCCTATGGAGATTGCACGCAGGCCCGGGCGTCCTACATGTCCTCCGCCGAGAGGAAGAGAAGCCCATGCCCACATTGCGTCAGTTGGAATATCTGGTGGCGGTCGCCGACACCGGCCATTTCGGCCGCGCGGCGGAACGCGTGCATGTGACCCAACCCACTCTGAGTGAACAACTCCGGGCGATGGAGGAGCGCCTCGGCGCGCAGCTCGTGGAGCGCTCGCGGTCGAATGTGCTGGTGACGCCGCTCGGTTTCGAAGTCGTCGAGATCGCCCGGCGCATGCTGCGCGACGCGCAGCGGATCAGCGATGTCACGGGCCGGCTGGGCGCTGGTATGGGCGGTGTCGTCCGTTTGGGCCTCCCCTCGACCATCGGACCCTACCTCCTGCCGCGCGTCGTACCGCATCTGCATGCCGTCTATCCCCACCTCAAGCTCTATGTGCGGGAGGATCTGCCTCACGCCCTGCCGCGGGGACTCGCCGAGGGGCTGCACGACGTGATCGTCACGCCGCTGCCGATAACCCAGAGTGGACTTGAGGAGGCCGTGCTGTTCGAGGAGCCGCTACACCTCGCCGTGCCCCTGGACCACGAGCTGGCCCGGCGCAACCGCATCACGATCCACGATCTGGAAGGCGTCGACCTTCTGGCCCTGGGACCCGGCCACCAGCTGCGCGACCTCGTGGTCAACCTCGCCGCGGAAGCGGGCGCCAATATCCGCTTCGATTACGAAGGCACCAGCCTCGACACCTTACGCGAGATGATGGCGACGGGTCTCGGCGTGAGCCTCCTGCCGGGGCTCTATGTAAGGAGCGTCGTGCGCAACGATCCGCGCTTCAAGACCTTCGACATCGGACGCCGCGGACTGACGCGCACGATCGGCATGTTCTGGCGAAAGACCAAATCTTCCCAAGCCAACTTCTCGCGCCTCGCCGATCTGTTTCGCGAGACGGTGGCGGAGGAGTTCAAGGACGCCCTTGTTTAGCCGCGAGCGCGTGACATCCCTGCCCGGCGATTTTCCCGCGTCGAAGCCATCGGCGCTCTCTTGAACGGCGCCTGCCGGACCCCTAGTTCGGATGGCGCCCTCTAACCCAACCTGGACATGCAAGAAGCCACCCTCCCTCGCGGTCATTCGATCATTGAGCGGCTCCGCCGCCTGGTCGAGTCGCCCCGCTTCACCTGGTTCATCACCGCGGTCATTCTCTTCAATGCCGTCACGCTCGGCTTGGAGACTTGGTCCTACGCCATGGATGTCGCCGGCGACCTGCTCGTCGCCATCGACCGGATCGTCCTCGCCATCTTCGTCTTCGAGATGATCGCCAAGCTGCTGGTCTATCGGCTGGCCTTCTTCCGCAGCGGCTGGAACATCTTCGATCTCACCATCGTCGGCATCGCGCTGATCCCGGCGGCGGGCCCGCTGACCGTGCTCCGGGCCTTACGCATCCTCAGGGTACTGCGCCTGCTTTCCGTCGTGCCGCAGATGCGTTCCGTGGTGGCTGCGCTGATCGGCGCGATCCCCGGCATGGGATCCATCGCCGCGGTCATGTCGCTCATCTTCTATGTCGGCTCTGTCCTGGCCACGAAGCTGTTCGGCGCCGCCTTCCCGGACTGGTTCGGCTCGATCGGCGCCTCCGCCTATTCGCTGTTCCAGATCATGACCCTGGAGAGCTGGTCCATGGGGATCGTGCGGCCCGTGATGGAGGTCTATCCCTGGGCCTGGCTCTTCTTCGTGCCCTTCATCCTCGTCACCACCTTCGCCGTCCTGAACCTCGTGGTCGCCGTCATCGTAAACTCCATGCAGACGCTGCACGAGGCCGAACAGAAGGAGGAGCGCGAAGCCGAGCGCCAGATCGTGCACGAGGAGACCGCGACCCTCACCAGCGAGGTGCGGGCGATGCGCCAGGAGCTGGGCGAGATCCGCCAGCTCCTCGGAGGCAAGGACTAACGAGGGGAACCGCGGATGAGCGACGTTGCCCTCCTGGTCGTCGGCCTGATCGTGCTCATCGTCGGCGGCGAGCTTTTCGTTCGGGGCGCGGCCACGACGGCCGCGCGGTTCGGCGTCCCGCCCCTGCTCATCGGCCTGACCCTCGTCGGCTTCGGTACATCCCTTCCCGAGCTCGTCACGAGCATCGAGGCCTCGATGATCGGTTCGCCCGGCATCGCCATCGGCAACATCGTCGGCTCGAACATCGCGAACGTCCTGTTGATCCTCGGCCTGGCGGCAGCGATTTCTCCCATCGCCGTCGGTCCGAACGCCTTGCGCCGGGATGCCACGCTCGCCCTGCTGGCCGCCTTCGCCTTCACGGCGGTCGGCTTCCTGCTGCCCTTCGATCGCCTCGTGGGCCTGCTCTTTCTCGCAAGCCTCGCCGCTTACATCTACTACGCCTACCGCCAGGAGACGGGCGGTGCGCCGGCGGGCCATACCGCAGCATTCGAGAAAGGCGAGGCGCGAGAAGAGCTCCGGCGCCGCGACGGGGCGACGGCGCCTGGGCGTCCGGTGAGCGTGCGGCGCCGCCTGGTGAAGCTGGCCGCGCGGCTATTGCCGCTGATCCTGGCAGTCAGCGGACTAGCCGCCATCATTCTCGGCGCGCGGCTCCTGGTGGGTGGCGCCGTCGGCATCGCAAATGCCGCGGGCGTTTCTCAGGCGGTGATCGGATTGACCGTCGTCGCGATCGGGACGTCCCTGCCCGAGTTGGTGACTTCGGTCATCGCGGCCCTGCGGGGCCACAGCGACGTGGCCTTTGGCAACGTCATCGGCTCCTGCATCTACAACATCCTCGGCATCGGCGGCACCGTGGCGGTGATCGCCCCGACGGAGATTCCACCGGAGATCCTCCGCTTCGACTGCTTGGTCATGGTTGGCGTTTCGGCGCTGATCCTGATCCTGGGCCGCACGGGCAACAGGATCAGCCGCGCCGAAGGCGCAGCCCTGGTCGCCGGCTACGCCGCGTATCTCTATGTGGTTGCGCCCGCCGTATGACCCTCCGCCCGACGCGATCAGGCATAGAACCGTCTGCGACCTAGAAGATCGACCAGCCGGCGCGGTTCGCCAGCCGCTCCAGCACGAGCGAACCGATCAGCGAATTGCCTTCCCGGTTCAGCGCGGGCGACCAGACGGCGATGGAGGCCACCTTCGGCACAATGGCGAGCATCCCGCCGCTCACCCCGCTCTTGCTCGGCAGCCCCACCCGGAAGGCGAAATCCCCCGAGCCGTCATACTGCCCGCAGGTCAGCATCAGCGCGTTGATGCGCCGGGCCCGGATCTGGGAGACGACGCCGGCATCCCGGTGCACCACCCTGCCGCCTGTCGCCAAGAAGAGCCCGGCCGTCGCCAGCTGGCGGCAGTTCATCGCGATGGCGCATTGGTGGAAGTAGACCCCGAGCACCAGGTCCACCGCATGCTCGATATTGCCGAAGCCGAGCATGAAATTTGCCAGCGCGCGGTTGCGGTAGCCATGCTCCGTCTCCGACCGCGCCACGACGGGATCGATGGCGATCGTATCGTCGCCGGCCACGAAGCGGAGGAACTCCAGGATCTGGCCGATCGTCTCCCGCGGCTGATAGCCGGAAAGCAGCACGTCGGTGACCACCAGGGCACCCGCATTGATGAACGGGTTCCGCGGAATGCCCTTCTCGTGCTCCAGCTGGATGATGGAATCGAACGGCGTGCCCGAGGGCTCCCGCCCGACCCGGCGCCACAGCCCGTCGCCCACCTTGCCGAGCGCCAGCGTCAGCGCGAACACCTTCGAGACGCTCTGCAGCGTGAAGGCCTCGGCCGCATCCCCCGTGCTGTAGACACCGCCATCGGTCGTCGCGACCGCGATGCCGAGCTTCCGGGGATCGACCTTCGCAAGCTCGGGGATGTAGTCGGCGACCTTGCCTTCACCCAGAAGCGGCACGAACTCTTCGTGGACCGCCTCGATCAGCTCCTGGATCTCGTCGCCTTCAATCACGCTGCCTCGCCCCCAACAGATTTCCCGCCAATAGCCTTGCCTCCGTTAGCCTTGCCCCACGTCTGAAGGTCCGACGTTTGCGAGCGCGCATCAAGCCGCTGAACGGCCGCACATCCCTTTTGTCGCTGGTTTTCTTGACGCCTAGGGGAGGACGGGAGAGCATCGGCCAAACTCTCTTCGGCTCGACATGGGCCGGCACGGACGAATGCGCCCTTGAGACTCCTGCTTCGCACATTGCAGCGCCTGGCGATCTTCGGCCTCGGCGCGCTCGCCGTCTGGCTCATCGTCTACGTGTTCGACTGGGCGGATTCGGACCTCCCCACCATCGTCGCCCTCGCCCTGACCTACGGCATCGGCGCCTACCTCATCCTGCCCTACGCCGTCCGCATGGGGCTCAAGATCCTGCTGCGCAAGCACGTCCCCCGCTACACGGTGACGGGAGACGGCCTGCCGGGCGATCCGGTGAACCTCGCCCTCACCGGCACGCAAGAAGAACTCCGCGCCGCCTTCGCCGCGGCGGGCTGGCACGAGGCGGACAAGCTGGGGATCACCAGCTCCCTGCGCATGGCCCAAGCCTTTGTGCTGGGGCGTCCTTACCCGACGGCTCCCTTCTCGACCCTCTACCTGTTCGGACGCGGTCAGGATCTCGGCTTCCAGAAGCCCATCGGTGACAGCCCCCGCAAACGCCACCATGTCCGGTTCTGGGCCAAGAGCCTCGCCGAGGTGATGGAGGCTGAGGCGGAGCTCGCAACGCCGGAGTTCTGGCTCAATAGGGATCGCCCGAAGCCCGGCGCGGATTTGCTCTGGATCGGCGCCGGCACCAAGGACACCGGCTTCTCCCTCACCAAGCTGACCTTCCAGATGACCCACGCGACGGATTCCGACACCAACGCCGAGCGCGACTTCATCATGTCGGAGCTAACCGGGGCCGACGCCATCGGCCACGTCACCCTTTACGATGCAGGCGAAAAGCTGGAGCTGGACGCGGGCGACAAGGCCAGCGCCGTGAACCACTACGTGACCGACGGAGACGTCGCCCTCGCCGATCTCACCCCGCCGCCGTCAGCCGGTGCGGGGAACGTCTGATCCGCCCTAGCGGCCGCTCAGCGGGTTGAGCTTGCTGGGGTCCAGATGCGGCCGGCGGATGTGGCC
>Ga0310345_10002690_pt1 | contig 17630 bp, 21 predicted proteins | sample HC15DNA20500_MG_FD_204667 | JGI IMG/M metagenome (GOLD analysis project Ga0310345, IMG submission 204667) | Marine microbial communities from station ALOHA, North Pacific Subtropical Gyre - HC15-DNA-20-500_MG | ecosystem: Environmental > Aquatic > Marine > Oceanic | place: Pacific Ocean: North... | reverse complement strand
CATACTGAAAAAAGAACAGTACTAGTCGATACTGGGCTAGGAAAACTGGACCATCATCTGGACCAAACAACTAGAGAGACCCTTGTTGGAGAAATAGCCGCGGCTGGCTTTCAGCCACAGGACATAGATACTGTTTTCCTAACTCACATGCACATGGATCATGTGGGAACGAATATGACTGAGACAGATCAGGGATGGTTTCCTACATTCCCCAACGCTCGCTACGTTGTCTCAAAGGCTGACTGGGCATTATTCGGCAGTAGGGTAAACACCCGACCGTTTGCTTACCTAAAGGAGCAGATACAACCCCTTATTGATGCCGATGTTCTTGATCTGATAGAAGGGGAGATTAATATTACGGAAGAAATCACAACTCTTCCCACTCCAGGCCACACCCCAGGCCACACAAGCCTTCTCATTTCTTCGGAAGGCGAAAAAGCTGTCATAGTAGGGGACGCAGCCCACGTGCCTCCTCAAATAGAGGAAACACAGTGGAGCCCTGCACCTGACAGAGACAAGGACAGATCTGCAGCATCAAGGAAAATGATGATGGATTTGATCGAGAAAGAACATGCTCTGATAGCATCAGGTCACTTTCCATCACCTGGTTTCGGTAACATAATTCGGGTAGACTCCCGCCGAAAATTTATACCAATATCCTGATTTCGCAGGTTCAAAATTTAAGATAATGGGGCTATATAAGGTTACCCGTAAACAGACGAGGGGTAAGTAGCAGATCTCTGTTTTTGTAATTGCTTTCGGTCGTGCTCGAGAACCGCAATAACCAGTTCTCTAATATTTCTAACTTTAAGGGGAAGTTTGCCGAGATCTCTGTTGTGCCCACACATTACGCACACAATACGAACCCCAAACATGTCTTCATCGTTTGTAAGGGTACCGGTGCCACATCTAGGGCAGGAACCGGTCATTATCATCGTGTCAATCATGTGAATCTATGTTCTTCCTCAATATCTCCATTCACGTGGAATTCTAAATCAAGTCCTACTCTATATGTTGATGAATAGCTCCATCAATAATAACCGCCTTTGATATTTCCGCTAGCCGTATAGGGATCAATTAGTTAAGGAAAATGCGTATGTTAAGAACATTCCAATTCTCCGGCACACGATATTAATCAATTGATACAACCCATTAATCAAGGCAAATAAAATAATCAGAAATAAGAACTGTAGACCACATTTGCAATTACCTTGCATATGAAATATGTTCCATAGCGCTCTTACTATTTAATAGAGATACTTAGACCTTTAAGACATAATGGGATTATAAAAGCTAAGTTTTAAGACCGATGATAAACCTAACAAAGTGAGGAACCTATGCCGTATAACATGAATTTTCTAAGATACCCAAAAGCCGAACATTTTGACGACGTTCTGAGCGGCGCCAAAGAATCATTTGATGCAACTGGCAAACCCGGAAATATAACAATCCCAGTCTCCGGAGTTAATGTGACTCAGCAGGGTCCACCGATTGTGACGCTACTAGGTGGATTCGAAAATCTGGACGAGATTGACCAACTTCAAGAGTCTGTTATCTCCAAGCCTGGAGCCGAATCAATCGAATTGCATCCATGTGCCATCATGCAAACTGGGTTGTCTCAGAACTCCTAAGTGGTGCCCCCGTAATACCGGCAAACTATAAGCCAAAAGTAGTTAGCCGAATATTTCTAACGGCCAAACCAGGTCTGACACAGGATCTCATTAGCCTATTGCTGGAAGCCCGTGAAAATACCGAAGCCGATATCAAACCTATAATAAGCCGTCCTATAACAGGACCCCTCGGAATGGTAAGGGTTTCTCAAATAGCTACTAGCTTGCAAGAACTTGAAGAACTCACCCAAACAAATCGTAAGGTAGCGGTTCAAGCCAATGTTCCTGATCTAATTTCACAGAGCCCCATAAGATCTGTTGGACGGGTAGTTCATAGCAATATGCCATAGGTTAATCCCGTGACCTATTTTTCAAAATAAGAGAACTATCAGTATTAAACAAAGGATAGCCAGAGGAACTTTGTAGAAGAAACACCATCAAAGCCATATAGATATATCCCTTAATTTGTGTTTCTGCCATAAACAGGGTACCTGCCTGGGATTACGGATGTGGTGATAACCCTGACAGTTTAGGCTACAATCGGCCATCCCAACCTCCAAAACAAAATAAAAGGAGTGGAAACAATGACAACAGCAACTAAATGGAATCTCACTGGAACATATTTTGAGTCGTGTGATTGTGAAATTGCCTGTCCCTGTATTTTTTTAAGGCCCCCGAACACCGAAAACGGAGACTGTAACGTTTTGATCACCTGGAATATAGAAAATGGCTCTTTCGGAGATACCGACGTCTCTGGTTTGAAAGTGGCCATGGCTGCCCATGCCCCTGGGTTAATGATCGACGGGAATTGGAAAGTGGCATTATACCTAGATGAAAATGCCAGTGAATCACAGCAGGCTGCTTTGGGACAAATATTCGGAGGTCAAGCAGGTGGGGTGTTCGAGATTTTCGCTGGTTTTATCAGTGAAATCCTAGGAGTAGGCACTGCCTCAATCGAATACAGTGCTGATGGGAAAAATCGAAGTGTGAAAGTTGGCAATATCGCGGAGGCTGCGATTGAAGGAATCGAAGGTCTTGATGGTGCTGATGTGACAATATCAGGAAACCCATTAGGAGTATCGCTCGGTGTCCCTGCCGTAGTAGCCACTTCCACTGTAAACAAATTTAACGACCACGGCATGACCTGGGATTTTTCAGGTAAAAATGGATACTACTCTGACTTCAACTATGAGGTTTAGAAACAGGCGAACCCCTGTATGCTGAGCCAAAATCCAAATGATGGTTCCCAGGTTCGCTACAACAGAGACAGGATCATTGTAGTTATTGGCCTAGGAATTATAACCGTCGTGGCATGGTTGTATTTGATCAACCTGCCGGATGACATGGAAAACACGATGGGAATGTCAGCCGCGATGCCAGGTGTCATACCATGGAATCGGGCGGACTGGATATCGATGTTCATTATGTGGGGAATCATGATGATAGGGATGATGCTTCCAACAGCCTCACCCATGATCTTGATGTTTTCAACAGTTAACCGCCAAAAAAAAGAGCGTGCCCAGTCATACGCAGAAACAGGAATTTTTGTGTCGGGTTATGGCCTAATCTGGATTCTATTTTCTGTAGGAGCAACAGTTTTAAACTGGTTACTTCATACGAATTCCTTGCTATCGGGAATGATGGGAGAATCAACGAGTAATATTCTCGGGGGAGCCTTGTTAATATCAGCAGGAATTTTCCAATGGACGCCGATCAAGAAGGCTTGTTTAAATAACTGTAGAACGCCTATGGGTTTCCTGATGACCAACTGGAAAGACGGAAGGGCAGGTGCCTTACGAATGGGCCTAGAACATGGTATGTTCTGCCTCGGTTGCTGCTGGTTAATCATGGCTCTTTTATTCGTACTTGGTGTTATGAATCTCATTTGGATAGCCGCACTTACCGTATTTGTACTCATTGAGAAAATAGCGCCAAAAGGAGATTGGATCTCCCGGATCGCCGGCATTGGATTTGTGATTTGGGGGGCCTTTTTATTTATCTAACTATAACAACACACCCCAGGAGATAATCTAATGGCAAAGTATCTAGGCACAATCGACGTTACAACTGAAGGATTCAAAGGGTTTGTAAGTAATCCCCAGAATAGACACGAAGTGAATGCGCCTCTTTTCAACTCACTTGGTTTTGACATTGAACAATACTGGTTCGGTGTGGGGGAGAGCACAATCTACATCGTATTTAGCACTTCAGATAATGACGTGGACGTACAAGCTCTCGTTATGGCTGTATGTGCCTCTGGAATAGTCAATACGATGAAAGCCGTACGCATTATCGACGCTGCTGATGGGAAATTAGCTGCTGAAAAAGCAGCCTCAATCCTTTACTCCCCACCTGGAAGCTAATCAACAAATTAAAGTCTTTCCAAACCTTACAGGAGAATTTGTTATATGACCCTAACATTATCCAGTACAAGCTTTAACGAAGGGGAAACAATTCCGGATAAACATCATATGAGTGAAGCCTATGGCTTTGGGTGTTCAGGAGGTAATACATCTCCCGAACTTCATTGGGAAGGTGTCCCAGAAGGAACGAAATCGATAGTTATTCAATGTTTTGACCCGGATGCTCCCACTGGTAGTGGTTTCTGGCACTGGATCGTCACCAACATTGCATCCGATACCTCTTCTATACCAGAAGGGGGCAAAATTCAGGGCTCGCTAGAGACTCGAACCGATATCGGTGCCCCTGGTTGGGTAGGACCATGTCCTCCTGAAGGTCACGGACCACACAGGTACGTCTTTACGATCTCCTGCCTGGGTGTGGACTCTATACCTGTCGACTCGGATACTTCAGGAGCTGTAGTTGGATTTATGACTAATATGAACGCACTTGAACAGACAACCCTGACAGGCATAGTTAGCCGCTAACTTTCAAGCTATAAAAGGAGAGAAAAATGGCCACCGCTGATCTTGTAGAAATGGGATTGATTGACGTTAAACTCGGAGATTTTATCGAGATAGGAGAGGGCCCCAAGGGCACAAGACTGGTTGTCGACGTCCTAGAAGTCACCCTTACAAGTGACAAGGTAAATGCTTCTTTGGCAACAAATGACGGAGCCGACTGGGGGACTGTAAGTGAAGATGGAACCATCATGTCTCTAGATGTCAGATTCACACTGAAAACGGACGACGGAGCATTTATATACGTGGAATACGGCGGAAGAGCAAACTTGAATAAAGGTCTCGCAGCAACAGCTCCTACCTTCCAAACAGGTAGCGAAAAATACAAGTGGCTTAACACAGTGCAAGCCGTGGCAGCCGGGCAAGTAAACTTCGATACGAAACAACTTATTTACAGACTATATGAAGTTAAAGTAGCTCCTGAAGAGGGGCTTGTTTAAAGTCTTATATGCCCTACGTCAGAAACGAGGGAGCCGAAATCCACTACCATTTCGAGCAAGAGATATCTGGCTCCTCACTTGAAACCAATCGTCCCGTCATGATCCTTTCACACGGTTTTATGATGGATACCACATGCTGGTACAAGCACGGTTATGTGCAAGAGCTCAAGAGAAATTTTGACCTGCTGATTATTGATGCCCGAGGCCACGGTCTAAGCGGCAAACCGCATAACCCAACTGACTATGAGGATAAAACAATGGCCAGGGATGTGTTAGTTGTAATGGACGATGCAGGTGTGAAAACTGCTTCTTTTTTCGGATTTTCGATGGGTGGAAGGACAGGTCTTGAACTCGCATATATAGCGCCAGCCCGATTTAATTTTTTTGTGATCGCGTCCGCAACGCCAGGGTCAAGAACAGAGGTAGGCAAAAAATCGGACGTTCGCCGAATAACGTCATTTTCCAAAGGAAGAGAGGCCGTCGCTTCCTTCATGGATCGAATAGGTCCGGAAATGGACCCTTACCGAAAAGAGGCTATTGAGGGGGATTTAAACGCTTATCTCGCTAAAACGAGAGCAAACATGGAAAGACTAGACATCACTCCTCTACTTAAAGATTTAAATGTCCCATGCTTGATGTATGCTGGAGGATCTGACCCACTTTCCCATGACTCTGCTAAAGCTGCCTCAGAGACTATCCCCACTGCAGAATTTCACACTATTGCTGGTCTCAAGCATATGTACACTTTTGGTAGAACCGACCTAGTTTTTCCGATCGTGAGCGAGTTCCTTGAACGAAATCTCGACAAACGAAAATAAAAAATCCCAGAAGAAGAAACGCATTAGGATAATCGGCAAATTTGAAAAGGAAAGGGGGAAACAGTCTCAGACCATTTTTCCATATAATCTGGTCTATTCTGGAAACGGGTCAGCAAAGAAGCACCTATAAATCCGCATGATTTCTATCTTGTGATAACTCAGGAATAATCACAAAATATTTCATCCAGAGTGACGGGACCCTAGGGACAAATCTTATTGCAAGGTGAATTTGTCCAACCCGAGGATTTCTACTCTCCCGGGGTTGCTAATAATCTTCGGCTAAGAATATCGGACCTTCTTCGATGCTCCTCTCCACTTAGACTCCCCTCTTCAAACAAATAATCTAATTCCGAAAGCATATCTTCTAGAACTTGCCTTTCATCTGAACCTGGAAACCAACCCCTACTATCAGCGAGTGGCCGCCGTCTTATCTGAATCATTTTCCAGCTGCCATACAATCCACCAAGGAGCAAAAGTATGGCGAGGGAAACGGGACCCACGAACTCGTATCTCATAGAGTTGTACCCTTGGGACAATGACTGCCTAAAGCTAGGTGCAGGAAGATCAATAAGCTTGAAAATCGTTTTCAATTCGCGCTGTATGCCCTGGGCTTCCTGAATCCTGTAATCGATGCCTCCTATTTCAACAGATTGATAATCCACGCCAAGATTGGTCTGAAAATCTACCAGACCTTCTTGTACGACAACCCTCAAAGATTCAGTCCCATACCTCCATGTTTTTTCATATTCAAAAGAGGAGTTTTCATAGGGAACACTATAGACATACATCACTTCATGTTTTCCTGGAGGAACCGATGCTATTAGGGCAAATCCTCTATCAACCTGAATCCAGTCAGCTCCCGGGAGATTTGTATCTACTATTAATTGATCCGAACCTTCAGGAAGGCCGAATCTGAGCAGATCCATTGGTCCTTCCCCTGGAACATAGGTCGTTTCAGACTCGTTGTTCAACGTAATCATTTCCATAATAGACAGCCTTCGAGTTGAAGGATCAATACTTGTAAACAGGACTGAGGCATTGAAACCGCCAACTACATCATCAGAATCTACTGCATCAAAAACCTCAATCTCAACAAGAGATTCATTTGAAGGATTTACGTTCAGGGTGTAGGTAGCTCCCTGGTGCATCACTGACACTCCATATAACGTATCCTCTCCAACTTCAATGGAGGGAAATTCAAAAGAACCGTCTGCCTCAGTAAATGTGTGAAGCATCCCGGCACCTCTTTCCAAGTGCTCTGTATGCAATGCAACCGACAATCCAGCCGGACTCACTCCATCAGGTGTACTATTTTTGACTATTCCACTGAGTTGATAAGTGTCTGGTTCAAAAGCGAGCAAAGAAGATTCTGAGCCTGTAAGACACGCAAATATAACCACTCCCAGAATAATTAAATTCCTCACTCGGCACCACCAGATTCAATCCTCGTCCTGGCAATCTCATCATTAACTCTTTCCATCAGAGATATTTCTTCTGCTTTGGACAGGTCCATTGCTTTAAGTACCAAAGCCGCCTCATACATATGAACCTCGCGCAACCACCCGTAACCCTCTTCATCTAAATTGCCCAGAGACCTTTCAAGCTCCGCGCTTTGCAAACCATCTAGAGCAGATTCCCAGCGTCGCTCCAAATCCGCATTGAGAGAAGATTCATCCTCAGGAAATGGAGATTGAGACGCTATTTTGCTTAACAATGGATATAAAACCACCACAGCAGGAATAATACAAATTATTATTGAAACAAAAACTAGCACAACGAGTAATTAATCCTTTGTCCTTAACATAGCAGACCGATTCTGATCCGCATTAGAAACGGTGAATCGAGTCAATCCCAATTGAATATTTTTTGCCCTTCTTCGGGGTATCAAAGCAACAAGGGTCCCAAACACTAAGATTGGGCATGAAGCCCACATCCACCAAACCATGGGGTTTATGAGAGCTCGAAAAACCGCCTGACCATTTTCGTTAAATTCAGACGGCACAAGATAGAAATCTTCCATTGGAGAACTATTTATTGCTCCTCTAGTAGCAGCAATGCGAAATTCGGGATAAAAAGCCCTGTATGGATACATATATCCCAAATACTTATTACCTGCCCAAACCTCAAACTCAGCAGTCTCTTCAAGCCTGTCGGTAAAAGATTCCTCATTTACACCAATATATGTAAAGGTGTATTTCCCTAAAGTTTCGGTATCTCCTGGCTTCATTACCACGTCTCGTTGAACTGAGTAGAATGAAGAAGCCGTTATTCCCACACCTAGCATTATGATGGCAAGATGTACTATGTATCCGCCATAACGAGGGCGATTCGCATTAAGCAAATTCAGAAAAGCCTTGGGCCACCATTCCCCCCGCTTGTGGCGTGACAGTGTCCCTCTTACCCACTCTTGCATGACTCCTGACACCGCTACACCGCAAATAGCAAAAGAAGCCACTGCCCATGGCCGAGTTATCCCCAACAATAGAGCAACTCCGGCTATCCCCAGTGCCAGTGCTGCAGGAATCATTAACATTCGGGCGAGCGATCTCACAGTAGCTCTACGCCAAGGCAACAATGGCGCCACACCCATCAGAAAAATCAATAAAAGCATAAGAGGCCCATTTACCTTGTTAAAAAAAGGCTGACCTACGGTCATGGTCGTCTCATCCACGGCCTCTGAGAATATAGGGAAAACCGTTCCCCATAAGGTTACAAAGGCAATCAGTAGAAATAATGCGTTTTGGGCTAAAAAAGCGGCCTCTCGAGAAATCAAAGATTCTAGGCGCCCCCTACTTTTAAGGGTATCGTACCTGACGACAAAAATGACCAGAGAGACAAATAGAGTCAACCCCATCACAGCCAAGAATATCCAACCCATTGTTGATTCGGCAAACGAATGCACTGAAGGAACCGGTCCTCCTCTGTTGATAAACATACCTAATTGAGCCATTGTAAAACTGGTGATCACAAGAACCATGTTCCACATTCGAAACATCCCTCGCCTTTTTTGCACCATGATGGAGTGTACAAAGGCGGTCATAGCCAACCAAGGCATAAGAGCGGAGTTCTCTACTGGATCCCATGCCCAGTATCCACCCCATCCCAAGATGGTATAAGCCCACCATGATCCCAGAAGTAACCCAACCGTAAGAATCAACCAGGAAACCATTCCCCACAGACGGCCCTGATCAACCCATTCATCCCTTCCACCTCTCCCGGCCAGTAAGGCCCCAACTGCGACAGAATAGGGTAATGCTACTGATATCAAGCCCAACATCTGAAACGGTGGATGGATGAACATCCCAAAATGTATGAGCAGCGGATTTATACCCTGACCGTCGGCCGGTGTTACGGGTAATTTCTCAAGGGGATTTGCCAGAAATAATATAACTGCGAGAAAAAAGAGAAGTACCATCGACATTACGCCAAGAGCATACGGAGCAGTATATGGAAGCTTCTTAGTTATTACTTTTAGGCAAATGGAGGCCATTATTGAAAATGCCACCGCAATATAGAGCAGCGATCCTGCATTTCCTGAATAGAATGCGACCCACGCATATATACGTGGCATAGCCCGATTGCTGTTTTCTGCCACATATGCTACTGAAAAATCATTATTTACAAATGCATAAATAAGCGCGGCTGTGGCAATCAGTAAAAGAGGAACCACCGAGTAGAATCCCCAACGTGCACTAGCAACTAAGTCACGACCGTTTAGAATACCTCCGGCGAATCCAACAACAGTCACATAAACTGCTAAGATAAAAGCTGCAACAATAGATATTTGTCCGATCTCTACCATTTAGGTCTCTCGTCCTGGGGGGTCATCTCCGAAAATCTCCTTTTCCTCAAGTAATTTGAAGTACCTTTCTCTGTCGGAATATGAGAGGGTGTCATCTGGCACGTTTTCTCTTCTCCTCCTTTTCATCACAATTAGCGCAATAGCAACTGCACAGATCGCGATTAGTAACCCAACCGGGGGAACTATCCATGCAACCAATCCGATCCCGGAGGTGGACGGTTCCAACAAGACAACTGGGCCATAACGCTCGACAAAATATTCACGTATTTGAGAATCCGTTTTCCCTCCGTCAATTTGCTCCCTTACTATGCGTCGCATATGACCGGCTAATTCATTCTGGGATTGGTCAATCGATTCCCCAGGACAAACCGGACACATTATGGATTTATTGAGTGAATTTGTACGTGAATCTAACTCCGAAATTTCAGCTGGTGCTTTACACGACACCGCCAGTTGAATCAACACTAACGAGATTAACAAAATAGCCAGCACATGGCTTCGAGAAACGGCGATTTTAATAATGCTCATCTACTGTTCCAAAAACTACTTCTAAATAAGTCTCGCACCAGTTCATTATTTCTATAAATTCCAGAGTCGAATACTTATTATCGCGCGCTTGCAAGAGTAAGTTCGACCATATCGAGTGATCCATCCCTATAAAACGTCACGACAACTTCAGATCCCGGAGGATGGTTAATTAGGTATTTTGAAAGATCCCCCGAGTTAGAAATATTCACTTCATCCAGTTTGATAATGACATCCTCCACCTCGAGTCCTGATAAATCGGCGGGATATCCCAATACGATTCCGGCTATTATTACTCCTTCGGCCACGGGAAGATTTATTTTATCCCTTATAGAATCTGTAACATCAAAAGGTGATATCCCAATAAAACCCCTGTTTACCACACCAAATTCAATTAACTGAGCTACTATCGTTTTAGCATCATCAATGTTTATAGCAAAACCGATACCATTGCTATCATTTATGATTGCAGTGTTAATCCCTATTACTTCCCCCTGCATATTCACCAAAGGGCCTCCACTATTTCCAGGATTGATGGAAGCATCTGTTTGAATTAGATCAACCATAGAACTCTGGCTATTTACCGCTATGGTGCGATTAACCGCACTAACGACACCTTTACTAACAGTGGGACCTCCTTTCAATCCGAGGGCATGTCCGACAGCTATGACATTCTCTCCTACTTCAATTTTTGACGAATTACCTAACCTAGCCGGAACTAATTGTGCCGCATCAATCTGTATAACTGCTAAATCTGTTACTGGGTCAGAGCCAACAAGAGAGGCTGAATATGACCGTCCATCCCCTAATGTTGCGGTCACCGACTGTGCACTACTAATTACGTGATTATTGGTCAAAATCCGTCCTTCCGAATCAAGCACTAGTCCCGAACCAACACCTGTGCGCGGAACAGGCTGGTTGAAAATATCCATACTCACAGAGCCGCTAGCAATATGAACCACGGAAGGTTTAAGTAGCTTGACCACTTCCACCGTGGATAAACTTTCTTCTTTAGACACGATAGGAATAGTTGATGTCAAAGGGACCAAGGTAGGAAAAGGAACGGCAGTCTGAGAGGAAACAGGAGGCTTCGATTGTGTCGAAACCTCCACAGGACTGTCCAACTCTTCCCCGCTTTTACAACCCAGGCACATGAACACTATTAAAACACACAGAATAAGCGTGTAGGCGGCAGTCCGTTTTATGGTAAAACCGATGGGCATAATAATATTTTACCAATACCCAGGTGTAATCAACGAATTAAACAAGAAAAGATCCCAACTAAAACCTATACCTGAATGCCAAAGAGTTTCCCAACAACAACCAACCCACTACCAGATTTTAGTTGAACCCGTAGTTCTAGCGAACAACAATAAAGTCTATTAAGAACCATCCATAAGAAGTAGTGGATTTTGAGCAGCTTCATCAGGCCAGAAAAATCCAAACCCTGCTCTGATAGCATACTTTCGGTCTAGATCATCCCTGTCCCCAACATGGTAAAACTCATCGACATCAAATTTACTTTTCAGGTCGGGTAGCATGTGTTTATAGCAAACAAAGTCATATTCAATACCATGCTCTTCCCATATAGACCGCTGAGTGCTCATTGGCCTATCAGAGCAACTGCCAGTCACTATACCCTTAGCCCGAGCATTTCTGACCATGTTCATTGTTACGGCACCGGGCGGGTCACCCACCTCCAAGGTACCATCTATGTCGAAACTTATTAATATGGACAATCGAGTCCTTTCACACAAATGAAAATTGAAAAATCCTATCTTAATCTGGTGTGGCGCTCCAGACGGTATAGTTGCCCCCAAGAGGCATCGGTCCACCTGATACCCCAATTTCGGGATCAACGCCTGTAATTTGGCGTCCTCCTGCTCGACCCTGGATCTGTTGAATGGAGTCCGTATGCATCCAAAACCGACTCCTACCACTACCTATATTTCCCCCACTGGGAGAGACGGGGTTCGGCCCTTCGATGCTGATGTCTGTCTGATAAAAGTCCAGAGCATCACCGAAACCAATACCTCGATAACCCAGACCCTCAATATGGAATTGGTGAAACTCAGTAAATCCATCGTACATATTTTCAAAAGATAAATCTGCGGCAGTTATTCCAGCGCCTTCATAAATTTTCTTTGCCGTTAGGGCGCATTCAGACTCTACCTCATCCAGAGTAGGGGTCAGGCCTCTTGGAACAGCATTGCTGTCAACATGATTGAGAATATAAACAGGTTTTTGTTTCATATCCTTGGCCCTCTCTGCCGTAGTAAACAGATAGGCAGCCGCGCACATAATAGGTATATCATTATCAAAAAGGTTAGCCGGTTTGGCTATCCACCGGGCGAGCTGATAGTCCTCAGGAGTCAGTTCCTCTGGTCGATGCTGCGCCCAGTAACCTTCTGGAAACATTAGTCCATTCCGACGGGAATTAATGATAAACGGAGTCATCATTTCGTGGTCTTTACCATATTTACGGCAGTATTCCGCGAACTGAAGAGCCGTTCCATAGCAGGCAGGTGCACCCCACAAGCTGCGAATTGCACTAGTCCCATCGATCGCATCCTGCGCGTTTGCTCCGCCCTGATAATAACGACCTTCAAGATTATGCCAAGCCTTCAATACAAGCACGGTATGGGCCAGCCCATCTCCAATCACTTGGGCAGCAACGTTTAAAGCATTAGACATACAGACAGGAGCATAGACTGAATACTTTATGTTAGTCAGCTCTGGCATATTCTTTAACAACCACTCATGGCTTAGCTTAGCTATTCCATCAAGAGGGTCACTCGTCTGGACAAATGCCTCTATAGCTTCTCTTGGAAGAGGCTTATCGTCGGGCCAAAACGCTCCAGTTGTTGTAACGGGAACTATCACTAGACCATCAACTTGATCAGGTGCTACCCCAGCATCTGCAATCGCCTGCCTGAGGGCGATGATGCTCCAGGCTCCTACAGACGTCTCTGGGCTTTCATCCCAGCGACGTTCGGTGGGAGAATGACCAATTCCTACAGCAGCCACTTTGCCTCTGTGTTCCCAAACTCCCATACCCTCACTGCTTCTATACATGGAAGATGGAGCGTATTCTGTTGCCATGTTAATCCTCCGGTTTATTTAGATGCTCGTGAGATACTCATCGAACAAGTTTTTTTAAACTACTTTCCATTCCGGCACTTTCTGACCATTCGCGGTATCCTCAAAGACTACCTCAACATCAGCCCCCACGGGCACATCATCAACCGGTGTTCCAGGTAGGTGCGAATACATCTGAATACCTGGATCCTCATCAAGCATAACGACCGCCACGTTGAAGGGTTGATCATCCTGAAGTAGCCTAATGGGGCAGTCGTGAACCACACCATAGTTGTATAAACGACCTTTTCCACTCACCTCCTCCCACGTGAGATCACCAGCGGAGCCACATTGTCCGCATTCTTGAGCAGGTGGATGCTGAAATCGATCACATTTGCTGCATTTCTGAATAACGAGCTTGGAATCGTTTGCCGCTTCCCAGAAGGGCGCTGTAAGCTGATCTGGAATTACACCTTGTTTCACAAAACGCCTCCTATAACTTTTATCTACGGCGGCATGTTAACACCATTTCCTGAAGTTTCTACAATAGGTGATCTATTACATAGAATCCAAGATAAATCATTCTGATTCAGTGACCAAAATCTGCGAACGGCCATCTGATTTTCAATCCTCAGATTCGGCTATTGAGATAGGTTTTTCATGCAACGCCCTTCCTCGAGTTTATAAAATCTTGATGAAGGGAGGACGCACCAGCGATGATACCATCGGAATATAGCTTCGCCCTGTATCCGTTACGATCCGTCGCCACTCCTCCAGCCTCTTGAATCAACAGTAATCCCGCTGCTTGATCATAAGGTTGCAAGGAATAATGGACGTAAATATCCAATCTTCCTGACGCTGCATAAGAGATGCCTAGAGCCGAAGACCCCATCATTCTCACAGAGCTTAACCTAGGCCACAATTTCTTCAGCATCTGCAAAGTTTTTTCAGTACCATTGTCGTGATCGTAAGCAACATCAGTTCCAATAATGGCCCCATCTAGAGAGTCTCTAGATGACACCTTAATTTGTTCCTCTCCCAAGAAGGCTCCTTGACCCAATGCAGCGTGAAACATTTCTCCTCTTAGCGGATCGTAATTGACACCTGTTAAGACTTCGCCGTCCTTCGCAAGGGCAATCACTATTGAAAAATAAGGTATGCCCATCGCGTAATTTCTTGTGCCATCAATAGGATCTACTACCCAAACAAAACCAGTTTCCACTTGATCGCCCTTGAGTTCCTCACCATAAAAACCATGAGCAGGAAAATGCTTTGCCAACTCACTCTTTATAAGAATTTCGGCAGCCTTATCTACATTCGTCACAATATCATTTTCACCCTTGTCCGAGATTTCTTTAAGTTTGGGCCACCATTCAAGAAGAAGTTCGGCAGCAGAGTTTGCCACTTCACGGGCAACAGTCCATGCGTCTTTACCCGACAAGGGTGATATAGGATTTATCGAAGTTTCTTGAGACATAAAACCCAACCATTTAAAATTTGTTTTTAATCATAACTATAAGCCTTCAAAACGCTCAAAGAATATTCAATATTTAAATTACGAGCGACAATTTCAGACATTCTTTTTTACAAATTAATGAAACTTATTGCACTCAAATGAACTAGATTTCTCAAGTCCTGCAGATTTTAGGAACAAACCTATTAAAAATACCTTCTGAAACAAATGAACTATTTTTCATGAACTGGAAATTCTGTCTTTAATGGCTTGAAAAATATTGCTACCAAAATTCACGTCTTCCCACCTTGCGAGGGTATAAATATCAGGTGTACAAAATTACTACATCTTCAGAGATGAAGATTTGAGCGCCGAGAAAGACTCACATTTTTGAGAATTTCTAAGTGCGGAGAGGTCGGAAAGGCAACCTGCCAACAGCCTCTCTAATGGATTTTCGTTTTGGACACGCTGCAAGAGAGCCGGTCGGAAAGCCGGGTAGACTGGAAAAATAGAACCCGCTGCAGTTCCAGTGGCAGCCGGTGAAGGATAAGAATCTAACAAAATATCAACTCTTTCGACAAGGCATTCATAGCCGCTTCTATCCACAGGATGGATGAATATAACCGAAAGTAAGGTTCCAATCCGTTTACCATAGCGTTTTGAGAGTACACCTCGTCTAAACGTAATGCTGCAGGTCCAACGATAGAAACCAGCTCTGCTCTTTGAAAAAAGGAGCATATAAACCCTTAGGTTGCTTTGTGCTAAAAACAATGGCACGGCCTGCAAAATGCAGACGATAATTTGGAAATTAATGGCTTCTGGAGATCCCCAGCAGGCCGCAAAGGTATGGAGTGCCGTTCTCGGCATTGTCGAGATGACCATACCTCGGTCAAGCTATAAAACATGGTTAGAAAGAACTAACGCTCTGTCATGGGCGGGAGACGAACTACTGATTTCAGTTCCTGATGCGTTCACTGCGCAGTATATCCAGGAACGTCTAATGGTCGTCCTTGATACAGCCCTTAGGGATGTTGCAGGCAATGGCGTTAGCATCGCTCTAACCGTGGAAGGTGAAAAAGATACCGTTTTATTACCTGAAGAAATATCAAAACACGTCGATCCAACTTCCTCAGATACCAAACTCACGGAACGAGAAGATAACAAATCTGCGACAGTCTCTCAGAAATTTAACCCCAACTATACTTTTGACCACTTTGTAGTTGGAGATTCAAACGAGCTTGCATTTTCTGGAGCCAAAGCAGTTGCAGAATCTCCCGGTCTGCACTTTAACCCACTAGTTCTATATTCTGGAGTTGGCCTAGGGAAAACGCACCTTCTCCATGCAATTGCCCATGAAGGGACCAGAAAGGGTCTTATTTGTGTTTATACAACCTGTGAGGATTTCACTAACCAATACGTCCTTGCCATTCGAAGTGGTACTACGGAGTCATTCAGAGAAAAATACCGTTCTGCAGACATCCTCCTCATTGACGACATTCAATTTTTAATCGGAAAGGAACAAACTCAGGAGGGGTTTTTTCATACGTTTAACGCTCTACATATGTCGGGAAAACAACTGGTGATCAGCAGTGACAGGCCTGTGACTGACCTAACGGTCCTTGAACCCAGAATAACCTCTCGCCTTGCCGGTGGTTTGGTTACAGATATACAAACACCTACCTTAGAGACTAGATTAGCAATATTGCGTTCAAAATCCTCAACCTTCGATTGCGAAATTCCAGATGAGGTTATGGAGTATCTCGCACAACGAGTTCAGTCAAACATTCGAGAACTAGAAGGTAGTCTCAATAAAATTGTGGCATTGTCACAATTTAAGGGTACTCAAATCTCATTGGAGACTGTGAAAATAGCGATGGCTGACGTCAGAGGCTCTTCACATTCAAAAATGGTTAATGATGAAGCCATTTTGACAGCGGTATCCAACCACTTTGGAATCCCAAAGGATCATCTCAAAGGAAAAGGACGACGTAAAACCACCGTGCAAGGTCGGCAGGTCGCAATCTATTTACTTCGCCAGGAGACAGATTTAAGTCTATCTGCCATTGGGAAAATATTGGGCGGTAGGGATCATTCCACGGTTTTACACGGTTATGATCGAGTTGCCTCCCGCATAGAACTGGACGACACCCTACGAGACGATGTTTTAAGAATCAGAACTACTCTTATGAAAACCACATGAACCTTCTTCTAGTCCGACACGGCGAAACCCAGGCTAACCTTGCGAATCGATGGTCGGGATCCAAGGATCTCGACATTACTAATTTAACAGGCAGCGGACGTGAACAAGCTATCAAACTCGGTAGGTGGTTCAAGGAACGCAGGTTCACACCAACTCACGTATATTGCAGTCCACAACAGAGGGCCCAAGACACTTGCGAACTAGCCGGAGGACACTGGGGGCTCCATACAACCATAGATGAGGATCTGCGTGAGACAGGAGCCGGTATCTTTGAAGGGTTATCATGGGAGGAAATTGAAAGCCAACACCCTACTGAAGCAGACCTTTTCCGAGAATCTCGAGACTGGGCTCATATAGAAGGCGCTGAACAGGAACAAAACCGGAGAGACAGAGGAGCAAGAGTTCTAAAACAAGCAATAGCAAATCATACCAACCAAGACACCGTCGTTATGTTTGCTCATGCAGGAATAATTCAGCAAATAATATGTGCTCTTCTGGAGTCTCCGAGACTCTGGGGACTAGCGGCTAAGAATACAGCGTTGTACGAATTTTCTATCGATGTCGATAGCTGGTACGAGACATCAAGGACATTGTTTAATCCCACGGCCTGGCGCATAGTCAGGTTCAATGAACAACCCCACTTATGAACTAAGGTCATGTGGCATATAGAGGTGGGTTGAATCAGCAAATCTTCGAATCTCAAATGACCTTGCACCTTGCCTCATACCTCCAATAGGATCAACTGTATCCCAGGCATTCGGGTCAACCCTAAAATCAAATACC
>Ga0310345_10002689_pt1 | contig 17631 bp, 14 predicted proteins | sample HC15DNA20500_MG_FD_204667 | JGI IMG/M metagenome (GOLD analysis project Ga0310345, IMG submission 204667) | Marine microbial communities from station ALOHA, North Pacific Subtropical Gyre - HC15-DNA-20-500_MG | ecosystem: Environmental > Aquatic > Marine > Oceanic | place: Pacific Ocean: North... | reverse complement strand
CGGTTCTCCGGACCCGTCCGTCGCTTCTGATGCCTGAGCGACTCGGCCGACGGGGTCAAGGACACGCCCGCCTCCGGCGGGTCGCGTGCCGCGATCCTTGACCCCTTCGGCCGAGTCGCTCTGATCGGCATCAGCGACGGACGGCTCCGGAGAACAGGCGCTCCCGGCGGGGCTCGTGGCGGGCGGGCGCCGCCGCGGCGGAGGCCTACTTGGAGAAGACCACCGTCTTGTGGCCGTTGAGCATCACGCGACGCTCGAGATGAGCCTTCACGGCGTGGGCGAGCACGCGGGATTCCACGTCGCGGCCCTCGGCCACGAAGTCCTCGGCGGACATGGCGTGGGTGACGCGCACCGTCTCCTGCTCGATGATCGGGCCCTCGTCGAGGTCGGGGGTCACGTAGTGGGCGGTCGCCCCGATCAGCTTCACCCCCCGCTCGTAGGCCTGGTGGTAGGGCTTGGCGCCCTTGAAGCTGGGCAGGAACGAGTGGTGGATGTTGATCACCTTGCCGTAGAGCCGCTTCGAGAGCTGGTCCGACAGCACCTGCATGTAGCGCGCCAGGATCACCAGGTCGGCGCCGGTGTCCTTGACCAGCTCGATGAGCTTCGCCTCCTGCTCGGCCTTGTTGTCCCGGGTCACCTTCCAGCAGTGGTAGGGGACGCCCTCGCGCTCGGCGTCGGCGCGGCTGTCCTCGTGGTTGGAGACGATGGCCGCGATGTCGGCGTCGAGCCAGCCCACCCGGATCTGGTAGAGCAGGTGCTGCATGGCGTGGTCGAACTTCGAGACCATGATCACGATCTTCGGCCGGCGCGCGCTGTCGCCCAGCGAGATGCGCATCTCGTAGCGGTCGACCACCGGGCGCAGGGCGCGGTCGATGTCGTCGGCGGTCAGCCGCGTCGGCGCCCAGAAGGCGATGCGCATGAAGAAGCGGTTCATCACCGGATCGCGGAACTGGTTGGATTCCTCGATGTTGCCGCCGATCGAGGCGAGCTCGGTCGTGATGGCGGCGACGATGCCCGGCTTGTCGTCGCAGCTGAGGTTGAGCACGAACTGGCGGGTGTCGTCGGGTCCGGTCATGGGGGATCCTCTGCGGTTCCGGGCGTCGCTCCTGGGCGGGTGGCGGGACTATGACCATCCCCGCGCCGGGCGCCAGAGCCATGAGCGGCGGGCGACGATACGGAAGCGACCTCGCCGGTCGCGGAAGGAGGAGAGCGCGATGCAGGGACGGCTGGCCGAGATGATCGCCCGGCATGCGGGCCCGGGCGAGCTGGTCTGGATCGGCCTGCGCCCGGAGCGCCGCGGCGCGATGCGGGCGGTGGAGGCCGCCGAGCTCGGCCTCGCCGGGCTTGCGGGCGACCACGCCCGCCCGGGCCCCCGCGCGGCGACGCTGATCCAGGCCGAGCACCTGGGCGCGATCCGGGCGCTGGCCCGCGCGCCCGGGGCCGGCTTCGCCGACCTGCGGCGCAACCTGGCGGTGGCGGGGATCAACCTCGCGGCCCTGCGCGGGCGCCGGGTCCGGATCGGCGGGGCGGTGCTGCGCCTCGTCGGCCCCTGCGCGCCCTGCTCGCGGATGGAGGAGGTCCTGGGCCCCGGCGGCCACTCCGCCATGCGCGGCCACGGCGGCATGACCGCCGAGGTCCTGACGCCCGGAGCGTTGCGCCTGGGCGACGCCGTCATCCCGCTCGACGAGGCCGAGGCCTCCGGCGCTTGATCCGCGCCTCGCGCCCGCCCATCTTCCCTGCGCACCCCAAAGGAGCGTGGATGCTGGAGATTGTAGAGCGCTGACGTCTTCGCCCGCCGCCCGTCCCACGACGGCGCGGCCCGGATACGTGTGTGCGGACCTCTCCTCTCATGAACATCTCGAAACGCGAGCAGCGCGTGCTGCACGCCCTCGCCCGCGGCGGCGCGCTCAGGGTCGAGCGCGGGCCCAACGGCAAGCCCCTCTCCGTCGACTGCCTGACGCGGGAGGGCTGGCGGCTGGAGGACGGCGACCTCGCCACCTTCCGCCGTCTGGTGCGGCGCGGCTGGATCGTCTCCCACGCCGGCGGCCCCTACCGGCTGACCCGCGACGGCCGCCTGGCCGTGCGCGCCCAGCCCGACAACCGCGCCTGACCCGGGAGGCGCCCCCTGCGGGGCGCCTCCCACGCCCGCCCCGGGCCCCCGTGCCGCAGGCGCCCCCCGGAAGCGCCTGTTCTCCGGAGCCGTCTCTCGCTGATGCCGATCAGAGCGACTCGCCCGAAGGGGTCAGGGATCGCGCAGCGACCCGCGCTTGCGCGGGCTTGTCCTTGACCCCTTCGGGCGAGTCGCTCAGGCATCTTCAGCGAGAGATGGATCCGGAGGACAGGCGCGGGCGCTTTGTTCTTTGGTGAGTCAGGAGCGTCCTCCCCCCTTCCCCCGCCGCCCCCCGTTCGGCAGTCTCCCCCCAAATACCAGAGGGAGGCCCCCGGATGCGCGCCATGCGCCTGCACGCCCTGAACGAGCGCCTGCGTCTCGACGAGATCGAGACCCCGTCCCCCGGCCCCGGCCAGGTCCGCCTGCGGGTCGAGGCCTGCGGCCTGAACTTCGCCGACACCCTGCACGTGAAGGGCCGCTACCAGGAGAAGAAGACCCTGCCGAGCGCGCTGGGCGGCGAGGTCTGCGGGATCGTCGACGCCATGGGCGAGGGGGTGACCCATCTCGCCCCCGGCGAGCGGGTGGCCGCGATGGTCGAGGAGGGGCTGGCGGAGTTCGCGCTCGCCGACGCCCGCCTCTGCACCCCGGTGCCGGAGGGGATGAGCCCCGAGGCCGCGGCCTCCTTCCAGGTGGCCTACGGCACCTCGCACGTGGCGCTCGACCACCTCGCGAGGATGCAGCCCGGGGAGCGGCTGCTGGTGACGGGCGCGGCCGGGGGCGTCGGGCTGACGGCGGTGGAGATCGGCAAGCTGATGGGCGCCGAGGTGATCGCCTGCGCCCGCGGGGCGGAGCGGCTGGAGATCGCGCGGCAGGCCGGCGCCGACCACCTGCTGGATTCGCAGACCCAGGACATCCGCGAGGTCTGCCTGGGCCTCGGCGGGCTCGACGTGGTCTATGACGCGGTGGGGGGCGAGCAGTGGACGGCGGCCTTCCGCGCCTGCCGCTTCGGGGCGCGGCTGCTGCCGATCGGCTTCGCCTCGGGCGAGGTTCCGCAGATCCCCGCCAACCACCTGCTGGTGAAGAACCTGACCGCCATCGGCTTCTGGGTGGGCGCCTACAAGACCCATGCGCCGCAGGTGCTGTCGGGCAGCCTCGCCCGGCTCTTCGCCTGGTGGCGCGAGGGGAAGCTGAACCCCCATGTCTCCAACGTGCTGCCGCTGGAGGAGGCGGAGGCCGGCCTCGACCTGCTGCGCACCCGCGCCGCGACCGGCAAGGTGGTGGTCAGGATCGGCTGAGGCCGGCGGCGCCCCGGGCCCTCGCGCCGTCCGGGCCGGGACCGCCGCGGCGCTATTCGGCCGCCAGCGCCCGTTCCGGGGCGCCGCGGTAGGCGTCCTCGACGAACTCGGCCAGGCGGTCGACCAGCGGGTTGGGGCCGCCGTCGGCGCGGTACATGTTGATCAGGTATTCGGGCAGCTCCGGCAGCGCGCCGCCGTGACGGATCACCTCGAGGTGGCGCTGGGCGGCGGTCTCGATGACGGCGTGGACCGCGAGGTCGGCGGAGACCGAGGCCTCGATGGTGCGCGTGGTCTCCGATTCCACCGCCATCTCCCAGGGGATGCCGGCGTCGTCCAGCGCCTCCTGGACCGAGGCGCGGAAGATGCAGTTGTTCTCGAAGGCGAGCCGCAGGGGCCGGGCCTTCCAGGCGTGGCCCCCCGGCGCGCCGACCCAGACCAGCGAGGCGCGTTCAAGGAGCTCCGCCCCGGGGCGGGAGGTGTGCTCCGTGGTCAGGATCAGGTCCGCCTCGCCCCGCTCGCGCAGCGCGTGCAGGCGGCGGGTGTAGGAGCTGACCAGCGTCACCTTCACGCGGGGGAATTCGCGGCTGAACCGCTGCAGAACCCGGGGGATGTGGGGGTAGACGATGTCGGCGGGAACGCCCAGGGTGATCTCGCCCTCGAAGGCCTGGCCGGTGAGGCGGCCCCAGGCCTCGTCGTTCAGCGCGATCATCCGGCGCGCATAGCTCAGCAGCAGCTCCCCCTGGGAGGTCAGCTGCGGGGCCCGGCCGGAGCGGTCGAGCAGCGGCAGGCCGATGGATTCCTCCAGCCGTTTCAACTGCATGGAGACGGCGGACTGGGTCAGGTGCAGGCGGGCCGCGGCCTTGGTCACCCCGCCGGCCTCGGCGACCATGGCGAAGCTGCGCAGGGCGGTGACGTCGAGGTTCCTGGGCATATCACGCTCCGTGATGCTGATCGTCAAAACCATTCGTTTGCGGAATGTAACACGCCTCTCCATATGCATCAACGACGGTGATGCAGCATACGTTGAGCATCACGATCGGTGAATGGAGAGAGAACATGACCAACACGGCTATCGCGACCCGCGCGCCTGCCGCGCCCCGCGGCGTCGGCGTCTTCGGGTTCGTCTCCCGCTTCATGGAGATGCGGGAGGTGGCTCGGCAGCGCAAGGCGCTGGCGCGTCTGACCCCGGAGCAGCTGCGCGATATCGGCCTGGACGGCGACCTCGCGCGCAACGAGGCCGACCGCCCTTTCTGGGACGCGCCGCAGGGGTGGCGTTGATCGTGGCGGGGCGGACCGGCCCCGTCCGCAAGGACCCCATCGGATGAGGAAGGGCCGCGGGCTGCGGCGCCGACGCAACGGCAACCTTTCTTTTACCGGATGTGAAAGATAACCGGGCGCGTGAAGGCTTCACGCGCCCGTCGTCATCTAGTAACGCGGCCGGCCTAAAGGGGTGCACCAGCAATTGGGTGTTTCGGGGGAGCGCCGGATGATGAACGGCAGGACCAACATGTGGCGACGGGCTCAGCGCGACCGGCGGGTCGGCCGCTGGAACGTGCGCCTGACTCTCGCCGAGGCGCGGATGCGCCGCGAGCTCGCCTGGCGCTACGGCTGGTGACGGCCCCGGGGCCGGGCGGCTGCGCCCCGGCCCGCTCCGCGCGCGCCGGCCCGGCCTGACGCGCGCCCTCCCCGGGCTCAGCCCAGCGGAATCTCCATCAACTCCCGATAGATCGGCCCGTCGGGCCCGAGGTCCGAGCGGTAGAGCGCCGCGGCCGGCGGCTGGAACGGCGCGGCCGCGAAGCCGGCGTTGCGCGCCAGCCAGCGCGCCAGCCCCTCCCCCGCCGGCGCCCGGGTCGAGAACCGGGCGACGGTGACATGGGGGGTGAAGCGCGCGTGCGGCAGCTCCAGCCCGCCGCGGCGGCAGGCGCGGCGAATCGCGTCCCGCAGGGCGGTCAGCGCCGGGTCGGCCTGCACCTCGACATGGGCCGAGCGCGGGCGCCCGCCCCCGAAGGCGCCGACCCCGCGCAGCGCCACCGTGGGTGCGGGGGGCGCGAGCGATTCGAGCTCCACCGCCACGTCCTCCAGCAGTTCCGGGCGCTGTTCGCCGAGGAAGGCGAGGGTGAGGTGCAGGTTCTCCCCGTCGACGGGGCGGCCCTCGTCGATGTCCTCGCCCAGCTCTTCGAGGCGGTCGCGGAGGGGGTCGGGCATCGGCAGGGCGACGAAGGCGCGGATCATGGGCAGGTCCCGGCGTCGGGCGGCTGGTTGCGGATCGGCGGAGGCGCACTGGACCCCGCCCGCGGCCCGCGATCAACCCCCGACGCAGCGTCCCCCTGCCGCGCACGGCGCTTGAGGGCGCCCGCCCTGCGGTCCATGATCGTCGATGCGTGAAACGGGCGCCCGCGCGAAGGCGCCCGCAGGGAGGATTTCGATGACCGACGCGACCCGGGACGACGCCGTCGTCCCCTGGCCCATTTCCGTGCCCCAGTCCGAGCTGGACGACCTTCACGCCCGCATCGACCGCACCCGCTGGCCCGAGGCCGAGCCCGTCCCCGGCGGCTGGGTGCAGGGCGCGCCGCTGGCGAAGGTGCGCGAGCTGGTCGACTACTGGCGCCACGCCTACGACTGGCGGCGCTGCGAGGCGATGCTGAACGCTTTCGGCTCGTTCCGCACGGCGATCGACGGGCTCGGGTTCCACGTGATCCATGCGCGCTCGCCCGTGGCGGACGCGAAGCCGATGCTGATCACCCACGGCTGGCCCGGCTCGGTCGTCGAGTTCGCGCGCATCATCGGGCCGCTGACCGATCCCGCCGCCCATGGGGGCGACCCGAAGGACGCCTTCCATGTCGTGGCGCCTTCGCTGCCCGGCTACGGCTTCTCCGACAAGCCGACCGAGACCGGCTGGGGGGTCGAGCGGATCGCGAAGGCCTGGGAGGAGCTGATGCGCCGCCTGGGCTACACGGCCTGGGTCGCGCAGGGCGGCGACTGGGGGGCGGCGGTGACCACGCAGCTCGGCCACATCCGCGCGCAGGGGCTGGAGGCGATCCACCTCAACATGCCCAGTTTCGTGCCGGAGCGGGACGATCCGAACCCGGGGCCGGCGGAGACGCGCGCGCTGGAGCGCAACCGCGCCCACCGGCACGAGCACACCGGATATTCGCGCATCCAGTCCACCAAGCCGCAGACGCTGGGCTATGCGCTGGTCGACAGCCCCGTCGGCCAGGCCGCCTGGATCTACGAGAAGATGCACGCCTGGACCGACAACGACGGCGACCCGGAGAGCGTGGTCTCCAAGGACGAGATGCTCGACAACATCATGATGTACTGGCTGCCGGGGGCGGGCGGCTCCTCGGCCCGGCTCTACTGGGAGAGTTTCCGCAGGCGCCCTCCGCAGGTGGACATCCCCGCCATGGCGACGGTGTTCCCGCGGGAGATCGTGCCGGCCCCGCGCAGCTGGTGCGAGAAGGTCTACACCGACATCCGCCGCTGGACCGAGGTCGAGAAGGGCGGCCACTTCGCCGCCTTCGAGCAGCCGGAGATCTTCGTGCGCGAGGTGCGCGACGCCTTCCGCCCGTTCCGCTGAAGGCCAGGGGCGCCCCGGGCTGGCCCCCGGGGCGCCCGCCGCCCTGCGCCGGGGGGACCGCGCGGGGCCGCCTCCTAGCCCCCCAGCCGCGGCCCCCAGCGGCGCGCGGCGGGGGCGGCGCTCGCCCCGTGCAGGACCGCCGAGATCGCCACGGCGAGGCCCGCGACGGCGAGGATGTCCTCGGCATGCGAGAGCTCCCGCCCCTCGATCGCCACCAGCGCGAAGAGGGCGGTGGCGAGGCCGCGGGGCCCGAACCAGCCCAGGAACAGGCGCGCGCGGGGCGGCGCGTCGGTCCCGGTCAGCGACAGCCAGATCGCCAGCGGCCGCACGACGAAGAGCGAGACGAGGACCAGCGCCGCCTCCTCCCACCCCGCGCGGTCGAAGACCTGGGGGAGCATCGAGGTCCCGATCAGCACGAAGGCGGCGAGCACCAGCACCTGCCCCTCGCCGTCCAGGAACTCCGCCAGGAAGCCGCGGGGCGGCACGTGGGGGCCGGTGACCGCGAGCGCGCCTCCGAAGCCGAGCCCGGCGGTGAAGCAGGCGACGAAGGCGTTGCCCCCCGCAGCCTCCGCCGCGAAATAGGCGAAGGCGACGATGGCGAGCGCGGCGATGCCCTCGGATTCCTCCTGCGGCCAGCCCCGCGCCCGGGCGAGGCCCAGCGCCGCCCCTCCCGCGATCCCCGCGCCCAGGCCCGCGGCGGCGCCGAAGCCGATCTGGGACGCCATGAAGCCCAGGAAGTCGCCGAGGCCCATCGCCGCCTCGCTCTCCGCCGCCCCCGCCAGCGTCGCGAAGAGCAGGACCAGCGGCAGGGCGAGCCCGTCGTTCAGCCCGCTCTCGACCACCAGCGCGCGGCGCACCCGCTCGGGCAGGAGGGGGGAGGTGGCGACGGCCTGGCCGAGCGCCGCGTCGGTGGGGGCGAGGATGGCGGCGACGAGCGCCACCTCCAGCAGCGGCCAGCCGGGCAGCAGCAGGGCGCCGGCGACGAAGCCCAGGCCCACCGACAGCGGCAGGCCCAGCGCCAGCATCCGCGTCGGCCAGCGATGGGCGCGCATCAGGGCGCGGGCGTCGGTGCGGGCGGCGTCGGAGAACAGCACCACCGCCAGCGCGATCTCGGCCACGATGTCGAGCCGCGCGTCGAGCGCCTGGGGCGCGAGGCCCACGCTCCACAGCCCCAGGCCCAGCGCCAGGCAGATCACCGGCATGGTCAGCGGCGTCTCCGCCAGCCGCCGGGCCGTCGCCGCATAGGCGAAGACGCCGACGGCAAGGATCAGCATGGTCGGCTCGTGCATGGGGCCCCCTTCCGCGGCCGGCGGCGGACCGGCGCGCGGACAGGGAACGACGGCGGGGCGAGGGGCGCAAGAGGGGGAGCGTAGGGCGCATTTCAATGCGCCGTTTCCGCACCGTTCGGCGAAGGCGGGGCGTCCGGAAAGCGGGGCGGAAGGCGCATTGAAATGCGCCCTACGCACGTAAAAGGGCCGGGGCGTCGCCGCCCCGGCCCTGTCCGTTCGACCGCCGGAGGATCAGGCGAAGAACAGGTCGTCGGTGGTCAGGTCGTCGAAGTCCTCCGAGGTGACCTTGGCCACCTTGTCGTTGTCGACGCGCACCCAGGCGAAGTCCTTCTTCTTGTGCGCCTTGAACGACACGTCCTCGAGGCCGACCGAGGCGTCGAAGCCCTCGATGCGGATCAGGTCCACGCCCGCCTCGAAGTCGGCGAGCTCGTCCCAGCCGCCCTTCTTCTCGACCACGAAGACGTCCTCGCCCGCGCCGCCGATCATCAGGTCCTTGCCCAGGCCCCCGACCAGCAGGTCGTCGCCCGCGCCGCCGCGCAGCTCGTCCTTGCCGCGGCCGCCGTAGAGCTCGTCGTTCCCGGCGAGGCCCTTGAGCAGGTCCTTGCCGTTGCGCCCGTAGATGAAGTCGTCGCCCGCGGTCCCGACCAGCTCCTGCTTGCCGTTGCCGCCCACGATCTCCTCGCCCGGCACGAAGCCGAAGTCGAAGAGCGCCAGCACCGGGTCGTGGTCCGAGGCCTGCAGCGCCTGGTCGGCGTTGACGTGGACATAGTCCACCTCGACCCCGCCCAGCAGGTTCGAGGTCGCCAGGATGTGGTCCAGCGCCTGCGCGTTGCCGTCGAAGATGTAGGACCACACGTCTTCCGGATCCGCGAACTCGGCCAGGTGCGTCAGCACCTTGTCGAGCCCGGTTCCGGCCAGATCCTCGGCCACCTCGTCGGTGAACTCGAAGGTGTTGAGGTCGCCCAGCACCACCACCCTGGCGTCGGGGTCGGCGGCCACGATCGCGTCCACCACCTCGTTGACCGCCTTGGCCGCGGCCTCGCGGTCGGCCTCGCCGCCCTGCTCGAAGGGCTGCTCGGCGCCGAAGATCGGGCCCGAACCGGAGCGGGAGGGGAAGTGGTTGTTGATCAGCGTGACCTCTTCGCCCTGGAAGCGGAAGGTCGCCAGCAGCGGCTCCCGCGTGCCCGCGAAGGCGTCGACGTCGGTCACCCCGTAGGCGGCCAGCGCCTCGGGATCGAGGGTCTCGGAGGCGACCAGCTCCACCCGCTCGGCGTTGTAGAGATAGGCGTTGCGGATGTTGCCGCCCGGCACGCCGCCGTGGGACTGCTCGACGCCGTAGTCGCTGTCGATGAAGCTGTAGACCGGCCCGCCCAGCGCGGCGATGGCGTCGACGAGGGCCTGCAGCGTCTCGTCCGCCGCGACGATGCCGTCCATCAGCCCGTCGGAGACGCCCGAGTTGTCCTGGATCTCCTGCAGGCCGAGGATGTCGGGGGAATGCAGGTTGTCCACGATCTGCTGGGCGAGCGCCAGGATCTGGGCGGCGTCGTCGTCGTCGGAGTCCCCGGTCCCCGTCGCCGAGGTCAGGTTCAGCACGTTGAAGGTCGCGACCGACAGCTTGTCGCCGCCGCCGACCAGCTCCGAGACCTCGGGCGCGTTGGTCGAGGGAGTCTCGACCGCGAAAGCCTCCGTCACGCCGATCTGGTAGTTGCCGAAGTCGTAGCCCACCACGCCCGTCACGTCGGAGAGCACGTCGCCCACGTTCAGCGTCGGCGCCTCGAAGCCCTCGGGCAGCAGGCCGGAGTCGTACTGCAGCTGGATCCGCTCGGGGTTCAGGTCGCCGTAGCCGTCGGCGTCGGCGTTGATCTGCAGGACGCCGCGGTCGGTCAGGCCCGGGGTCGTGCCCGCGCCGCCGTCGGAGACCACCCAGGTCTCGTCGAAGCGGTTGGTCGGCGAGATCACCGCGCCGCCCTCGACGGTCACCAGCATGCCCTCCAGGCTCTCCCAGAAGTCGATGGCGTCCATCGTCGGGTCGAAGTCGACGGCGTCCTCGTTGAGGTTCACGGGCAGCTCGTCCTCGGAGATGATCTGCGAGGGGATCGGCCGGCCGTTCTGGCCCACGATGGTCGAGACCGGCAGCTCGTTGCCCGAGGACAGGACCTCGATGCTGGGCGCGGCGAGCTGGGTCACGGAGAGGTTGCCCGAGGAGGCGCCGCCGGCGATGTACTCGTCCACCCGGCCGGTCACCTCCGCCTCGTCGCCGACCGCCACCAGGGGCGCGGAGCCGGTGAACACGAAGATCGCGTCGGAGGTGGCGTCGTCGCCGTCGCCGGTCGGGTCCTGCAGGTAGAAGCCGTTCGAGTCGACCGCGGTGACGATGCCGGTGGTGGTCACCGTCATCCCCTCGAAGGCCGAGCGGTGGCCCGCCCCCTGGATCTGGCCGATGGAGGCCTCGTCCGGCAGCAGGTTGAACAGCGAGGTGGTGCCGGTGACCTCGTAGGACACCGCGATCTGGGCGAAGCCGGTGGAGCTCTGCTCGGCCGGGATGAACTCGATCACCTCGGGCGCGAGATCGCCGTTGCCGAAGCCCGGCATGTAGTCGACGAGGGAGACGTTCGTCGGGTCGGTGATGTCCATCACGAACACGCCCGAGTCCCGCTCCATGCCGATGAAGGCGAAGGTCTTGCCGTAGGCCTGGCCGATCTCGATCGCCTCCGGCTCCGGCCCCTTGGCGTCGGAGCGGTTCTCGCCGTCCTCGCCGTCGTCGTCGTTGAAGCGCTCGGGGTAGTTGGCGGCGATGAAGGTCTCGAACAGCGAGCCCGAGTCGTAGACCAGCGTGCCGTCCTCGTCGAAGATCGAGAAGGAGCGGGTGTTGAGCGCGTGCAGGACGTCGATGTCCCCGTCGCCGTCGATGTCGCCGTCGACGGTGGAGATGGTCAGGCGCTCCAGCCCCTCGGTGTTCACCGACGGGTCGATCAGCCCGTCCTCCAGCAGGTCCCCGACCCGGTCGGCGTCGAAGCCGCGGTCGTCGCCCTCGTTGGCGGTCACGAAGTAGGTCTGGCCGCCGGCCTCGTAGGAGGCGATGGCGTCGGGCATGAAGAGGCCCACGAGATCGTCGAAGGTCTCGAGCTCGATGATCCCGTTGTCGTTGGCGTCCAGCTCGTTGCCCGGCGTGGAGAAGTCGCGCGTGCCCAGCCCGATCACCTCGGTGATGGTCATCGAGGCGATGTCGAGCACCGCCACGGCGTTGTTCTCCTGCAGGGTCACGAAGGCCTTGGACCCGTCGGGCGAGAGGGCGATGTACTCCGGCTCCATGTCCAGCGCGAATCCGACGCCCGGCGCGATGCGCACGCCGTTGTCGCGGGCCAGGTCCTCGAAGCCGTTGAAGGCGGTGAAGTCGAGCACGGTCGAGACCGGCGCGGCCGGGTCGGTCACGTCGACGATGCCCACGGTGCCCAGCGGGTCGTCGTCGTTGTCGCTGTCCTCGTTCTTCTCGCCCTCGCCGGCGACCAGGATCCTGGAGCCGTCCTCGGTGAAGGTCAGCATGTCGGGCAGCACGCCCACGTCGGCGGTCGAGATCAGGGCGCCGGTCTCGGCGTCGAAGATCGCCACGAACCCGGGCTGGGAGACCATGGTGGTCTCGCCGAAGATGGTCATCTCCATCGGCGCGCGGGCGATGGCGGCGGCGATCAGGCCGTTCTTGATGTCGACCGACTGCACGCCGTCGTAGCCGTCGATCGCGGCGAGGTCGATCGACAGCAGCAGCGAGCCGTCGGCCGCGTCCAGCACGTCGATCGAGTCGTTGGCGCCGTTGGTGGTGGCGAGCTTGCCGTCGTCGAACTGCACCACCTCGGAGCCGCCTTCGCCCGCGCCCGAGTCATGCTGCCAGACGCGCGCGAGACGCACCGTGCCGGTGGGCTCGGGCGCCTCGATGCCGGCGCCCGGCTCCTCGATGGTCGCGCCGGAGCGGACCACGATGTTCTGGAAGGCGAAGGCCTCGGAGCCGCCGTCGGTGGCGCCGCGGAAGGTCAGGGTCAGCTGCGAGCCGGTCCCCTCGATGGCCCTGGCGAACTGGGTCAGCTCGTTCGAGAGCGCGATGCCGTCGACCGTCAGCGGATCGTCGAGCGCGATCTCCGCCCCGCCGGCGAGGGTGTAGGTCAGGGCGCCGTCCTCGTCGGCCACGGCCTCGAACAGGGTCGCGGCGGGTCCGCCGTCGATGGAGACCTCGAAGGCGAAGGCGTCGTCCGCCTCGAAGTCGCCCATGGCGCCGAGGTCGATGGAGACGCTGAGATCGTCCTGGCCCGCGATGTCGAAGACCCAGGTCGCCGAGACCTCGCCGGTGGGGTTGTCGTCGTTGACCGTGTCGGTGACGCCGAAGAACGGATCGAGGTTCGTCTCGTCGACGATGCCCAGCGTGTCGCCGGGGAAGGTCTCGAGGCTGTCGTCCAGCACCGCGAAGGGGATCGAGGGGGAGGCGTCGCGGTCGTAGATCTGCGCCCCGTCGCCGGCGGACGTGAAGGCGTCCGTGAAGGCGTTGACGTAGGAGACCAGGTTGACGGAGGCCCCGCCGGTCAGGTCGGAGGCGACGACGGTTCCGCCGACGGCGGTGGGAGCGGACGGGGTCGGAAGGACGGCCACGGGCGAGTTCCCCTCGGAAAGGCGACCCCGGACGGGGCGCGGGTCTGGTCGTCGTCCGCGAACGGACGCGCATGGAACACGTCCGCGAACGGACGGGCATGGATGGCGCCCGCGAACGGACGCGCATGGACGGCGCCCGCGCGCGCAGGCGCACGGACGGAACCGGACGCGTCCTGCGGCCGGGTCGGCCCGCCGGCGCTGATCCGGGCCTGCGGTCCTTACCAGCGAAGAAACGATCGATCTTCGCGGATTGAAGAAGTTTAGGTTTCGGAAACGTGACGGTTCTGCGACGAATCCGGGGTGACGCAGCGGCCGGAACGCGGCCTCCCGCATCGTGATATTCATCCCCGTCGCAGCATCAGTTCTGCGCGCAGGGCGGCGCCGGCCCGCGCGGGGTCGGCCCAGGTCGGAACCGGGTCAGAACTTCGTCTTGAGGAACACCGCCTCGGGCAGGTTGCGGATGACGCTCATCAGCAGCGCCCATTTCCAGTGGATCACGTGGCGGCGGCGGTTCTCGATGCCCTCCACGATCAGCCGGGCCTGCTGCTCGGCCGAGATCACCAGCGGCCCGGGCAGGTCCATCCCCTCGGTCATCGCGGTGGCGACGAAGCCGGGGCGGACCAGCGTCACCAGCAGGTCGGTCGCCGCATAGCGCTGGCGGAGGCCCGAGAGCATGGCGGCGAGGCCTGCCTTCGCCGCCCCGTACCAGTAGTTGCGCGCCCGCCCCCGGTCGCCCGCGACCGAGCCGATGCCGACCACCGCCGTCGGGCCCGGCAGCCGCGACAGCCGCGCCGCCGCGGCCTCGAGCATCACCGCGGGGCCGGTGAAGTTGGTCGCCACGATCCGGGCGATGGCCTGCGGGTCGTCCTGCGTCGCCTCCTGATCGCCCAGCAGGCCGACGGCGCAGAGCACGATCCCCGGCATCTGCGGCAGGGCGTCGAGGAAGGCCCCGGCGCCCTCCAGGTCCGTCGCGTCCCAGGCGTGGGTGGTCACCGGCACGTCGAAGCGCGCGGCGAGGTCGGCGGCCTCGCGCGCCAGCGCCTCGGGCCGGCGGCCGGCGAGCTGGATCGGGCGGCCCCTCGCGGCCAGCACCTTCGCCGTCTCGCGCGCCATGTCGGAGCCGGCGCCGAGGATCAGGGCGGGGCGGCGGTCGGCGTCGGTCACAGGTCCGGTCCCTTCACAGGTCGAGTCACAAGTCCAGTCTCCGGGCGAGGGCGGTGGCGAAGGCCCGCGCCCGGGCGGGCGAGGCGCGGAAGGCGGGGGCGCGGGGCTCGGTCGCGGCGAAGTCCTCGGCCGTCATCCGCGCGTCCTTGGCCAGATAGATGCGCCCGCCATGCTCCGCGGTCAGGCGGTGCAGGCGCTCGATCACGAAGAAGGCGCGGGGCGTCGCGGGGAAGTCGAGCGCCAGCGTCCAGCCGCGGCGGGGGAAGGAGAGGCTCGCCCTCTCCCGCCCCTCGCCCAGGGCCTTGAGGACGGCGAGGAAGCTGCCCTGCCCGGCCTCGGAGGTCAGGCGCAGCATGGCGCGCAGGCCCTCGCGCGCGGTTTCGGGCGGCAGGGCGCACTGGAACTGCACGAAGCCGCGCCGGCCGTAGATCCGGTTCCAGCCGAGCACGGCGTCGAGCGGGTGGAAGCACCGGCCCCAGTCGACCAGCGCGGGGCCGCGCCGCTCGGCCCGCCCGCCCCCCGACCAGTAGAGCGCGTTGAAGGCGCGCATGGTCGTCAGGTTCAGCGCGAAGCCCGGGACCAGGTCCGGCGGCGGGCCCAGCCGGCGCGCCTGCGCCTTCAGCGCCCAGCGGTCGAGCTTCTGCGCCGGGCCGAGGTCGTCGCAGCCCGCGTCCTCGGCCCGGTAGAGGATCGCCCGGCCCAGGTTCCTGCCCGTCGTCAGGCAGTCGATCCAGGCGGAGACGTGGGTCCAGTCGGCCGAGGCCTCGATCAGGTCCATGGCGGCGTCGAGGTCGGGGGCGCGCCGCGTCTCCTGGCGCAGCCAGCCGCTCTCGACCCGGCGCAGGCGGATCGCGGCGCGGGCGATGAAGCCGGTCAGGCCCATGCCGCCGCAGGTCTCGGCGAAGCCCGGCTCGCCGGGGGCGAGGCGGCGCAGGGCGCCGGTCTCGTCCATCAGCTCGATCCAGGCGACATGGTCGCCGAAGGCGCCGCCGCCCGGGGCGTGGTGGTTCTTGCCGTGCACGTCCGCGGCGATGGCGCCGCCGAGGCTGACGAAGCGGGTGCCGGGGACCACGGCGGGGAACCAGCCCCGCGGCAGCAGCGCGGTCGCGATCTCGCCCAGCGAGACGCCGGCCTCGGCCGTCAGCACGCCGGTCTGCGGATCGAAGGCGTGGAAGCGGTCGAGCCGGCGCGTCTCCACCGCCAGCCCGGGGCCGGAGGCGGGCGGCAGCGCCGCGTCGCCATAGGCCCGCCCGAGGCCGCGGGGCGCGATGCCCTCGCCCTGGCGGCGCAGGACCGCGGCGGCGGCGGGGAGGTCGGCGGGGGCGGCCAGATGCGCGGGCCGGGCGGGGAACCGGCCCCAGCCCGACAGCGTCGCCCCCGGCGCGGGCAGGTCGGCGCGCAGCGGCCCGGGCGCGGCAGAGCGGGGGTCGAGATCGGGACCGGGGTCGGCGCTCATCGCCCCCGCTCCGGCGGATCTGGGGTGAAGACGAAGCGGCGGTCGAACTGGTACTTCGCCACGTAGCCCACCATCAGCCCCAGCACCGCCCCCGTCTCGCGCGCCACATGGGTGCGCCAGATCCACCAGGCCAGCGCCTCGGAGCCCCAGAAGATCGCCGTCGTCGCCACCCCCATCAGGGTATAGAGCGCGAAGCGCCGCGCATGGGCCTTCGCCCCGGTGGAGCGGTCGAAGAAGATCCAGCGCTTGTCGAGCAGGTACTTCACCACCAGCCCCACCGCCGTCCCCAGCCCGATGGCGAGCGTCAGGGCCAGCGGCCCGCGCCACTCCGCCCGCCAGCCGAGCTGGCCGGAGGAGACCACGCCCAGCAGGTCGCCCAGCACCCAGTCCAGCAGGTCCGGGGCCCAGCCGAAGGCCACCGTCTCCTCCTGGCGCAGGGCGGCGAGGACCAGCCGCTGGGCGGCGAGGTTGCAGATCGTGGCGACGATCGCGAAGCCGACGTAGCGCACCGCGATCTCGACCGGCGTCAGCCGCCGCCCGCGGCGCAGGCCGCCGGGGCCGTAGTCCGGCCGGCCCGCGCGCGCGGGATCGCCCCGGGGGGCGTCCTCGTCCTCGTCGATCCGCTTCACGCGCGCGTCCGCCTTCATCCGCCTACAGCACCGTCGCGATCACGCCCAGCGCGATGATCCCCGCCCCGCAGCCGACCGAGACCGCGTCCTTGACCGCGAACAGCACCGGGTCGTCGTCCATGCCGCCGCGATGGGCGATCATCACCATGCGCGAGATCCAGTAGAGCAGGATCGGCGGCGCCCCCCACAGGATCAGCGGAGACTGATACAGCCTCTGCACCGCCGGCGAATAGATGTAGAGCGCGAGCACCAGCACCGCCGTGTAGCCCGCGGCGATGGCCATCATGGTGACCACGTTGAGGTCCTCGGCCCGGTAGGCGCGGCCCGAGGTCTCGGACTTGCCCGCGGCTGCGAGGTCCACGAGCTCCGTCTGCCGCTTCATCGCCGCCAGCGACAGGAACAGGAAGGTCGAGAGCGCCAGCATCCACGGCGAGGGCGGCAGCTCGACCGCCATCGATCCCGCGATCACCCGCAGCGTGTAGAGGCCGGCGAGCAGGCAGATGTCGATCACCAGCTCCCGCTTCAGGGCGAGGGAATAGAGCAGCGTCGCGCCGAAATAGACGCTCAGCACCCCCACCGTCATCGCGTTGACCATGGCGGCGAGCGCGAAGCCCGCCGTGAACAGCCCCCCCGCCATGACCAGCCCGTGCAGCGCCGGGACCTGGCCCGAGGCGAAGGGCCGGTTGCGCTTGCGCGGATGGGCGCGGTCGGCGTCGAGGTCGAGCAGGTCGTTGATGCAGTAGACCGAGGAGGCGACCAGCGAGAAGGCCGCGAAGGTGGTGATTGCCGCCAGAACCTCGGACCCCGCCTCGCGGTGGGTGGCGAGCAGGGGCAGGAACACCAGCAGGTTCTTCAGCCACTGGTGGGGCCGCAGCGCCCGCAGATAGGCCCGCGCGCGCGAGACGCCGCGCGCGGGCGCGGCCAGGATCGTGGGCGCCGGCGCCCCCGCCGCGGCGGCCTGCGCGGCGGCGCGGCGGGCGACCGTCGCGGAGTCGCCCGCCACCCACGCGCGCCGCGCGCCCGCCCAGACCGGCAGGTCGCGCAGGTGGTCGCCGAGATAGTCGTAGCCGCCCCGGCCGAAGCGCGCCTCGAGGAACTCGGCCTTGCTCTCGCCGCCCAGGTTCAGCCCGGGGCGCGAGCCGTGGGCGCTGTCGAAGAGGCCCAGATGCGCCGCCGCCGCGTCGGCGATGCGCTGGTCGGCGGCGGTGACCAGATGCACCTCGCGCCCCGCGGCGCGGGCCTCGCGGATCAGCTCCAGCGCCTCCTCGCGCCAGGGCAGGCAGGCGACGTCGAGCTGCACCCGGTCGGCGATCGCGGCCTTCACCGCGGCCTTGCCGCCGCGGGCGGCGCGGGCGACGGCGACGAAATCGAAGAGCCCGCAGGCCAGCAGGCCGATGGCGCTCTCGTGCAGCGTGTCGACCGGGGTCAGCGAGCCGTCGAGGTCCACGACCAGCGGCGGCTCGGCCCGGGGCACGG
>Ga0310345_10002688_pt1 | contig 17633 bp, 20 predicted proteins | sample HC15DNA20500_MG_FD_204667 | JGI IMG/M metagenome (GOLD analysis project Ga0310345, IMG submission 204667) | Marine microbial communities from station ALOHA, North Pacific Subtropical Gyre - HC15-DNA-20-500_MG | ecosystem: Environmental > Aquatic > Marine > Oceanic | place: Pacific Ocean: North... | reverse complement strand
ATCCGAAATCGCCGTGGCGTCGGTTCCTTCCAGCGCGAGCTTGACCAGCCTGTTCTTCGCCACTTTGACCGTTCCGCCCGCCTCACGCATTTGGCGGCGCAGATTGGTCATGTCGGCGACGGACAAGCCAGAGTAGTGAGCCACGACGACGACGCCTGTATTGGCGAAGACATCGTGAAGCGCCGCTACGACTTCGCGCTTCTCAGCTCTATCCACTGCTCACTCCGTAATTGGGCCGAAGGCATGGAAGCCCTCAGCCGCTTCACACCTGCCGCTTTGAAAACGCGCAAAAAGCGGCCCCTGCAAAGAAGCCGCCCCGCCTTTTCAAGCGACGCTCCATTGCCTGTCCGCTTTCACGCTCTTCGCGAGCGCCTAAGCCGTTTCCGAGGTTCAAACCGATCTCCCGGCGCGCCGGAGGACACCCCGCACGCGCCATTGAACCGTTCGTCTCCCCGTCTCATGCAGGCTCCCGAAATCTCGAGCCCTTAAGCGGTTTCCCGCACCTGCAATCTCGGACAGGTTCGGCCCGCCACCGCCTCACGCGGAACACGGACCATTTCCGGGGCCGAAGCCCCGAAACTCAAAAAACCTACGCGCTACCCAGCTTCGACGTCTCGACCTTGACGCCCGGCCCCATGGTCGAGGTCAGCGCGAGACGCTTCAGGAAGGTGCCCTTGGCACCCGTGGGCTTGGCCTTGATCACCGCGTCGACGAAGGCCTGGACGTTTTCCAGCAGAGCGGACTCCGTGAAGCTCGCCTTGCCGACGCCGGCATGCACGATGCCCGCCTTCTCCACGCGGAACTCCACAGCGCCGCCCTTGGCCGCCTTGACGGCCTCGGCAACATCCGTGGTCACCGTGCCGACCTTCGGGTTCGGCATCAGGCCGCGGGGGCCCAGCACCTTACCGAGACGGCCGACCAGCGGCATCATGTCAGGCGTTGCGATGCAGCGATCGAAATTGATGGTGCCCTTCTGGACCTCTTCCACGAGATCCTCGGCACCCACCACGTCGGCGCCGGCGGCCTTGGCCTCGTCGGCCTTGTCGCCCTTGGCGAACACGCCGACCCGCAGCGTCCGGCCGGAGCCGTTCGGCAGCTGGCAGACGCCGCGCACCATCTGATCCGCATGACGCGGATCGACACCGAGATTCATCGCCACCTCGACGGTCTCGTCGAACTTGGCCTTGGCGCGGTCCTTGACCATCTTGACCGCGTCTTCCAGCGAATAGGTCGCCTCGCGGTCGATATTCTCGCTTGCCGCGCGATAGCGTTTACCGGGCTTGCTCATCTCTCTACTCCACCGTGAGACCCATCGAGCGCGCAGAGCCCTCGACGATCTTCATCGCTTGTTCAACGCTGTTGGCGTTGAGATCCTTCATCTTCGCCTCGGCGATTTCCCGAAGCTGATCCTGGCTCACCTTGCCGGCGCTCTCCTGACCGGGGGCCTTGGAGCCCTTGCCGATCTTCGCCGCCTTCTTCAGGAGATAGGACGCCGGCGGCGTCTTGGTCTCGAATGTGAACGAGCGGTCCGCATAAACGGTGATCACGGTCGGCAGCGGCGAACCCGGCTCGACGTCCTGGGTGGCTGCATTGAACTGCTTGCAGAACTCCGCGATGTTCACGCCGCGCTGGCCCAGCGCAGGGCCGATCGGCGGAGCGGGATTCGCCTGTCCCGCCGGGACCTGCAGCTTGATGTAGCCTTCGATCTTCTTTGCCATCTTCGTCTCTTTCTACGCTTGTCCTACGCGGACCGTCTTATCCGGCCCTAGAGCTTCTCGACTTGCCCGTATTCCAGCTCGACCGGCGTCGCACGCCCAAAGATCGAAACCGCAACCTTGAGCCGCGCCCGCTCCTCGTCGACCTCTTCCACCAGACCGTTGAACGAGGCGAACGGCCCATCGGCCACCCGCACCTGCTCGCCGATCTCAAACGTGACCGAAGGCTTCGGCCGCTCCACGCCTTCCTGCACCTGCTGCAGGATGCGGGTCGCCTCCGCCTCGCTGATCGGCACCGGCTTGTTGTCCGTGCCCAGGAAGCCCGTGACCTTCGGCGTGTTCTTGATCAGATGGTAGGTCTCGTCGGTGAGCTCCATCTTGACCAGCACATAGCCCGGGAAGAACTTCCGCTCCGAAGCCACCTTGCGGCCGCGGCGAACCTCCACGACCTCTTCCATCGGCACGAGCACCTGCTCGAACTTGTCCTCGAGCCCCGAAGACGCCGCATGCTCCTTGATGGATTCGGCGACCTTGCGCTCGAAATTCGAGTAGGCGTGAACGATGTACCAGCGCATTGCCATGCTTCTGCTCTACGCCCCAAGCCCGAGAATGAAGCTGACGAGCGTGCTCAGCACGTAATCGGCGGCGAGGAAGAACAGCGCAGCGAGAATCGACATGATCACCACCATGATGGTCGTGATCACGGTCTCGCGGCGGGTCGGCCAGGTGACCTTGGACACCTCGGCCCGCACCTGCTGCACAAACTCGAATGGATTCGTCTTCGCCATCGCCTCAAATTGCTTTCTCAGCGTTTGTCCTGCCGGCCGACAGGCACCGCCGTTTCACATCTCTCAACTCGCGCGCGTCACGGCCATATTGCCGTCCGGGAGCGTTCTGGCCTCGCGCTTCGGGAACCGGGCCTCGCCCTCCCCTGAAGCGTCGTTCTCCTGAGTCCTGTCCTGCCGTTGGCAGGAGTGGAGGGACTCGAACCCCCAACCCCCGGTTTTGGAGACCGGTGCTCTAGCCAGTTGAGCTACACTCCTATCGGCTCTAACGCCAAGCTCTTGCCGCCTCGCTTACTCGTCGTCCGTATATCGTCTCAAAACCCGCTCAACTGGCAGCGTCTGCCGCAAGAAGATCAAGCTCCGGGAGCCCCGCTCCCGCCTTCCGCACCGGCGCTCCAGAGAATGGAGCGGGTGAAGGGAATCGAACCCTCATCGTCAGCTTGGAAGGCTGCTGCTCTACCATTGAGCTACACCCGCATCCGCTCACAGAAGAAAGGGTGTTGGTGGAGGGGGTTGGATTCGAACCAACGTAGGCATAGCCAACGGGTTTACAGCCCGTCCCCTTTAGCCACTCGGGCACCCCTCCTTAAACGACGAATTGTCGGAGTTATGTCTAACCAAGCAAAAAGGCCCCGCCGCTAGCCCGCAGGGTCCGTCAAAGACCTTGGTTTATGGAAAGGTGGGGCGGCTCTGTCAACTCCAAATCCGTCCCTGCCGACCAATTTTTGGCAAGAATCTGAAGCGCGTGGTGTGCGCTGCTTGGCTTGAAGAGCAAGATAGGGCATGCCGTGACGCGAATCGAGCGCAAGGATTCGAGATGCCTCCACAAAAGCCGAAACAGCCGAGATGGCGCGATCTGAACCGCGGAGACGGCAAGGAGCGCGGCAAAGGAGGCGATAAGTCTTCCAAGCCGCGGAGCCGCCGTCAGCACGGCGGCGGGCCTAGGAACCGTCACTTCAAAGGTGCGGCCACGGAAGGCCTCCACTGGCTCTATGGCCTGCACGCCGTGGAGGCCGCGCTGCGCAACGAGCGGCGTGAAGTGCATCGTTTAATGGCCACGCCTAACGCCTCGCGAAAGCTGGAAGAATCGATCTTAGCCCGCAAGCTCGATGTCGAGACCGTCACGCCGAAGCATCTCGACAAGCTGCTCGGTCCAGACCAGGTCCATCAGGGCATCGCACTGGAGGTCTCGCCCCTCCCTGCCCTGAGCCTCGCCGACCTGCCTGAGACGGAGACAGTGCTCGTCCTCGATCAGGTGACCGACCCGCACAATGTCGGAGCCCTGCTCCGCTCCGCCGCCGCCTTCGGGGCCGGAGCGCTGATCATGCAGGAGCGCCACAGTGCGCCGCTGAACGCGACGCTCGCCAAGACGGCGAGCGGCGCCTTGGATCTGGTGCCGGTGATTCTGGTGGGAAATCTTGCCCAGTGCCTGGAGGAGCTGAAAGCCCGCGGCTACTGGCTGGTTGGATTTGCCGAGGAAGGCGCCGACGCTCTCGAAACCACGACACCCCGATTCCCGGTCGGCATCGTTCTCGGGGCCGAAGGGCGCGGCTTGCGCGAACTCACCCGCAAGACCTGCGACCAGCTCTGCCGCATAAACACGGAAGGCGCGCTCACGAGCCTCAACGTCTCCAATGCCGGCGCGATCGCGCTCCACTGGGCAGCATCCCAGCGCATGCACGACGGCTAAAGCGTATGGCGCACGACGGCTAAGAAGTCGGAAGAGTATTTGGAATCGGAAATGGGGAAGAGGCGCCCGCCCCTTCCCCATTTCCGGAGAGCGGATTCGCCTAGTTGCAGAAACGGCGCCCGAAGGCGTCGTACCAGCAATCCTGGCGGAAATAGCCGCAGGACCGCACGCCCACGCCGCAGCCGACAGAGGCATTGGCGGTGTAGCCGCCCGCATAAAGCGGATAGCGATAGGACGTGTAGCAGTTGCCGCCGCAACGGCGGAAACGCCGCGCGGGGATCGGATTGGGCTGCGGGACGGCATAGACCACTTCCGGCGGCGAAACCGGAATCGGCTCGACGACGACCGGTGCCGGAACGACGGCGACCTGGCCGCAGCGGGCCGCCCGCCAGCAGCCGGCCTCGGCATCGTTTCCGAGCGGGAGCATGATCCCGATGGCCAGCGCAAGCACCGCAGCGAGACTCAATACAAACTTCATCTTGCGGACTCCAACGAAACGCCATCCCGCGCCGGCAAGGTCATCTCGCCGGCCGATGGCGCGCGAAGTCTGCAACAGCACCCGTATCGGGCCCGTTAACATGCGGAAGCTAAAGCGTAAAACAGGTCTGAACCCGTGCCCCGCGATGGCACGGATTGGCCGGATCTCGGGGTGGGCGGCCTACTTCAGACCGCCTTGGGCCGGCGGATAGGCGCCTGCCTCGGCGGGCGGGTACTTGAAGTACGGCATGCAGCGCGGGTAGTCGTCGCCGGCCGTCTGATAGGGCCGGTAGTACCACCACCGACTGCCCTCCACGCAGTAGAGCTCTTGCGGGCGACGGCGATGGTAGAAAATGACTTTCTCCACGACGCCGGCCTTTGCGGCGTCTTGCAGCCCAGTTGCGCCCGCAGCCATGGCGAGCTGAGGCGCCGCGGCCTGCGCGGTGGCAGGCCCGGCCAGCCAGGCCGTACCAAGAGCGGCTGCGGCGAGAACGGCGCGCGCACTCCATTTGCGATTGCCCTGCATCGTATTCCCCTGCTGCGATGCGATATCGAATTCGGCGCCAGCTTAACGCAATCGGCCCGGCCCGTCGCCCGAAATGAGAGCAGTTTCAGCGCCTTTCATCGGGCGTAAAGACGCATTGAGTCATACTGAAGGATGCCGCCCGGGCTCACGCCGATTCAACCGGCCCGAACTGCGGCGATTCTATGGAACTGCGGGCCCGGCGGCAAGTTAACCGGGTACCACTGCCTTTACTGGATAAGAGAAGGGAATAATCGCATGTCCACCGATGATCTTCGTTCCGGAACCAAGAAGACCGCAACCGGCGCCGGCGCAACTCGGCCCGAGGCGGAAGAGATGGCCGATCACGTGGCGTCGATCCGCGAGGAGATCGAGAGCCTGAAGACGACCGTCACCAACATTGCCAATCGCCAGATGGGCCGCGCCCAGGACAAGGCCATGGAGACGGCCTATGAGGCGGAAGAGCATATTCGCAAGAACCCGCTCCAATCCGTCGCCATCGCAGCCGGTCTCGGCTTCCTCTTCGGCATCTTCACCCGCCGCTAGGACACTTCATGCTTGGAAAGATTCTTGGGCTGGTTTCCAGCCTCCAGATCGGAGCGCGCATCAAGGAGAAGATCGACGCCATCAAGCGGCAGGCGATCGTCGCCGCCATCGGTGTCGTCTTTCTCCTTTTCGCAGTGATCTTCGGTCTGCTGGCCGGGTATCACGCGCTTATTGAATTTGCCGAATTTACGCCGCTCGAATCTGCCGGCATCGTCGCCGGCGGGTTGCTGGTTCTGGCGCTCATCTTCCTGGCGATGATCCCCGCGGTCGGCGAACGGCCCGGCAAATCGAAGCCGCAAACCGTCGTCGATGCGGGGACGGAAGGCCTGGAGATGGTCGAGCAGAGCCTCAACAAGGCGATGCGGAAGACGAGCCCGATTACGCTCCTCGCCGTCGCCTTTGCAGCCGGGCTGCTCGCCAGCAGGCGTTAGACGCGTGGTCGGCGCATATTGCGATCCCGCGGAAAATTGCAGACTTACAGCCCGGCCCGGCATAATCCGGCGCCGGGCTGTTTCATATCGGGGCGCTCTTTAAGCCGCTGTTAACCATCCCATCCCCACTCTGAGCTCACGACGACGCAAACGCGCGTCACCTGTCGGAGCTATGGGGACATCATGAGAGACTACCGCCGCGTTCTGTTGGGCTTGGCCTTTGCCGCGACCTTCGGCCTGCTCGGCCATCCGGCCCAGGCCCAGACATATGGTGGCGTGGTCCCGATCTATCAGGGCGGCGCCAATCCGATCCAGCCCGAGGTCTACATCCCCCCGCCCCCGACGCCGGAGCCCGCCTTCCAGATGGGTCTGCGCTACTGGGCCAGCGAAGGCAGCACCAGCTACAGCATCGATTCGGCGCGGCTGAACCCCGCCCTCGGCAGCCCCACCTCCGTGCTCGACTACGACGGCATGCAGGGCCGGACGATCGAATACACCTTGCGGGCGGAGAACCCCAATCAGTGGTTCTTCAAAGGCTTTGCCGGCGGTGGCTGGCTGAGCGGCGGTAGCCTCGACGACGAGGACTATTTCGCCGGCCAGGTGAAGTTCTCCGACACCTATAGCAGCATCGAGGGCGACAACATGCTGTACGCCACCTTCGATATCGGCAAGCGCTTCACCGTCTCCACCGCCGGTCCGCAGATCGACGTCAGCCCCTTCATCGGCTTCAACTACTGGGGCGAGACGGCGGATGCCTATGGCGCGCGCTGCAACGGCGGCACCCTCTGCCCCGCCGGCGACAATCTGATCGCGCCGGGATCCCGAGCGATCCGCAATGAGATGAACTGGTACTCCCTGCGCCTCGGCGCGGAGGCACGGGCGAAGATCTTCGACCGTGTGACCCTGATCGGCGAGTTCGCGCTACTGCCGGTCGCCGGCCTCTATAACGAGGACAGCCACTTCTATCGCGGCGATCTCGGCCCCGTTCCCAACATTCAGGGCGACGGCACAGGCTGGGGCTATCAGGTGGAGGCGGCCGCCCAGGTCGACGTCACCCAGAACTGGGCGATCACCGGCGGCTTCCGCTACTGGTACGCCGAGACCAACGGCACCCAGGAATTCGTCGCCAGCGGCGCCACCGTGGATCTGAACGATTTCACCAGCGACCGGATCGGCGTCTACGGCGACGTGACCTACAAGTTCTTCACCTTCTAGGTCCGCCGCCGAAGCTCCGAAGCCTACTGCATCAGCTCCGCCGCCCGCTTGCGGGCCGCATCGAAGCCGTTGAGGGAGATGGTCAGCACCACCGGCTCGCTGGTGGAGCCGTTCTCCGCATTGACCGTCAGCGTCTCCCCGGAGGCGAGCTTCGAAACCTGCTCCGATGTGAACTCGATCGGCACCACGCAGCCTGCTTCGACGCAGGTGGTGAAGCCGGCCGGCTCGCCCAGCTGCTCCTTGTCGTCCACCTTCAGGGTCAAGCCCTTGGCGAGCCTCAAGCCGAACGGCGCCAGGATCACGCCCTCGACGGCGCCGTCCTTCGGCTGGAGCTCCATGCTGAGGAGCCGCTGGCCCGTCTGCTTGTTACCCAGCGCCTGGCTGAACACGCAGCGCTTGCCTTCCGCCTGCACCGAGCAGGTCACCGTCCAGTCGTTATGCGTCTCGCTCAGCGAGGACGCCCCGCCGGGGAGACTGACATTCGGCTTCACCGGCGTTGCGATGGACTGGGCCTGAGCCGGGATCGCACCCCCGACCGCCAACCCGATACCAGCACCCAGAAAAACGCCCTTCAACCCGGCGCGCAGCCCGCCGAAACCCTTAACACCTTGGCGCATCACCAAATCCTTCCATCCTCTTGAATCGACTCCGCTCTTCCCCGTTTCGGCGGCGCGGCCCTTCGGCCGGATCCGCGAACGACTGTCCCAAGAGCAGGTTGGCAAGAGCCCGAAACTCCGATCCTCATCTCCATACCGGCTGCCATGCGGCCAGCTTCCCGCCACATAGCGTGGATCACAGGGGAAACGAAAGCCCGGCGGCGGCCTAGAGGCAGCAAAAATCGATGCCAAAGCAAGGAAAAGCTTGTGTGACAGTGAAAACGCCGCGCTGGAGGGGCCGGGCCAGAGGCGAAGCGAGCACGATCCGCCCGCGCCGCGCCTTCCCGCTTGAAGCCGCCGCCCTCCCCGGCTATCCAGGATGCGCCGGGCCAGATCGCCCCAACCGAAATGGAACCGCGGCGGCCCTGCACGACTGCCCAAACAGAAAGCCGGCTTAGCTCAGTTGGTAGAGCGGCTGATTTGTAATCAGTAGGTCAGGGGTTCGAATCCTCTAGCCGGCACCACCCTTCCCACTCCCGTCTCGTTTGCTATAGTCGGCTTCAACAGGGGGTTGAAGCCATGGCTGGACGCATTCTCTATCTCTCCATCGTCTTCTGCGCCGCTGCCGCCATCGGCAGCTTGAGCGTTCCCCACCTCGCGAAGGCACAGGACGGCAGTGCCACCTTCGACGACTTCATGGCCGAGATCGAAGCCGGCAAGAAGGATCAAGCGCTCTGCAGGAATGACGAGGAAGACGTGGCGCCGGAAGATCAGGTGAGCGCCTGCACCCGCCTCATCGAGGATGCCCCCTACGAGAACGATCTGGTCGGCACCTACTACATCAACCGCGCCATGGCCGGCAGCGATCCCGATCAGAGCTGCGCCGATGCGAGCAAGGGCGTCCAGGTCCTCCAGGACTCCAACTCCTCGATCTACGGCGAAGACTATCTGGACGCCGCAAGGCGTCTGGAAGAGTCCCTCTGCCGATAGCCGAGGTCTCGCGCCCCGCCGCCGAGAGCGATCAGCCTCTTCGAACCGACAAGAGCGTGTAGTCGAACCCTCCCAACTTCCCGTCCTTGGGATAATTCTGAAAACGGATCCGGTTGCTCTGATTGCCGCCGAGCACGGAAAGCGAAGAGCCGAAATCAGTCTTCAGGAAGCCGACATGTCCGCCGTTTACGCCGCGGCCTTTTCGGGAGAACACCACGATATCGCCCTCTCGGGGCTGGTCCGAAACGTCGTGGCCCCAGCTTTCCCAGCTTCGCGCCCATTGGCTGTCGGTCCCTGTGAGCCCTGCCTGCTCGACACAGTAATTCACGAACGAGGAGCACCAGGCCACGCTATCGTCGGTGCCCGCCCCCGCGCTCGTGGACCTGTGGTACATGACGATGCGAGGATTGTTGCCGCGCCCCGGGACTTCGTTGACCTCCCGCGCCAGCTCTTGCAGCGCGATATCGTAGGGCGATGCGCCGGCGACGAATGGGGTCGGGAATCCTCCCGAGACTGCGGTCAGGTAGTCGCTGTGAAGAAACCCGTCGGCGATCCCGTCGCCCTGAAGATCCACGCAGACCCATTCGCCATGCTTTTCGAGCGCATAGACAATGGAGCCCAACGCCAGCGTATCTTCTACGGCGAAGTCGTTTGAAGGTCCCCTGCGCAAGTTGAGGCCGTTCCGCGCGTTCACCTGCATGATCGAGAGCGGCCCGTCGACGGACGTTTCTTCGGTGGCGGCGGCCTCGAGCGTGAACTGGCCGTAGTCCGGCCACGCAACGCTGACGATATTGCCATCATAGGTGAACGAGCCGTCGGGCCAGCTCTTGGGCGGCCACTGCTGAAACAGCGCCCAGTGCGATGTCTTGAGCATTTCGCGCGTACCCGACCATCCCTTGGCGGCGGCCAGCCAGATGAGATCGACGAATCCTTCATCGCGCATCGCTTGCGCGATCCGGCCCGATCCGTAGATCCCCACCCGGTATTTGCCGTCCAGCGCCGCGGCCACCCGTTCGAAATAGGGTTTGATCTTGTTGATGTCGGACTGGGTGTAGAAATCGTGGTCGACCGCGAAATAGATTGCAGAGGCTTTGGGTTGACCGACGCGGCCCGCAAGCTCCAGGGCTCGCTCTGCGTCTCTTTTGCCGCTCTGGCCATCCAGATCCTGGATGTTTCCGCCGCTGCCGCCTCGCTGCTGGAAGACAGTCATCAACGAAAGACCGGCATCGTTGATCGCTGCGGCCTCACCTGGCTCTAGCCGCTTCGTCGGTAATGTCTGAGAATTGGCGTGATTGTAATAGCGGACGATAGTCTTCACGCCCGCCGCCCGAAGCTCTCCGACCTTCGCGGAGATGTCTGACGCAACGTCGATAACAGGATGCATTTCCCCCTCCCACAACCGAGCGCTATTTAAATATACAACTAATGGTTGCTCAAGAGGATTATTGCGCCTGACCGTGTCTACCCTCTGCCGATAAAAAAAGCGCCGGCCGAAGCCGACGCTTTCAAGGTCTCGATCGACTGCGATCCTAGTCGTCGCAATCCAACTTCCATTTGCCGAGAAGCCCGCGCTCCCAATGGCAGACCGGACGGGGCGGCGGTCCCCAGCTTCGGGCATACATGGGCACGCGGCCCGTATAGCCCGGCACCCAGGTGCAGCGGCGGACGCCACAGCGCCAGGCGGCTTTCTGGACGACACCCGCCTGCGCCGGGCTCTGGCTTATGGCCGGTGCGGCCATGGCGGCAGAATTGGCGGCCTGGGCCGGCGCGGTCTGGCCGGCGAACATCATCCCGGCCGCGAGCATCGCGCTGAGAAAGATCTTCTTGGTCATGTGGACACCTCCCTTTGGTTGGTGGGTCTAGGGGGCCAACACATGACGGCGGCATAGGTTCGGCATCGCGCCGATCCGCGCCTAAAGAAGTGCCCGTCGGCCGCGATTTCGGAACAGGCGCCCTGCTCCGCTCATTGTCCCTGATTGAGATCGCGATGGAGGTCACATGTCTTATTGGAAACGGGCGCTCACCGGCGGCATTCTCGTGCTCGCCTCTCTTGCCCCGTCGATCGCAGCCGCAGAAAGCCCGCAGCTCGAAATGCGGCGCGAGAGGGCCGACGACCGCGACCCCAACATCTACAACAAGGAGCCTGGCTCGGACATTCCGGCCTATAGGGGTGGCGACATGTATGAGGGCGCCGATCTGGACCCGCCTGGATCGTCGGAAGTTCAGGGCGGCTACAAGAACTGAGCGGTGGCCTCTGAAACGCCCTGCCCGCCCTTTGACCCCTACTCCGCCTCTGCGGGCTCGGCCGGGCTCTCGCCCTCGTCGAGGCTGCCGATATAGGCGATGAGATCGTTGATCTCCTGTCGCGTCAGGGAGAGCGAGGGCATCGGCGGATGAGGATCGGCCAGGAAGCCTGCCAGGCTATCGACGCCCCCGCCATATTTCTTCGAGATCGCCATGAAGCTCGGCGTACCCACTGCGGCGGCGGCTTTCTGATCCGGACCGACCACATGACACGTGGAGCACCAGCGTTCGGCGATCTGCTTGCCGCTCACAGGCACGCCCGCCGCCAGCACCGGCGCGGGACCGAAAACTGCAGCCAGACCAAGCCCCAAGACAAAAACCTTGAATCGATTTCCCAACGCCTGCCCCCCTTACAAGGTCTTCAAATAGCTGATCAGCGCATTCACTTGGGGCGCGGTCAGCTCGAAAGCCGGCATGTCCGGATGGCCGGTCACGATGCCCTCCGCAAGGCTCTCCGCGAGGGATTCTACCGGGTAGAGCTTGTGCAGATCCCGGAAAGGCGGCGCCTTCGGCTCCGGGCTCTCTCCCGCATCGCCGACGGCGTGGCAGCGTCCGCAATTGGCTTGCGCGATCGCCTGGCCCCGCTCGATGGGGTCTTCCGCAGGCTCCGGATCGGCGGGCGCCACGCGCTTCTCCATCGGAGCCTTGGCCGCCGGTGGCTCTGCGTCAGGCGATTCCTGAACGGGCGCTTCTTCGACCGGCCCCTGTTGGACCTGCCCCTCTTGGACCTGCCCCTCTTGGACCGGGGTTTCTTCAACCGGCATCACATCGCCTGTCCCTGCTGCCGGCGCAGCCTCTTCGGCCGCCTGGGCGATGTCGGGCGCCGCCTCAGCAGCCCCAGCCAGCGCAGGTGCCTGAGCCGTCTGGGCCAGACCTGCAGCGTTGATGTCTCCGTCCGCAGCCAGGGCCGGGACCGGAGCAAGCGTGCAAAGCAAGGCGAAGGCCGCAAGCCGCCGCATAATCTTCCCTCGAATTTTGATCCCACAACGGCGCTCTGCGATCTCAACATTCGCGAAGCCCGATTCACACGAACCGTAGCGCCCACCGGAAGCCTCGCGCAACCGGCTATGAGCTTCACGACTCAATGCCCTATGGATGCGGCGAAATTCGGGAGTGGAGGCTTAGGCCGCACGCATCCGCTGAAGCTGCTCGGAAGCTTCGTCGCCCGCCGCTCTCAGCCGCTCCAGGGTAGGATCGACGGCTTCGGAGCGGTCGCAAGCCTGCTCCAGATCGCTCGCCAAGCCGGACACCTGCAGGAAGCCAAGCATCCCGGCGACCGATTTCAGCTTATGCGCCGCCTTCGCCAGCGCCTCATAATCCTCTCCATTGGCGTAGAGGTCGGCGAGCATCGCTTCGAAGCTTGAGACGTGCTTTTCCATGCGCTCACGTCCCAGCAATTCGTTCAGTTCCGCAAAGGCCTGCTCGTCGAACTTGGCGGGAGTGTCGCCATCTGTCGTTTGCATGGCTTGCGCCTCCTTTCGTTTCGGGCGCTTGGGGCCCCATTTATTGACCGTCCGCAGGAGGTCCTGCTTGGCGAAAGGCTTGCCGACATGGTCGTCCATGCCCGCCTGCCGAAAGCGTCGAACTTGTTCGGAGAGAACGTTTGCCGTCATAGCGATGATGGGGAGAGACGCAAAGCGGCCGCCGAGGGCGCGAATGGTCTCCGTCGCCGTAATGCCGTCCATCACCGGCATCTGCACATCCATCAGCACAAGATCGTAGCGTTTCTTCTGAACCGCCTTCACCGCCTGAGCACCGTCCTCTGCGATATCGACCCGGTGCCCTTCCTTCTGGAGATGTGCTGCGGCGATCTCCTGATTCATCGGCAGGTCTTCCACCAGCAGGATGTCCAGCGGACGAGTCTTGGCCCGCCGTTCTTCAGGTGCGGGTTCGGCCGGTGCGGCAGCCTTGGGGAGGACCAGCCTGAACCAGAAGGTCGACCCGTTCCCCATTTCGCTTTCCACGCCGATCTCTCCGCCCATCAATTCGACCAGCCGCTTGCAGATGGCGAGCCCAAGCCCCGTTCCGCCAAACCGCCGCTGAACGGTGCTGTCGACCTGCGAGAACCGCCGGAACAGCAGGTCGCGCTTGTCCTCCGCAATGCCGATGCCCGTATCGGTGATGTAGAAGCCGATCCTCTCCCCAGCTTCCTCCGATCCCTCCGAGACGATCCGCAAGGAAACGTAACCTGCCTCGGTGAACTTCACGGCGTTGTTCAGCAGGTTCAGCAGCACCTGCCCGATGCGCTTGTCGTCTCCGAAAAGCCAGCGTGGCACGGTCTTGTCGATCTCAAGCTTCAGATTGATCCCCTTCTCGTTGGCACTGCCATGCACGATGGAGATCATGTGATCGGCCAAGGACGTTATCGGAAATGCGCGGGGCGCGATGTCGGTCTTGCCGGCTTCGAGCTTCGAGAAGTCGAGGATGTCGTTGACGATCGTGAGGAGCGAGTGCGCCGCGTTCTGGGAGAGCAGCAAACGCCGTCGGGCATCCTTGGAGATCTTCTCGTTGTCGAGAACCAGCTCGGTGAAGCCGATGATCGAATTCAGGGGCGTACGTATTTCATGGCTCATGGAGGCAAGGAAGTCGGTCTTCGCCTCGCTCGCCTTGTTGGCCTGGGCCAGCGACAGCTCCGCCAGACGCTGAGCCTCGGCACGCGAAGCGGTCGCCTCTTCCGCCGCCCGTAGCGCCTGGTAGAGCCGCGATTGCAGCCTCTTCCGCTGGTCGAGGACGGCCGCCACCACCATGCTGTCGATCGCCGTCGTCGCCACGAAAATCTGCAAGATGATGAGGGTCGTCCGCATGTCGCCGTGGGAAAGCATGAGCGGACCGAAGCCGTAGCTGGTGGCGCAATAGGCGACGACGGCGGTCAGCAAAATTCCGAAGGCTGCTCCGAAGAATCCGAGTTGGAAGACTGCAAACAGCAACGCCGGAAAGACAAAGAAGAGAAACGGGAAGCTGGTCTGCCAAAACACGACCGCGAGGGCGCCGAGCATCACTCCCAAAACCGCGCCGAGCTTCAACAGCATGCGGCTCGATCGAAGCGCGGCGAAATCGCTACGGTGCACCGTCATGACGATCGGCGTGATGATGAGAAGCCCGAGGGCGTGCGCCGGAAACCAAGTCCAGAAGACCTCGCCGAACGCGACGCCGTCCACATAGGAAAGCCATCCTGCGGCCAAGACGCCCGATACCGCCGGCGCAAAGGTCAGGGCCAGGATGCAAAACGCCGTCAGCACGCGGGGCCGCGCAAAATCGACCGGCTCCCGGAGCATGAGAAGCGGGAAGGTGCAGAGCACCACCTCCACGAGATTGCAGACCGGCAGCCCGAGGGCGACCGGCCATTCGTCCCCGATTCCGACCCTAACTGCGATAAGCGCGGCCAAGCCCGTCCCCGCGATCGCGGCCCGTTGGAGGATGGACCGGCCCGACGCGGCGGAGCGCAGCAGGATCGCTGCGAGCAGACCGTTGGCGATCCAGACCGAGGAAATATGGCTGTCGGTCATGGTGAGGCTCACACCGATCAGACAGACGGCGACCATCAGCGCGAAGAGCATCGCGTAACGCCACCAAGCGACCGGTTGGAGTACGCCGGAGCGGCCGACGGAGAGAAATGCTAGGCTCATGAGCCTTCTCCTTCGCGGTTCTCCAACCAGTTCCGAACGTCGCACATCAACCAGCAGCCGGTGACGTTGACCTTCTGAGCGACCGCGAACTCATCTCCCTCCAGCGCGATGCGCACGAGCCGGCCCCGATCCCGCGGCTTGAACAGGTTCTGGAACTCGGGGGGCAGCGTGTCGGCCACCCCGAGAACCTCGTCGATGCGGCCCTGGACCGCTTCGGCGCCGCTGCTCACCCGGACCGTTTCGCCCGGGGAGACGTCGAAGAGATAGTCGTTGGACAGATAGGCGAGCACATAGGTCTCTGAGCCATAGACGGTCAGCAGATCCTCACCGAAATTCACCACCTGCCCTTGCGTGGGAACCTTGGGGCCGACCGTCCCGCCGCGCGCCGCGCGGATGACGCCGCCGTCGTAGAGCGTCTTAAGCCCATCGAGCGCCCCCATGGCACGTTCGTAGGAATCCATCACTGCGGGAAGTTGAGTGTTCAGGACCTCCGATTCACTCTTGAGCTCCGCGAGCCGCTCGGCAGCGTCGAACTTGTCCTCTACCGCTTCGGTCACGCGGGCGGTGGAGACGAGGCCCTTGTCGTCGAGCTTGTCGAAAGCCTCCAGCGCCGCGTCGCTCTCGGTCACGTGGCGTTGCGCCAATGGCAGCAGCGATTTGACGACGCCCAGCTTGACCTGGAGCTGAGCCTTCCGCTCGCTCATCTCTGCCGCGCGCAGGGTGAGCTCGGCAATGTCCCGCACCATCTGCGCCGATTCCATGCGCAGCAGCACGTCGCCCTGCTCCACGGTCTGGCCTTCCGTCACCTCCACGCTCACCACCTGGCCGGGATAGGCTGCCGCGACGACATCACGGTCGGTCAGAAGGATGCCCTCCGCCCGCAGGAAGACCATGTCCCCGAACAGGTAGTTGAGGATGGCGAGACCGAGCAGCGCGAGCAGGCCCAGATAGATGCGCCGTCCCCAGGAGGCGGACTCCACCCGCTGCTCGCTGACCAGCTTGTCGACACTCGGACGTTTGTGAATCTTCAGCATGACGTCACCACGGGCGTACGGCGCGGACTTTGGCCGGCACGTAGTTGTCGCGCCGGGAGCCGAACAGGAAGACCTCTTCGAGATAGGCGTAGAGCCGCACGAAGCGCATGAAGTAGCCGGTGTAGATGGAGTAGGCCGGCATATAGATCGCGTTCTGAGCGAAGACCGGGCGGCCCGTCGCCAGATCCGCCATGGCGAGCAGGATGAAGTCGCCCGCCATCATCGCGAGCTGCATGGCGATGAGAATTGCGATCGCCATCGAGCCGTATTCGCCGAACAGCCACACGAGGTAGATCGGGAAGATCACCGCCGCAGCGACGCTGAAAATCAGAAAATCCCACTGGTGGAATGCTTCCAGGAACCGGAAGCCCTGCCCCGACGGGATCAGCAGACGGCGATGCTTGCGGTAGCGGATCCAGACCGAGTCCCGCTCCCAGCGGAGCCGCTGGCGGATCAGGGTCCACGTTTGTACGGGCACGTCGGTGTAGCAGATCGCATCGCCGGCGAAGACCACGCGCCAGCCCTTCTCCCGCAGGCGAAGGGTCATATCGAGGTCTTCGCCGCCGCCGACGTCGAAACCTGCCACGTCGTCCAAAGCATCGCGGCGAAAGGCGCTGAAGGCGCCGGAGATGCAGACCACCTGCTCCGTCGCATTCCCCACCAGCTTGCCGATGGAGATGGTCAGCAGGTACTCGATCGCCTGCATCTTGGCGGTGAGGCTCGCATCGCCGTTGCGCGGAACGATGTCGCCGGAGACGCCGCCGACTGTCGGATCGGCGAACGGCTCCACGATATTTGCGAGCGCAAACCGGTCGTACGAGCAGTCCGCATCGGCGTTGACGATGATGTCGCCGCGGCTGGCGGCGATGGCGAGGTTCATGGCCGCGGATTTGCCGCCGCGAATTTCCGTCGAAAGGGCGCGCGTCAGGAGGCCTTCCCGCACGAGCCGGGCAGAGATCGCGGCCATCCCGTCCTTCGAGCCGTCGCTGACCACGATGATCTCGAGCGGCGAGAGGGACTGCTCCCAAAGCGAGCGCACGCAGCGCTCGATCACGTCGGCCTCGTTGTGACCGGCGACGATGACCGAAATGCTTCGCCGGTCGAAGGCGGTCAGCCCCCCACCTGCCCTTTTCGGCGAAGGCAGCAGCTTCACGGCGAGCGGCGCCAGGCTCACCGAGACGAACGCGATGCCGTAGCGCGGGAGCTCGAACAGCAGGAAGTACCAGAAGACGACGAAGAAGCTCTGGCCGCTCTGCCCGATGATGATGGAAAGCCCGAAATCGATATCGTTCATGACGCCGCAACGATCTCCTGTCGCGGGACGAGCCGGTATTCGGGCCGCAGGGATTCGACCAAAGTCTCTTCCGAATGGGCGAAGGCCTTGGTCAAAAAGGCCTCCAGACTGGCGGTGTCGTCATCGGCGAGGACCAGGTAATCCCGCCGCTCGCCAGGCACCACGCGCCCATAATCGGCCAGCAGATTGGAGAGGTTCTCCAGGAAGAGCCGCCGCAGCTTGGCGAAAACGGGATAGCCGCTCTGGGCGACCACCCCAGATTCCGCGCCGTAGAAGACCTCGACGACCTGGAAGACATCGCGGCTCGATTTGGGATCGAGACCGGCGCTGTGCAGCGCCCGGAGGAGATCCTCGGACGGTGGCGGCGCGGGTTGCTCGCCGCCGGGCACATTTCCGTTCATGATCTG
>Ga0310345_10002687_pt1 | contig 17635 bp, 16 predicted proteins | sample HC15DNA20500_MG_FD_204667 | JGI IMG/M metagenome (GOLD analysis project Ga0310345, IMG submission 204667) | Marine microbial communities from station ALOHA, North Pacific Subtropical Gyre - HC15-DNA-20-500_MG | ecosystem: Environmental > Aquatic > Marine > Oceanic | place: Pacific Ocean: North... | reverse complement strand
GAGATCCGCCACCATCTTCTCGGCGTTGGTGATGAAGTAGGGCGAGATGTAGCCGCGGTCGAACTGCATGCCCTCCACGACCTCGAGCTCGCTCTCAAGGCTCTTGGCCTCTTCGACGGTGATCACGCCTTCATTGCCGACCTTGCCCATCGCTTCGGCGATCATGTCGCCGATGGACTTCTCGCCGTTGGCGGAAATGGTGCCGACCTGGGCGATCTCCGAAGAGCCGGAAACCTTCTGGGAGCTCTTGCGGATATCGGCGATGACCTCGGTCACGGCCTTGTCGATGCCGCGCTTCAGATCCATCGGGTTCATGCCGGCTGCGACGGCCTTCAGGCCCTCGCGCACGATCGACTGGGCGAGCACGGTCGCGGTCGTGGTACCGTCGCCGGCCGTCTCGTTGGTCTTCGAGGCAACCTCGCGCACCATCTGCGCGCCCATGTTCTCGAACTTATCCTCAAGCTCGATATCCTTGGCGACGGTGACGCCGTCCTTGGTCGAGCGCGGTGCGCCGAAGGATTTCTCGAGGATCACATTGCGGCCCTTGGGACCCAGCGTGACCTTGACGGCATTGGCCAAGGTATCGACGCCGCGCAGCATGCGCTCGCGCGCATCCGCACCGAATTTCACGTCTTTAGCTGCCATTGGCGCTTACTCCATTAGTCAGTATTGCAAAGGAACGCCTGTCGCGATGCCCGCCAAAATGCGGGGAGGCGTTGTCGGTGAGGGGAAAGCCGGGACGGCTCTAGCCCAGCACACCCATGATGTCGGACTCCTTCATGATGAGGAGCTCCTGGTCGTCGATCTTGACCTCGGTGCCCGACCACTTGCCGAACACGACCTTGTCGCCGACCTTGACGTCCAGAGGCTGGACCTTGCCGTCTTCGCCGCGCGCGCCGGGGCCGGCCGCGATGACTTCGCCGGTCTGCGGCTTCTCGGCCGCCGAGTCCGGGATGATGATCCCGCCTTTGGTCTTCTGCTCCTCTTCGAGCCGCTTCACCACGACACGGTCGTGGAGAGGACGAAACTGCATGATTGCTCTCCCTGGAATGGTCTCTGTCTGCGAGATAGGGTGGCTGGTTGGCACTTGCCAGTATTGAGTGCCAAATCGTGGCCGGGGATAACGTTTCGGCCGCGCCGCTGTCAAGGAAGGGACCCTGCATACTCCGGCAGGCGCCCGATTAGCGACGATGTGGTGAACCGCCGGTGAAGCGGCGTCCCTTAGCGGGGCCCGGTGCGGAAGCGGAGGCGGCAGAGCAGCCCTTCGCGGTTCCACTCCAGCACCGGCGTCTCGTGCCCGTGCCGCTTTGCCAGACGCTCCAGCAGGGTCATGCCGAAGCCTCTGCCCGTGGGCTGAACCACCGGAGGCCCGGCGATTTCCTCCCAAGTCATCAGGATATAGGACGGCTCGTCCTCGCTCTCCGGGAGCGCCTCGAAGTCCAGCTTCACGCGGCCTTCGCCGTTTGAGAGCGCACCGTGCTTCAGAGCGTTGGTGGTGAGCTCATGCAGCACCAGCACGAGCGTCTGCATGTCGTAATCGCCGAACATCAGCTCGCCGGCATCGATATCGATCCGCTTCAGGACGCCGAGCGGCTCGATGACCCGCGTGGCCAGGTGATAGAGCGGCATGTAGAGCCACTGGCGTTCCCGCAGGAGATCGTGAGCCGCCGCCAGGCTGTTCAGCCGCGATTGGAACGTCTGAACGAACGGCTTGGCTTCTGGATGATTCTCCGCGCTCACCGCGGCGATGCTGCCGACCACGGAGAACAGGTTCTTCATCCGGTGGGCGAGCTCTCGGTTGAGCAGCTCGCTCGCTTCCCTCTCGAAGCGGCGCTCCGTCACGTCCCGGATGACGCCGGCCGCGCGGAGCGGCCGTCCGGCAATGTCGCGCTCCAGGACGCGCCCCTGCAGGCACACCCACTGCACCAGCCGGGGGTTCAGCTTGCCGAGCCGAAATTCCTCGCCGATCTCCCCATCGCTTCCGATGGAGATCTGCACGGAACGCTGGAACGGAGCCAGATCCTCGGAATGAATGGCCTCTTCGAACTGCGAGACGCGGATCGGCAGGCCACCTTTCGGGAGGTCGAGCAGACGGAGCGCGGCCGTATCGAAGGACATGATTCCCTCGGGAAAGCGCCATTCCCATAGGCCGTCGCCGCCGGCTTCCAGCGCTTCGGTCTTGGCGGCGGCGCTCGCCAACGGCTCTCCCCGGTCATCGGGGAGGGCGCCGAATTCCTCCTCACTCATCATGTTTCGCTACGTAAGTCGCCTAACGTCCGCAGGACGAGCGCGGACAGTAAAATGGACGAGGCACCGGATTAATCGTCCGCTTCCCGGGCCTCTTGGCTTCTAGCTCTGCCGAGCAGAATTCGATAAAATCGCCAGTCAGTCTTAGGCTGTCGCTGCAGACGCGTCTTTCAACTAAGACATAGTCCGTCATGTCCGGTTTCTGGCGGCGCCAAAGGAGTTCGTCGCGGCAATGAATCTGGTTGCCCAATTCGCTGTCGAGTACAAAGTCCCTTGCGACAAGTGCCCCTTGCGCGATTGCTCGGTCTTTCGGCCTCTGAGCGACGGCGAGCTCGACCTCCTGTCGGATTTCAAGATCGGCGAGTTCAAGGTCGAGGGCGGCGCGACCCTGTTTGCCGAGGGTGTGCGCTCCGATCAACTCTTCACCGTGCTCCAGGGCTGGGCCTTCCGCTACAAGACCCTGGAAGACGGCCGGCGGCAGATCATCAATTTCATTCTTCCCGGCGACTTCATCGGCCTCCAATCGACCCTCGATGCGGAGATGGAGCATTCCGTGGAGACGCTGACCGCGGCCTCCTTCTGCACGTTTCCGCGCAAGCGGCTCACCGATTTCTTCGCCCGCTCGCCACGGCTCGCCTTCGACGTGACGTGGCTTGCCGCGCGCGAGGAACGCGTGCTCGACGAGCATCTCCTCAGCCTTGGCCGCCGGACGGCCCGCGAGCGCGCCGCCTACTATCTTGCCCATCTCTTCGTCCGGGCCGAGGAGGTCGGTCTGGCGGTGGAGGGAAGGGTACGGTTCCCCTTCACCCAGCAGCACCTCGCCGATGCGCTGGGGCTGTCCCTGGTCCATACCAACAAGATCCTGCGCCGGCTCACCTACGACCAGCTGGTCGAGTGGGAGCATGGGCTTTTCCGCTCGCCGAACCTAGCCGGCCTGGCGGAGCTCGGCGGCTTCGATCTCGAAGCGCGGCGCGAACGGCCGCTGCTCTAGTCTGGTCCGGCCTTTCCTGCCGCTTGGCCTTGCCCGCACCGGCTGCTAACAAGGTGCGGTTGCGTGCCGGAAGGCCGCGCGTCTGCGCCTTGAACCGATGGCGAAAATCGGCCGGGCGCGGTCGAAGGCGTAAGGTCGTAATATCGAAGGTCATGGAGGACCGATGGACCGCCGAGGCAATCTCCTGCTCGACGCCCTTGTGATGATCGCGATGTTCGTGACCGCGACGGCCTTCGCCGCGGCGCTCATCGTCCACGCCAATATCGGAACCTTGCCGGCGGTGATCGCCGGTGCGGCGTTCCTGATGGTCATGATCACCTCCCACATCATGCTCACCCGCTTCGCCCAGGGCGGCGATGCCGATCGCATGGACGATTTCGAGGAGGCGCTCGAGATCATCGATGGCGACCTCCAGCGCATCGACAAGATGGAGGACGAGGTCGTCCGGCTGGGCCTGCTGACCGACAAGATCGAGCAGTTCGACCGGGCCCTGAGCAGCTTCGAGGCGGCGAACCTCACCCGCCTTTCCTCCGACATGGAAACCATGCAGAGCCGCCTGGAGAGCTTGCGGGCGGAGCTTGAAACCGAAGCCCGATCACAGCGCGAGGAGCTGAACAGCGAGCTGCGGCTCCTGGAGCGGCTGATGAAGCAGCTCTCCATAGACCTCGCCGCGGGCGAACCGGGCGATCTCGACTCCGCGCGTTCCGCCGCCATGGCGGCCGGGGTGGAAGGCACTGAAACAATCGAGGTCGTGGAGACCTTCGAGGAGTTCGAGCCCATCGAGTTTCTCGAGGCCGATGCGATGGCACAATCCACGGCGGAAGAGACCCGGGAACTTGCCGCCGCCGCAGCACAAGAGCCGGAGAGCGCCGAGAGCGAGGATGACGAGAGCGATTTAGAGGAAGACGAGCCCATCGACATGACCGCCGAAGCCGAACCGGAGCGCCACGAGGCCGGCGCCTGGGAGGGCGATTGGCGGGAGAGCGAAGAGATGGCCGCCCGCGAAGCCGAATCCTGGGAGACCCCCGAAGCGTCCAGCGAGACGGGTCCCGCCGCCTCCGAAGAGGTGGATGTCGATGAGGACGGTGCTATGGCCGAGGAAACCCTCGCCGAGGAAAGCCTCGAAGAGGAAACCCTTGCCGACGAAGAGCTGCCGCCGGAAGACACCGGCGAGACCGTCGAAGGAGAGGGCGCGGCTCTCGCCGAATCCACGGCAGAGACCAAGGCCGAGGAAACGGTGGCGTTCGCCGGAGACGAAGACGCATTTCCTGTGAGCGAGACGCCAGAAACGGATGCGCCTGCGCCGGAAGCGCCCTCCGATGAGACTGCTCTCGAAAATTCCGCACCCGAAGAGGCGGCGCCTGAGGAAGCGGATCTGGTCGAGGCAGATCTCGGCCGGGTCGAGGCGGCGGAGATCGAAGCCGCCGAGCTCGACGAAGACGCGAAGCCGGAAGAGGTCTCAGGCGAAGCGCCTGGTCCCGCAGAGCATGAAGAACTCGTCCTTACCGACCTCGTAGCCGAAGAGCCGATGGCGGAGGATCAGCCGGCTGCGGATGGCGAAGATGTCCGCGATGAGACACCGGAATCGACCGAAGAGGACGAAGGCGAGGAGCCGGAGCCCCGCAAGACCTGAACCGCGCAGCGCGCGACAATCTGACCGGAGCGCCAAAAGCGCCATGAATTCTTGTCGAGAATTCATGGCGAACCGCTCTCCGGTTACAAAAACTCCCGAAAAACCGGGAAGTCTCGCCTCTTGACGCGTGGGACAGCCCGCCCCATTAGGGGCTTCATGGACAGCACCCCGAAAGAGCAGGGAGAGGCCTCCCGCCCGCCGATCCAGATGCTCGATAGCATCGCCGAGTTCGGCCATCGCTATCCCGCCTGGATCGTCGATATCTGGGGCGTGATGCATGACGGCATCCGCGCCAACGAAAAGGCCGTGGCCGCGGCCGCCGGATACCGGGCCCAAGGCGGCGTCGTGCTTCTGCTGTCGAATTCGCCGCGGCCGAGTCCCGAGGTGCAGGCGCAGCTTTCCGCCCTGGGGGTGCTGGAGACCGCCTACGACGACACCCTCACCTCCGGCGACCTGACCCGCCATGAGCTTGAGATGCGGCCCGGCGCGAAGGTCTTCCATCTCGGGCCGGAGCGGGATGCGCCGATCTTCACCGGCCTGGACCTGACCCTGACCGATCCCGATCGGGCAGAGCTGATCGTCTGCTCGGGTCTCTTCAAGGACGACGTCGAAGGCCCGGAGGATTATCACGACCTGCTGAGCAACATGGCGGCCCGCGGCCTCCCCATGTTCTGTGCCAATCCCGACCACATGGTGGAGCGCGGCAGCGAGCTGGTCTACTGCGCCGGCGCCCTCGCCGATGTGTATGAGGACATGGGCGGCGAGGTGACCTATGCCGGCAAGCCCTACGATCCGATCTATCAGCTCGCCTTCAAGAAGCTCGGCGACCTTTCGGGGCGGGAGCTGGAGCCGCGCGAGATCCTCGCCATCGGCGATGGCATCAACACGGATATCAGGGGTGCGGTGAACGCAAAGCTGGATGCGCTCTTCATCGCCGGAGGCTTGCACGCCTCCGATCTGCGGACGATCGCCAGCGCCGGCGGCGCGGATCAGTCCGATGATGTCGAAGTCCTGTATGACGGCGCGCTTCTGGCCAAGCTCTTCGCCGACCAGCAGCACCCCGTCGCGGCCATGCGCGAGCTGGCCTGAAGCTAAGCGCCGCGCCTACTCGTCAGCGAAATACGCGTCCACGCAGGTCTGGCTGAGACGCTCGTCGCCGTCCTCGGCCTCCGGAGCGTTGCCCAGCGCTTCCAGGCGTTTCGCCATAAGGCTTTTGACAATCTTGCTGGCATGGGTCGCCCGCTGGCCGACCAGATCCTCGAAGCCGCAGGCGGTCATGATCTCGATCGCTGCGTTCTCGATGTCCGGATGGCTCCCGCCGCATGCGCTGTTGTCCAGCGCCGCGAGGATCGTCTCGCAGGCTGTCAGGATCTCGTTGGCCGCGCGATTGGCCTCATTCTTGGTGATCTGCAGGTCCCGCAGCGCGACTGCGAGCTCCGCCATTTCCTTGGCCGCATGGTCGCCTTCGGGCGCCAAACCGTCCCAGCCGCGCGCCTGCGCGCTCACTCTCCGCCCCATCCTGTCCCCCAATACTCTCTAACTTGGTCTTCGGGCTATTTGCCGAAGATCGATTCGATCTTGGCCCGCAGCGTGTTGGCGTTGAACGGCTTCACGATATAGCTGTTCACCCCGGCGTGACGGGCGGCCACCACGTTCTCTGCCTTCGACTCTGCGGTCACCATCAGGAACGGCGTCCGCTGCAGCTCGTCGTCGGCCCGCACCTCACGCAGGAACTCGTAGCCGGTCATCGGCTCCATGTTCCAATCGGAGATCACGAGACCGTAATCGTTCTCGCGCATCATATTGAGGGCGGAGCTTCCATCGGAAGCCTCGTCGACATTGGTAAAGCCGAGTTGTTTCAGGAGGTTGCGGATAATCCGGACCATCGTCCGGTAATCGTCCACCACCAGAACGCGCATATTCGGATCAAAGCTCATCTTGCGTCCACCATGCCCGAGGCTTGCGTTATAGCTGGCCAGTTGCGGGTCCCCCATGATCATCATCGGACTGTCCCTCGCGTCTTCGCCGTGAAAGAGACTAAGACTAGAACATCCCCGTGAACGGACCGTTAAGGGTGGGCAAGCGGCGTTTGCAGTGGATCGGACGCTCCGATAGTTTGCGCGCCGACCGATAGAGAAGGACCAGTTGATGCAAGACACCCCGACCGCCGAAGCGAACCAGGTACCCCTCGGCCACGGCTATTATTTCGAGGACCTCAAAGAGGGAATGGAGGAGAGCTACTCCAAGGTCATCACGGCGGAAGACGTCGACCGCTTCGCCGTGCTGTCGGGGGACGTGAACCCGGTGCATCTCAACGATGAGTTCGCCGCCGGCACAATCTTCAAGAAGCGCATCGCCCATGGCTTCCTGACCGGCAGCCTCATCTCCACCGTGCTCGGCACCAAGCTTCCGGGGCCGGGTTGCATCTATCTCGGTCAGGACCTCAAATTCATGGCGCCCGTCTATCTCGGCGACGAGGTGACAGCGACCGTCACCATCCAGGGCCTCGACCCAGACAAACGCCGCGTTGTCCTGAACTGCGTGTGCAGCGTGGACGGCAAGGCGGTGCTCACCGGCATCGCCGTCGTCATGGTCGACAGCCGCGAGAAGAAGAAGCGATAGCAGCCTGACCGCGAGAGCGCGGGGGTATGGGTAAGATGGATGTGGTTCGCGGCTGGCAGAACGTGCCGGCTTCTGCGAAGGGGGCCGTCCTCGCCATCGGCAATTTCGACGGCGTGCATCGCGGCCACCAGGAAGTGCTGCGCCGCGCCCTGTCGATTGCAGAACAGGAAGGGCGTCCCGCTGGCGCCGTCCTCTTCGAGCCCCATCCGATCGAGTTCTTCGCGCCGGAAAAGCCGTTCTTCCGCCTAACGCCGCTGCCGGTGAAGCTGGAGCTGCTCTCCGAGCTCGGCCTCGACGAGGCGATCGTGCTCGATTTCGATGCGGAGCTCGCCGCGCTGACCGCGGAAGACTTCACCCGGAAGGTCATCGCCGAGGCCCTTGGCGCCCATCACATCGTGGTCGGCTACGACTTCAATTTCGGCAAGGACCGGGGCGGCTCCGCGGCGGATCTGCAGCGCATGGGGGCCGAACTCGGCTTTGGCGTCACCGTGGTGGAGCAGGTCGCCGAGGGCGGCACCACCTACTCCTCCAGCCGCGTGCGCGAGCATCTTCGATTGGGCGAAGTGCGCCGGGCCGCCGAGATCCTCGGCTATTGGTGGCGGGTCTGCGGACCGGTCGAGGCGGGTGCCGGGCGCGGCAAGGGGATGGGCTTCCCCACGGTCAATCTGGAGCTCCACCCGAGCCAGGACCTCGCCCACGGCATCTACGCGGTGCGCGTCACGGTCGATGGCGAACTGCACGACGCGGCAGGCTATCTCGGCAAGCGCCCCACCTTCGATTCCGGCGCGCCGAAGCTGGAGGCCTATCTGCTGGATTTCTCAGGCGATCTTTACGGCAAGACTGTCGAAATCCACTTCGTCGAGCACATCCGGGAAGATCGTAGCTTCGACTCCGCGGAGGCCCTTGCCGCTCAGATGGAGGAGGACTGCAAGACCATCGAGCGTGTATTGCGCGACGCGCCAGCCACGCCCGTAGCGGGTGGGACCTGAAGGCGGAAGCTTTGACAATGGCCTGGTCCGCACGGTTCGAAACACGCACTGCGCGCGTGGGATCGCGGCGTTTCCACCAACCCGCGCGGTTCTCTCTATCTTCTCCGATCCTATGCGGGCGGCCGGTATGACAGATGACGATACAGTGCGGAAATTATCTGCGAGGAAGCCGCATCTTATTGAGGTGACCCTATTGTTAGGGGTCATTCCAACTGCCTTGGCTGCGTTTGGAATTAAGTCATTGGCAATCGGTTTAACTTTTTTCTCGTTCAACCTGGCGCTCTGCGCAGCGGGAATTAAGACAGGGAGGCTTCGTATCTTCTGGTGGAGTTGGGGCGTTGCATCAGTTGCCTCTGCAATTCTGTTCGGAATGGCGACGCCAGTGGGGGTGATCATAGCTCTGGGACCGATTGTGTCGGCTCTGCGACCGATTGTGTCGACCTGGCTTTGATTTTATGAATGTTTCTTCCGCATAGGGCCGACGGGCGTGAGTGCCTGAGAAAACCTAGGGCGCGTACGCTCCAAGCATTGAACAGCCTCCGTGCCGAACCGGCGGCAGGTGCAGGTCCGCTCCCTAGCCTCGCATCGGCAACCCAGTGCTCCCCGCTGGATTGTCGCGTGCGCGATTGCTAGAAGGCGGAAGAGCTTCGAGCCCGAGGATCGAACAGAGCACAACCCGCCATGTCGAAGGATGACGCGGCGCCGAAACGGCGCGCCGCCAGCAAAGTCGCAACGGCCAGCAAAGCCGGCAAGGCGTCCGCCAAAGACAAGAAGGCTGCGGCCAAGAGCCGGAAGCCTATTTCGGCGCGGGCCACCACCAAGGCCAGCTCGGCGGTGAAGACCTCCGCTGCCCTGAAGAAGGCGACCAAGCAGGCTGCATCCAAAAAGGCAGCGTCGAAGAAGGCTGCCTCGAAGCGGGCTGCGGCCAAAACGGGAAAGAAGGCGGCGAAGCCTGCAGGCCCGGCAAGGAAGCCTGCAGGCCAGGCAAAGACGGCATCGAAGGCCACGGCCAAGCAGGCCCGAAAGCCGTCGGCAGCGGCCAGCCCAAAAAGCCGAACGGCCAAGACCCCTGCGCGGAAGAAGTCTGCGGGAAAAAGTGCTGCAGGGAAGGCGGGGAGTACGAGCCCGGCAAGAAAGGGTTCGGCTGGAAAGCGCCAGGCGCCGGCCAAGACATCGGCGGCAAAGCGCTCATCCCCGAAGCAGTCCAAGGCGAAAGAAACCAAGCTGAAGGATTCCAAGCCGAAGACGGTCGCGAAAGCGAGGACGACGACAGCCAAAACGTCATCCAAGCCGGCTGGGAAGGCTGCCGGAAAGCCGACATCCAAGGGAAAAACCGCTCCCAAAACGCAAGCCAAGGTTCCACCCAAGGCTCCGCCCAAGCCAAAGCGGGCGGCAGCGCAGGCTTCGCAGGCGAAAGCCCCAAGAAGCGCTGCCAAACCTCAGGGAAAAAAGTCTCAGGCGAAAAAGCCGGCGGCGAAGCCGGCTTCGGCGACGTCTCCCAGTAAGACGGCGACATCCAAGCGGGCGGCTGCGACGACGGGGAATCCGAAGCTGGGGGAGACGCGTCCGGCGAACCACGATAAGAAGCGTCCTCAAACGAAGAAGCCGACCCGTGCCGCCGCTCCGGCAGCGGCCTCTGGTAAGGCTTCTCCGCCTCCGTCGGATCCCAGACCGCCAAAGCCCGATCCATCGCTTCAAAGAAATTCTTCAAAGATGACAACTCCACCAGCCGATAAATCAGAGCTTGCCTCAAATAAGCCGTCAGAACCAGCCTCCGGCGGCAAAGAAGAAAGCGGCCGTAACTGGAGCGAGACCCTCTTCCTGCCGAAGACCGACTTCCCCATGAAGGCAGGCTTGCCCCAGCGCGAGCCAGAGTTGCTCGCCCGCTGGGACCGCATGCGCCTCTACGATCGCATCCGCAAGGAAGCCAAGGGCCGCGGCAAGTTCGTGCTCCACGACGGCCCGCCCTACGCCAACGGCAATCTTCATATCGGCCATGCGCTGAACAAGACCCTAAAGGACGTCGTCGTCCGCTCCCAAGGCATGATGGGCAGGGACGCGCCCTACGTGCCGGGCTGGGACTGCCACGGCCTTCCCATCGAGTGGAAGGTGGAGGAGGGCTTCCGCGAGAAGGGGAAGAACAAGGACGAGATCCCGATCAACTCCTTCCGGCGCGTCTGCCGGGAGTTCGCCGAGAAATGGGTGAAGATCCAGTCGGAGGAGTTCCAGCGCCTCGGCGTGATCGGCGATTGGGACAATCCCTACACCACCATGGCCTTCGAGGCGGAGGCGACCATCGCCGCCGAGCTGATGAAGTTCGCCCTCAACGGCACCCTCTATCGCGGCTCCAAGCCGGTGATGTGGTCGGTCGTGGAGAAGACCGCGCTCGCCGAGGCCGAGGTCGAATATCAGGAGGTCGTCTCCGACACGATCTTCGTGAAGTTCCCGGTGACGGACGGGGCAGGGGAGCTGTCCGGCGCCTCCGTGGTTATCTGGACCACCACGCCTTGGACCATCCCCGGCAACCGGGCGATCGCCTACTCGCCGTCCATCCAATACGGCCTTTACGAGATCACGGAAGCACCCGAGGACAACTGGGCCAAGCCTGGCGACAAGCTGGTCCTTGCCGATGCCCTTGCGGAGAACCTGAAGAGCGCCGCCCGCATCGACGGGTGGAGGCGCGTGATCGATGTCGATCCCTCGACGATCCAGACCGCCGCTCATCCGCTCAAATCCCTCGACTACGATTTCGACGTGCCGCTGCTACCCGGCGATCACGTGACCGCCGAGACGGGTACCGGCTTCGTGCACACCGCGCCCGGCCACGGCATGGAAGACTTCGAGCTCTGGGAGGACAACAAGGCCGAGCTTGCGGGCCGCGGCATCGATACCGCCATCCCCTTCACCGTGGATGCCGAAGGCTTCTTCACCGACCAGGCGAAGGGCTTCACAGGCAAGCGCGTCTTGAACGACAAGGGCGAGAAGGGCGACGCCAACGAGACCGTCATCGCCGCCCTGAAGGACGCCGATGCCCTGGTCGCACGCGGCAAGCTCCGCCACGACTATCCCCATTCCTGGCGTTCCAAGAAGCCGGTCATCTTCCGCAACACGCCCCAATGGTTCATCGCCATGGATGAGCCCATCGGCGGCAGCGTGGACTCACTTCGCGACCGCGCGCTCCGCGCCATCCGCGAGACCCGCTTCGTGCCGGCGGCGGGCGAAAATCGTTTGCGCGGGATGGTGGAATCGAAGCCCGACTGGGTGGTCTCCCGCCAGCGCGCCTGGGGCGTGCCCATCACCGTCTTCCGCCATCCGGAGCGCGGCGAGATCGCGCCCGGTCCGAAATTCGGCCACTCCGAAGAGCTGGTGGCGCGGATCACCGAAGCCTTCCGCACCGAAGGCGCCGATGCCTGGTTCGCCGATGGCGCAAAGGAGCGCTTCCTGAGCGGCCTGGTCGACGATCCCGCCCAGTGGGAGAAGGTCGACGACATTCTCGATGTCTGGTTCGATTCCGGCTCCACCCATGCCTTCGTGCTGGAGCAGCGCGAGGATCTGCAATGGCCGGCCTCGCTCTATCTGGAAGGTTCCGACCAGCATCGCGGCTGGTTCCAGTCCTCGCTGCTGGAGGCCTGCGGCACCCGCGGCCGCGCGCCCTATGACGCCGTGCTCACCCATGGCTTCACCATGGACGAGCAGGGCCGCAAGATGTCCAAATCCGCCGGAAACACCACCGCGCCCCAAGACGTCATCAAGCAGTCGGGTGCGGAGATCCTGCGCCTCTGGGCCATGTCGTCGGACTATTGGGAGGATCTGCGCATCGGGCCGGAGATCCTGAAGGCCAATGTCGACGCCTACCGGAAGCTCCGGAACGCCATCCGCTTCATGATCGGCAATCTCGCCCACTATCGTGAGGATCTGCGGGTCTTCCCGTCCGATATGCCGGAGCTGGAGCGCTACATGCTGCACCGGCTGGCCGAGCTGGATGTCCAGGTCCGGGCGAACTACAACGCGTTCGACTTCAAGCGGGTCTTCCAGACGCTCTTCAATTTCTGCGTCAACGACCTCTCGGCGTTCTATTTCGACATCCGCAAGGACGCGCTGTATTGCGAACCCTATGACAGCGTGACAAGGCGCGCGGCGCTGACGGTCCTGGATCAGCTCTTCTCCGCGCTCACCGCCTGGCTCGCCCCCATGCTTTGCTTCACCATGGAGGAGGCCTGGCTGACCCGCTTCCCCGGCGAGGACAGCTCCGTCCATCTGCGCCAGTTCCCCGATATCCCGGAGGAGTGGCTGGACGAGACCCTGTCCGACAAATGGCGGAAGGTGCGCCAGATCCGCCGCGTGGTGACCGGCGCGCTTGAGATCGAGCGCAAGGAGCACCGCATCGGCGCCAGCCTCGATGCGGCGCCCAAGGTCTATATCGGCGACCAGGACCTCCGCGCTGCGCTCTCCGGCCTCGACCCGGCGGAGATCTTCATCACCTCCGGTGCGCGCCTCCTTCTCGGCGAAGGACCGGCGGGGACGTTCCGCCTCGACGAGGTGCCGGGCGTCGCCGTGGAGGTCGTGCTCGCCGAAGGAAGGAAATGCGCCCGCTCCTGGAGGATCTCCGAGGAGGTCGGCAGCGATCCGGACTTCCCCGATCTCACACCGCGGGATGCGGAGGCCGTTCGTCAGTTCGACCGGCTGAACGCCGCCGCGGCCGAATAGGGGACGGGGAAGGCCGATGGAGCAGGAAAACGTCGAGAGCCACAGCGAGGCGCAACCGCTTCAATGGGCGAATTTCCGTCTCGGCATGATCGTCGCGATCGTCGCCCTGGTGATCGATCAGGCGAACAAGCTTTGGCTGATCTTCTCCTACGATATCGCCGCGAAGGGGCCGGTCAGCCTGACCTCGTTCTTCGATCTCGTCATGGTGTGGAACCGGGGGATCAGCTACGGCCTCCTGCAGCAGGATTCCGATTTCGGCCGCTGGGCACTGATCGTCTTCGCCATCGGCGTGTCCATCGGGCTCTCCTTGTGGCTGCTCCGGCTGGAGACCCGCCTTGCCGCCGTCTCGGTCGGTCTGATCGTCGGCGGGGCGATCGGAAACGCCATCGATCGCATTGCATACGGCGCCGTGGCCGATTTCTACTCGCTGCAAATCTTCGGATTCGACTGGTACGTGTTCAACATCGCCGATTGCTGGGTCGTTGTCGGAGTGGTCGGGCTTCTGTATGACTCATTGTTCACGCACCATAAAATGGTCTCAAACCGCTCTAAAATGTAGCAAAACCGGGCTATGCCCGGGGAATTGCTGCCGACTTTTGAGGGAAATGTGGGGCAACGTCTGCTCAAAGCCGGAATGAATGCGCGGCCGCGCCTCGTGCGCGGAGCCGCTGCTGCGTGCCTGTCTGCCTCCATTTTGAGCCTTGGTGGCTGCGGCGGCGTCGAATTCCAAGGCAAGATCTTCGACTATGCCGGCCTGTCGGGAGATCGGCAGCAGGAGGACGTGCAGATGTCCGAGCGCGCCCCTCTCGTGATCCCGCCCAACACCAATCAGCTGCCGCCGCCAGGCTCCGGCCCGGCCACGCCGACCAGCTGGCCGACCAATCCCGAGGTCGCGGTGCGCGAGGCTGCCCAGCGCGAGGCGGCAGAAGAGAAGAAGGACGCCGAGACCCAGGATCCGATTAACCCCTATGCCGGCAAGCCCACCTTGCTGGATAAGATGTTAGGCCGCGATAAGGGCGAGGAGGCTCCCGCGGTTGCCGCGGTGCCGGAGCCGGATCCGTCCGCCGCCATCCCGCCGGTCAACGCCAGCACCCAGCAGGCTCCGCAGCGCAACGCCTACAAGCCGCCGACGGAAGGTCCGGCGCCTCAAGCTGAGGACGACAGCAGCAACAGCGGTCCGCCCAAGGCATCGACCTACCAGTCGATCAATCGCGGCACCTACCGGGGCATGTAGTGCCGGCTCGTTACGCTCTGCCTCTCGCCATCGTTATGCTGATCGCATTTTCCGGTCCCGCTCTGCGGGCTGAGGAGGCGGCTGATCCGGCCAAGGCGGAATGCGAGGTCGCCGAGGTCAATCCCGTCACCGGCCACGTCTTCTGCATCAGGCCCATCGGCGCGCCCGTCGAGCAGCCGCCGGAGGAGGAGCCATCCGAGGATTGTCTGCCCGGCAACGAGTCGACGGAGGACTGGAGCTGGAGCTCCAAATGCCGGCCCGAAGCGCCCGGTCAATGACCGATCCGTTAGGTGTACGCCTTGGTCTTCCGTGCTATCACCTTGCCCATGATGAGACCCCTAAACGGTGGGCCTGTTAGGCCTCACGACGCTGGCCGGTTCGGCATGTCCGAGGCTCTGAGCCCGGCCGAAAGCACTTCGTCACGCAAGGTCCACGAGTTCTTCCTCGACAACGGCCTTCAGGTGATCGTGATCCCCGATCACCGAGCTCCAGTCGTCACCCAGATGCTCTGGTACAAGGTCGGCAGCGCCGACGATCCCAAGGGCGTCTCGGGGCTCGCTCATTTCGTCGAGCATCTGATGTTCAAGGGAACCGAGGCCAACCCGCCCGGCCAGTTCGCCAAGGTGCTGGCGCGCAATGGCGGCGAGTTCAACGCCTTCACCCGCAACGACGTCACCGCCTATTTCGAGCGGGTCGCCAAGGATCGCCTGCCGACCGTCATGGCGCTCGAAGCCGACCGTATGAGCAATCTGCGCTTCTCCGCCGATGAGGTGAAGAGCGAGCGCGACGTGGTGCTGGAGGAGCGCCGCTCCCGAGTGGAGAACACCCCCGCTGCGATCCTTCAGGAGCGCATGATGTCCGCCCTCTTCCCCGGCCATCCTTACGGCATCCCGGTGATCGGCTGGTACGAGGAGATCGAGGGCTTCTCGCCTGAGGCGGCTGTCGAGTTCTACAAGCGCTACTACGCGCCCAACAACGCCGTGCTGGTCATCGCGGGCGACGTGACCCCCGACGAGGTGAAGGCGCTGGCGGAAGAGCATTTTGGCGACATCCCGGCCAGCGAGACCCTGGAGCCGGTCCGCGTGCGCCCGGTGACCGCGGCGCCGAGCGAGCCCGTGGTGATCCATGTCGCCGACCCCCGCGCCGGCCGCATCACCGTACAGCGCTATTTCCCCGTTCCGAGCTATCCGTCGGCCAAGCCGGGCGAGGCGGAGGCCATCGACCTTCTCATGCGCATCGTCACCGGCGGGGCGGCGGGCAAGCTCTATCGGCGCCTCGTGGTGGAGGAGAAGCTGGCGGCCACGGCCGGCGGCGGCTATGTCCGCCCCTTGCGCGATACGGGAATGCTGGCTTTCGATGCCATCGCTGCCGAAGGCGCCAGCGCCGAGCAGCTGGAGGAGGCGCTGACCCGTTTCCTCGCCGAGCTCCGCGACGGCAATATCAGCGAAGCCGATCTGACCCGCGCCAAGTCCTCCTATCTCGCCCAGTTCGTCTACGCCGCCGACAGCCAGGACGAGCTGGCCGCCCATTACGGCGGCTTTCTCTCCGCGGGCCTGACGCTGGATCAGATCGAGGCCTGGCCTGAGCGGATCGACAATGTCACCGTTGCCGATATCGGGAAGGTGGCGGCAACCTATCTGGACCCGGCGCGTTCCGTGACCGGCATCCTGGAGCCCTCTGCCGAAACCCTCGCCGCTTAGTCCTCTTTTTCAGCGCCGGTCTCATGGATATTCAACGCATCACCAGCCCCGGCGGGATCACGGCCTACCTGGTCGAGCATCACGACAACCCGCTGATCTCCCTCCGCTTCGCCTTCCGCGGCGGCTCCGCCCAGGACCCGGACGACAAGGGCGGCCTGGCCTATTTCGTCACCGGCATGCTGGACGAAGGTGCCGGCGACATGGATGCCGCTTCCTTCCAGGAGCGCGAGCAGGAGCTCGCCATCCGCATGGATTTCAACGCCGCGCGCGACCTCATCACCTGCAGCTATCAGACCCTGACGGCGCGGAAGGATGAGGCGTTCGATCTCCTGAAGACCGTGCTGACGGAGCCGCGCTTCGACGAGGACGCGACCGAGCGCGTGAAGGGGCAGATCCTCGCCGGTCTGAAGCTGGACCAGAACAACCCGGTCAACGTCGCCTCCCGGGCCTGGAGCGAGCTCGCCTTCCAGGGCCATCCCTACAGCCGGCCCATCAAGGGCAGTTTCGAGACCGTGCCGGGGATCACGGCTGCGGATCTCAAGTCCTATGCCGACCGCGTCTTCGCTCGCGACAACCTCATCGTCGTCGCCGTGGGCGATATCGATGCCGAGACCCTGGCCAAGGATCTCGACCACATCTTCGGCGGTTTGCCCGAGAAGGCGCAGCTGACGCCCGTGCCGGATGCGAAGCTCGCCACGGGCCCGATCCGCGAGATCGTCGAGATGGATATTCCGCAATCGATCGTGCAGTTCGGCCTGAAGGGCATCATGCGCGCCGATCCGGATTTCCTCCCCGCCTACGTGCTGAACTACATCATCGGCGGCGGCGGCTTTAACAGCCGCCTGATGGAAGAGGTCCGGGTGAAGCGCGGGCTGGCCTATTCGGTCAACTCCAGCCTCTTCCCGTTCCAGCACGCCGCCGTCTTCATGGGCCGCGTCGCCACCAAGAACGAGGCGGTCGCGGAGTCCTTGAGCGTCATCAAGCAGGAGCTCTCGCGCATCGCCGAGGCCGGCCCCACCGAGGATGAGCTGGAGGATGCCAAGCGCTATCTCACCGGCGCCTATGCGCTCCGCTTCGATTCTTCGAGCTCCATTGCCAACCAGCTCCTCTTCCTGGAGGTGGAAGGGCTGGGCGTGGATTACGTCCACGAGCGCAACGATCTCATCGAGGCGGTGACCCTGGAAGACGTGAAGCGGGTCGCCCATCGCATGCTCGATGCCGACCGTCTCATCACCACCATCGTCGGGAAGCCTGTCGCCGCGGAGGCCGATCCGGCCCTCGGCGAAATGGCCTAACCCGCGCGGAAGCAAGAACCGAAACGACAGCAGGGCAGGGACTGACATGGCATTCAAGCAAGGGATCGAAGGCTGTCTTGAGGAGGGCATCGGCGCCGGCGGGCTCTCTCAAAGCGTATTCGACCGCTACGTGGAGAAGCTCAGCCCCCGGATGCAGTCCCTGCATCAGGAGTACGAATCCGGCAGCCTGCCGATCTTGCGCGTGGCCGAACGCCGG
>Ga0310345_10002685_pt1 | contig 17639 bp, 18 predicted proteins | sample HC15DNA20500_MG_FD_204667 | JGI IMG/M metagenome (GOLD analysis project Ga0310345, IMG submission 204667) | Marine microbial communities from station ALOHA, North Pacific Subtropical Gyre - HC15-DNA-20-500_MG | ecosystem: Environmental > Aquatic > Marine > Oceanic | place: Pacific Ocean: North... | reverse complement strand
GCGATCGATCAAAACTCTGTGTCGTAGAGCAACCTCTAGATGTCGTCGCTTTAGAACGTACCGCTACTTTCAGTGGGCTATACCACGTGCTCCACGGTTCCATATCACCGATTAATGGTATAGGTCCAGAAGATCTAAAGATAAGGCCATTACTTGAAAGAATGCGAATAGAAAATTTTGTTGAGATTATCCTTGCCATGAATCCAAATCTTGAAGGCGAGGCAACTTCAATGTACATCCATCGCCTTATAGGTGATCTTGGGATCAAGATAACTAGACCGGCGAGGGGTTTACCTGTAGGAGGGGATTTAGAATATGCTGATGAAGCTACCCTTGGAAGAGCCTTGGAGGGGAGACAAGATTTTTAGAAATAATCCAGACTATATTAGCGAATATCTAGATTTTATTCCCTTTTCATTTGGGACCTACTTAAATCTGGCTTGGTGATGACAAGAGGCAGAAATTATCAGACACAAGCCATTATCTTGAAATATAGGCCGATGGGTGAGGCTGACCGTCTTATAACTTTTTTTAGCTCTTCTTTTGGAAGAATTACAGGTATTGCTCGAGGAGTCAGACGACCAGGTAGCCGTCTTGGAGGGTCGCTGGAACCCCTTAATTTTGTGCAAATATCTCTATCTAGAGGCCGCCTGTTTGAAACGGTTTCAGAAAGCGTGACCATAAAAGGCTTTAACAGAATTAAATCGGATCTGAACAGGGTTGCATTGGCCCTTTATTTGGCGGAATTGACGGATTCTTTCGCCGATGATTGGTCCCCAAATCAAAAATTGTATGACTTGGTTGAACATACTCTTTCAGCCCTGGATAAAGAAGAGCATTCGGAATATTTGATTCATTTTTTTGAGTTGAGACTTCTTAAATTTATTGGATACGAACCTGAATTTGGAGAATGTGTTGAATGTAGGGGAAAATTGCTTCCTGCTAGATATCCTTTTGCCCCACATATGGGGGGAGTAGTATGTTCAGATTGTCAAACAGACTTTGAAGATTTCCCGATGCAGATTTCATTGGAGACTATGAAGATTCTCAGATATCTACAACGTTTGAAAGATAATGAGTCGCTCTTATCGGGAGTGTTGTTACCTCATCAACCTCTGCAAGAGGTTTCTGACATGCTAAGAAACTATTTAAGATTCATTGCTGAACGGCAATTAAAGTCGACTTCGTTTCTGGATCTGGTTACTCAAATGCCCTTAGAAGGTCCAAGTACACTGCCGTAGGTTCCTCGACTATATAAATCTTGGCTGATATAAGTCAGCCTAGGAGCATATTAATGGAAAGAATTACAAAGGATCATCTTACATCCATGTTTTTAGCCGGCGATAATTTGTGTGGGATCAACTTGAGGGGATCTGATTTGAGAGGTATTGACTTATCTTCGGGAACCGAAAGGGTTGCCGCTCGGCTCTCCTGTGCAAACTTGACGAGATCAGATCTTAGGGGTTCTCGCCTGAGAGAGGTGGAATTGGTTAGTGCCGATCTTAGACTAGCAAATTTGGAAGACTCAAATTTAGTTGGAGCCAAACTCTCACAAGCGGACCTAAGTAAAGCTAATCTTAGAGGGTGTAACTTAATTGGGAGTGTCTGTGAAGGGGTTAATATGACTGGAACCAATCTAAGTGGGACAAATATGCGGAGATCCGATCTAAAAAATTCCTCTATGGTGGGGGCCATTCTCGCATACTCCAGACTTATGGGGGCCAACATCAATAACGCAGACTTGAGTGGCGCAAATTTGAGATATGCCAACCTGCAGTATGCGTCTCTAGTAGGTTGTACGCTTAAAAATGTTGATCTGGGTCAGGCTGATCTAAGTTTCGCAGATTTATCGAATGCCGATTTATCCGGAACTTCTTTAAGAGGCGCGATTATGGTGAGTGCAAACTTTCAACACTCTAACCTGAGTGAGGTGGATTTTGAAGGTGCAGATATGACAGACGCTAAATTTACTCCTGATGCACCTGAATAAATCTGGCCCGGCGCCACCTATAGAAATAACTAGGTGGATCGTTAAGAAATAAACATTGCTGCAAAATGGGCATTCTTTATTTAATCATTACTCATGGCATTTCAAATAGTTTTTCTGGGGAAATGTACTCAGGGATAATACTCTGATCTACATTGAACTTTATGAAAGCTTCTAGGCCGCTTCGGTCTCCTTCAAATCCATAACGTATGGGGTCTCCATTGACTATTTTTGACATATTCAGCTGTAGTTCATTCCGGGTGTCGGGCTTTTGTGTTGATCTCATCTCTTTCAGATAAACATCTTTTGCAGCCGCGAAAATGTTAAATATCTTGTTTTCTAACCATGGATTTTCCCTTAAAACCTGATCCTTAACCACCAGCAAATGGCTTATTGGATATATGCTGGTTTTAGCAAACCAGTTAGTGTCCAATTCATTGGCATTGGTGAAAAGTGGAACAACCTCATCAGAATCGATCTCTCCCGCCCCTATCACAGCATCCACTTCTCCAGAGGCCAACATTTCCGCTAAATCATTTCTATTTGATGAAATAACATTGTCTGGTGCCGTGTATTCTTCTACGTGTTCATCTCCAGATAGCACCCACGTTACTGTATCCAAGTCTAGGCCATATTCTGTTTGGAGCAGTGCCCTGGTCCAAACACCTGGAGTAAGCGTGTAACTTCGTACTCCCACCCTTTTTCCTGAAAGGTCGGTCGGTTTTGAAATATTTGCTGACTTATTGCAGACTATTGCCCCGTGATAAAAACTTCGAGTTAGAAAAATCGGCAACGCAGTAAATTGCTTTTCATAGTACTTGGCACATATGTAGGTCGATAAGGCCATTTCGGCCACATCGAATTCGAGATTTCTGACCATGCGACGAAAAATCATAGGGACGGGCGAAATTTCTACGTGGTCAAAAGAAAAATGTTCTGGCTTAATGGTCTCGTCTTTGAGGGTTTCAGTATATCCGTAATTCCCGATCGCCGTTGTTAGAGTCAAGTTACTCAATGTAAATCCTTTCCGATTTCTTAAGTTATTGAATTCGGTGTAAGTAATTAACTCATGATCATTCCACCATCTACGTTAAAGGCTTGGCCTGTTATATTTCGTGAACCAGGTCCAGCGAGGAATACAGCCAAAGCCGACACATCGTCTGCCTCGTTAGCCCTACCTATTGGAATTTCCTCTATCATTGCATCTCTTAATTCATTGCTTGTACTTCCTGAATCGTCTGATCTGCCTGTAAGTATGCTAGAGAGCATATTTGTTTGGACAATGCCGGGACAGACCGCGTTGACGTTGATGTTGTGGGGAGCGAGAACGCTTGAGGCTATATATGTCATGGCTATAACCGCTCCCTTACTGGCTGCATAAGCTGCATTGGAAGTCCTCCGATAACCACGGCCTGCTATTGATGCGGTGTTTACTATCCGGCCACCTCGCCCTCTGTTGACCATCGTTCGGGCTGTTTTCTGCATACAGAAAAAAGCCCCCTTCGAATTAACCCTATGTATCTGGTCCCAGTGTTCTTCCTCTATGTCGAGAAAACTTATGTGACGGGTTAGTCCGGCGTTATTGAATAAAACATCTATACCGTTGAATTCGGACACCGCTTTTTCAACCATCAGGTCTATTTCATCCAGATTACCGACATCTAGTTTGACAGAGATGACATTTCTTCCTGAAGCGCCTATTTCTTCACATGTTTCTTCCAAAGATTGTTTATTTATGTCAGCTAAAACAAGGTTTGCCCCACCATTGGCGAAGCGATTGGCCGCCGATTTACCTATACCGCTACCAGCTCCCGTTATTAGTACAGTTTTCCCCTCAAAATCCATGCTCATGAACTCCCTTCGTGTTACTTAACAATTTCTATGCCGATACATTCAAATTTAAAGAACTATAAAAAAGACTTAATGGCTTCAATGAATGCTTCCGGTTGATCAACCATTACAACATGGCCAGCTCTCTCCACGTCTGTTGAGGATACATCTTTTCCAATCTTTTCCATTTTGGTCAAAACTTCATCACTCACAAGACCACTTTCGGCGCCTCGTATTTCATAGATGGGACATTCTATCGACTTGATCGCATTCCAGTATCCCTTAATTAAGGATTCACTGGTCATATCTGGGAGCGGGTTGTCGAAACCCTCTAGATCGGCTTTCCAAGTCCACTGTCCTGATTCAGTCTGTTTGATCCGTGACTTGGTTTCTTCTAGAAGTCTTGCGTCTGAAGCAAAAGGGTTCCCTGATCTAAGCCAATTAAACACATCATCTACTTCGTTGAAATACATAGGTGTGGGAGGAGATGGAGGGGCATTAAGCCTCTCTTGAGAGGGCTCGGGTGCTATATCGACCATTACTATTTTGTTCACCATCTTGGGATTTAAATGCGTGTAAAGTATTGAGTGCCAACCTCCCATTGAACAGCCTACTAACGATACATCGGCTAATTTTTTTTGCTCAATGAATTCACTTAGATCTTGAACGAATTTTTCGCGGGCGTAGCCATCCGAAGCCCACTCACTGTTTCCATGACCTCGTTGATCTATAGCGTAAACGTGATAGTCACTGGATGCGTATTCGGCGAATTCTCTCCAGGAAGCGGCACTGTTCGTATGGCTATGGAGGCAAATCAGACTGGGAGTGCCAGGGTTTCCCCACTCGTAATATGCCAAATTCAATCCATTTATGAAGGCCGATTGCTGCGAGGGCATTTGTGACATTTGAGGCTCCTTTTACTTAATTCATATTTTCCATACTTATCTCTTATCATACAAACATTAGCCTTGGATTGGATGTTCGTAACCGGAAGATTAATTCTTGATAAACCTATTTGATAGATCTTCACTGACTGTGTGCAATAATCTTCTCGAAATGATCAAATAGATTCTAGAATAACAATCTTGGTGATGTGTGTATAAGAACCTAATGTCGTTTCAACAGTTATCAAATGAGATAGAAGGATATTTCATATAGGCAGTTTTATGATTCAAGTACTTGATGGTATTAGAGTTTTGGACCTTACCCAGGGTATGGCAGGTTCAATTGCAACAATGACTCTCTCAGACTTTGGTGCTGATGTCATAAAAATTGAACCACCCGGTGGAGATCCATATAGATCTTTTTCGTCTTCATTGTTATGGAATCGAGGCAAAAGTAGTGTTGTTATTGACTTAAAAAATGAAAATGGAGCGAGCGAATTCTTAAAGTTGGTCGCTAGCGCAGATGTTGTTGTGGAATCATTTAGACCTGGTTATTTGGAGTCGTTGGGCCTTGGATATGATGGTTTAAAATTGAAACATCCTAGGTTGATTTTTTGTTCAATCACAGGGTTTGGCCAAAAGGGCCCTTACTCTCAATATAAAGACTACGAAGGGCTTGTGGAGGCCAAGAGTGGCAGGTTAATGATATTTGCCGGCCTGTCGGGTAGGGAAGGTCCTAACTTTGCTTCTGTCAAGGTTGCCAGTCATTCAGCGGCGATGGCTGCTGTAAGAGGAATTGTATCTTCTTTGATGGTGAGGGACAGGGAGGGTATTGGTCAGAGGGTGAACACAAGTTTGCTGCAGGCCGTAACTTATTACGATCTCACTCAGTTTGTACTGTGGCAGATGATGATCAAGTATCCTGAAACATTTGATTTTGATTCCTCCACAATAGCAACCAGACCATCACCGATACAGTATTTACCGGCAAGAACAAAAGATGGTAAATGGATACAACTGGCTAATTTAATTGAACGCTTATTCAGATCTGAAATCCACGCTATTGGTCTCGGCAAAATATTTGAGAATCCTCGTTTTAAGGATGCTCCTAATTTGGTGGAAGAGGAAGACCGAGAAGCCCTGCGACGAATGATTTTAGAAAGGATGAAGGAACGCACATTCGAGGAATGGATGAACCTTTTTGTTAATGAAGAGAGTGATGTTGCAGCGGAGCCTTTCATGTCAGCTACCGAAGCGTTAAATCACCCTCAGATGATTCACAATGGACATGTTCAAGTAGTTGAAGATTCCCACGTAGGAGAAATGAGGCAGTTAGGCCCCGCATTTATGATGGAGCCCTGTGTACCTAAAATACAGGGCCCTGCCCCACGTGTTGGGCAGCATACGGATGAATTGCTGGCAGCCGAAGCTTTGGGTAGGGTAAAGTCCTTCACGAGTTCAACAGATTTTTCCGAACAAAGAGCTAAACATCCGTTAGAAGGAATTATTGTTCTAGATTTATCAACAGTAATTGCTGGACCACTTGCCGGGTCCCTTCTAGCTGAGCTAGGAGCCAGAGTAATCCGTATTGAGACACTTACGGGAGACTGGATGAGAGGGCCCTATAACGGTTTAGCCTCCAATAGAACTATGGCGGGAACAGAAGGGCTTTCTATAAATCTAAAAACTGAAAAGGGACAAGAAATTTTATCTCGCTTAATACCTAAAGCTGATGTGCTTATGCATAACATGAGACCCGGTGCTCCGGGGCGAGTAGGTATAGATTTTGATAGGGTGAGGCAACTTAATCCAGATATTAATTACGTTTATATCGCGGGGTACGGTTCGAGTGGCCCATACAGTCATCGTCCTGCAATGCACCCAATAGGCGGCGCAGTTTCTGGTGGTGCTCTAACGCAGGCAGGGGAAGACGCTATACCTCCCGAAGACGTCGATATGTCCATAGATGAAATCGTGACTGTATCCAATAGATTGGGGAGAGCTCAGGATGTTAATCCTGACCCGAATACTTCAATGGTAGCCGCGACTAGTGTAGTTATGGGTTTATATGCGCGGTTGCGTACTAAACTGCCACAGTATGTTGAGACTACCATGATCGGAGCAAATGCTACAGCTAATGCTGACGATTTCTTCGATTTCGACGGCAAACCGGATAGAGAAATTCCTGATATCGACGGTTACGGTACAAACGCCCTTAATCGCCTCTACAGGGCGAAATCTGGATGGGTCTTTTTAGCCTGCCCGATGGAGTCGGAATGGGTATCTTTATGTGACGCTCTAGGATCTAAATATTTGCTGAGGGATAAGAGGTTCGCAACCGTCCAAAACAGACGTTTACACGATGGCGCCCTAATTGAGGAATTAGGATCCATTTTTTCGGGTAAAAACGCTGATCAATGGGAATTAGAACTTACTTCCCAAGATATAGGATGTGTGCGGGTCGAAGATACGAACATGTATAACTTTTTTGCCAATGATCCTCATATTGCCCAGAATGGATTTACTACAGAGGTATCCCACAAAAAATTTGGCACCTTCTGGAGATACTCGCCGGTGCTCGACTTTTCGGAGACTCCTTGCAAAGCAGGAGGGGGCATACTTAAGGGTGAACATACATTCCCTATTCTCCAAGAGCTTGGGTATACAGTTGACGAGATTAATTCGTTCAAGAATAAGGGAATACTCGACTGGGAATCGCCTGATTCCCCATTGTAAATGTAGCCTAACCCCGGGGAAAATGAAGTAGTAGGGAAGCCGCGGTAATATGCTGATTAGTCGGAAAGGGAACGGATATTTTCTGAGTTGGTCTCGCGCTACTATTTAGATATTGAAGAAAATTTTGAAGCCTTGACGCTATTGTTCCTTTGATTGCAGATAATTGACATATGATGATATAAGCTGCCTAAAACATATTTGGAGGTAATTTTAGATGCTTTTTCATGTAACAGCGAAACATAATTACAAGACCTGCCCAGGTGTTCAACATGGTGTCGATAGCGATGCGGTTCGAGATATGACAAGTTGGATGGAAGGGAATTCAGACGTAAAGGTTATAGGGGTGTGGGGTTACAACGTTTCCCACACTATATTCGCGGTTATAGAAGCCGACGATATGCAGTTAATAACCAATATTTTGCGACCACAAATGGCCGCTGGTGACGTTCAAGTTTTGCCAGTAATGGATAGTATTGCCATTAGGAAAGAAAGAGGTCATTGGGCCAACTAAATATGCTGGATTTTGGTTACTACTTTCTGTACTTACCCCGCCTGGGAGTGTTCGGTGGGCCCTGGTACTTTGAATGAGCGAGGAAAACTTATGACTAAAAATAAGGTCTCAAGCCTTTTTGATACACCGGTGAGAATGCCAAATGGACTGCAGTGGTTTGGGGATGAGCTATTTGTAATGGACCAACTGACCGATGATGTTTTTGTACTTGATAAAAATGGAAGGACGCAACGAATAATTTCAACCGAGACTGAAAACGGATCTGGCATTACGTATGGTGGCGGGTTCTTATGGACCGCATGTAATGGCACGGCAAGTGCCCGTCCTTTCAGACCCCACGATGACCACGTATCGAAGGTACGTAAAATCGATCCTGCAACAGGTGAGACTGTCGATTATTTTCGAACACCTGATGGAGGAGGTATTCACGGTTTAGAGTGGGACGAAGGAAACATATGGTTGACCGCGTTCAACCCTAAAGCTTTAATTTTGGTAGATGGGAATACCTATGAGGTAATTCATAAGTTCGCTTGTGACCTGAACGTGTTACATGGCCTGGCCCTAGATGGTGATGGCATATGGTGTTCTGATAGGGCGGACAAAGTGATAGTTAAATATGAAAAAACTACGGGATTGGAAATGGATCGAATACATCTTCCACCTGACGGACCAGACCCTCATGGGCTGACTATAAAGGATGGTGTTTTATGGTACTCCGACGCAGACTTTCCTGTCGCAGAGGGAATGAGAGGATATCCTGAGATAGGTGTCATAGTGGCTAATGGTTGATTAAGGATTTGCCTGTTGTTTCAGGGTTATATAGATCTTAAAATTACTTTTCTGGGAACAGTTCAATTTTCCAGTTTTCCTGGACTGGCGATACCTTACACTTAACATTAATCTCTAGGGCCTTTGGCAAAACATATGTTGCTAACATCTGGTGCTCTGTCATGAGTCGTATTGTTGAACCCTGTGAAGCCTCTTTTAGAGACTTATTAACATGTTTCATTTGAGTTGGTAGATCCATGCCACATAAATCTACAAGTGATGAGTTCTCGGTCATGGTATTCTTTTTATTATCTTAACGCCGATGAATGCCCCTATAGTCAGTCCCAACGCATACACCCAACCATTTACAGCCAATGATGGGACTGCGGAGAAAAAGGCCCCCAAAGTACATCCCAATCCAAGACCAGCCCCATATCCCATTACACCACCACCAATTAGAGATTGAGCGTAGCGGACCGGTGAGCGAGGTATCCTGATCTTAAATTCTCCCGAAAAAACTGCCGAAGCTAAGGCACCAATTATGATTCCCACGTTAAGAAATAAGCCGTGCGTTAACCAAGTTCCCTCCGTAAAAACAAGGGCACAGGCGCCAAGTCCTTCCATTCCTCTAAGTACAAATTCCGGTAACCCTACGTTGCTCGTTAAAGTTGTTGACCACCTTGAGATTTCACCAACTACGCCTAAAGGATGAAATCTTATGAAAAGCAGCAGGTTCAAAAGCCCCAGAGCGATTCCTCCCGCTATTGGGCTCCACTCTCTCTTAAATGGGAATTTCAGGTAAGTAAAAATCTCATCAAGAGATCCCGTTGGTGCTGGATCGGGCTTTCTTTTTATTTCCGGCATTACAAAACCCATATTCTTGTGTCTTTCCCAAAGAACCGCAAGATACAAAATGAACGCTAATACCACTAACGTTAATGTTACTGACCCCGTATATGAAATCTCTCCAGGAAGCCAAATTGAGGGCTCAAAAGAAATTACGTTGTCCCACCACCAATTCCAAGTGCTGTTTAGAAAGAACAGTCCTATCATCACCCCACCTATTGCAACCCAAGAAGCCAAGTAGCCTTCCCCCATTCTTGATAGAGATCCCGAAACACATCCACCGGCAAGAACCATACCCACACCAAACAAAGTTCCTGCAATCAATGTAGATAATCCGACCGGTAGTACGTTAGCGGCAGTAGGGGGTGACCCGAACCCTGGATTAGGATAAACATTGCTCATTACCATAGCAAAACCCACTGTACAAACCGCAAGACCTATGAGAACGCCCTTTATCATTCTTGTCTGACCAAGCAGAAACAAATCACGAAAAGCAGCAGTAAAACAGAACCGGCTTCTTTGTACTATTATTCCAAAAGCAATACCTACCAGCCAAAATATGGCATTGTCAGAATCTCCCGAGAACATTGCAAATGCAAGTATAAGTAGCAATAAAATTCCAACCCCAAGTGACTTTATCAGTTGAGATCTATTGATCTGGGGCTTCGCCTGCGTTACCTCTTGCATCAGCATTATCCTCAGTTAGTCGAATTAACCATTTGATATCCGTCGCCCGTTGAGAAACAACGATACATCTTCACACAGGCATCACAGAAACAATACCCTGACTAGGTATTGGGAAGGGTATTATACAAAAATGTGCGGGGAGCAATTTATATATCCACCGCACATTTTATTTTGGGGAACTGAAGTTAATATAGCCCCCTTGCTTTAACCCGATAAATCGACCTAGGAGTCAATAGGGGTATCTTCCCTGTTACCCCATTCTATCCACGATCCATCATATATTGCTACATTCTCGTATCCAAGAAGATCTTGAAGCACAAACCAACTATGAGCAGCCCTGACCGCTGTCTGGCACAAGGTGTATATGTCTAGATCACCATTAATGTTCGCTGAGCCGTAAAGGCTTTTTAGTTGATCTGCAGGTAAGAACCGACCTTTATCATCCACATTCTGAACCCACTCAACATGTATTGAGGAAGGTATGTGACCATGTCGGAGATTATCTCGATCATCCGTCCCCGCGTATTCCTCGGCACTTCGCGTGTCAAGCACAACAGACCCAGAATCACTTATTGATTTTTTTACAGCTTCAAGAGCCACTATGAGAGATTCATTTTTTTCAGAAGTGAATTCATAATTTGAGGGCTTTACCGAAGGGGATGCAGTGGTTATCTTATTCCTTGAACTTTTGACAAGCCCTCCATCTGTCCATCCTTCCGTCCATGAAAAATATGACCCATCGATCATTCTGGCATCCTCATGACCGTAAACCTCAAGCGTCCATAGAAGTCTTGTGGACCAAAGGTTCTTTATGTGGTCAACGATGATGATAGTGTCACTAGGCTCTACTCCCAGGGAACTCAATTTAGCAGCAACGGCGTCTCCCGGAGGAAGCATGCCTTTTACCCCATCGGCCTCCACCTGCAGTTCACTGGCAGGGTAATTCACTGCACCTGGAATGTGCCCCTCATCAAAAAGTTCAGGCTTCCTTATATCTATAATTTTCACTTTTTCGTTATCAAGATTATCTGCGACCCATTTGGCGGTTACCAACCTTTCAGAGGAGGCATAGCCCTTACGAAACGGATGATCTGAGATATTTTCCAGAGCAGTATCCTGTTCCACTTTGCTACCACCACATCCGCTTAGCAAAGCGATAATAGTGAGCGCTAATATCGCTCCTAACATCCTCTTTGTACTAACTAGATTTTTCATCGATTCACCTTTTCCCAGTATTTCTAATAAATATCTTGGTTTTCAAAATTATTGTTTGATTACTTAAACAGTTTTATTCTCCATTCTCCCGAGCTTTCTTCCTCTATTTCACAGCCATAACCCCTTTTCATAGCTTCAGGGGGAATTGTTGAAAGAGCAGGTGGATGATCTGTGAGAATCTCAAGAGTTTTGAGAGGAGGGCTAGTTTCATCTAATTCTTTGTTTGTTCTGATCATGGGATATGGACATATTTCACCCCTGACGTCTAAAACAACACCTTCAGTGCTACTTTGTTCTTTCATATGTTACTCCCTAAGTTCACGAAGGTAACTCGTCATAATTATTGACATTGTCGCAGTTATGATATGTAGATACAAAAAGGCCCCCAACCTAATTACAGAGCGGGGGCCTTTTTACCCAGTATTTTGGGTTTAGCGCTGTTGGTTACTATATGTGCGAGTATCCAACAAGTCCACGAAAAGTTCCGTGGCCCAGCAAGTTCATACACAAACAAGAACAGCGATAACTAGCATTCATAACTTCGACATTTTCCCAATTATGTATAAACAAGTCAAATTTCGATGTATAAAATATATGTAAGAAAATAAGATTGATTTGTTTCAGCGCATCGAAATTAACCAACCCTAGAGATTGGTGATGAAGATCTATGCTCCCAGACATCCTTGAATGTAAAAAAGCAAACCGATATGAAAACAACCAAAATGACGGAGCCTATATATGTGGAATTCGGAGCTCCCAATTGGTTTGCTAAGATTCCCGCTCCGAGGCTTCCAATAGGCATAAACCCCCAAGTCATCATGAAGATTCCGGTAGCTCTCCCTCGATACCTGTCGTCCAGCATTCTTTGGACAGTAGCTCCGCCGACTGAAAAAAATGACATCATGCACCCGGATACTATCATCATCAATCCAAGAGCTATAAGGTATCTGTTATTCAAACCGAACAATGCCATGAGTATTCCCATCATGACTAGGAATCCGAATAGTATTTTTCCGGGTCTTGCAATGTTCGAAAATGAGGCGAGTATAAAAGTACCCACAAATGATCCGACTCCCGCCGCTGACAATAAAAGGCCTAGACCCTCAGGTCCCACACTGTAGACTTCGACAGCGTATACCGGTAATAATCCATTTATAAATGGAATGACTAAAATCGCCATTCCTAAATTCATAATTGTTAGTCCTATTAGGGACCGACTTTTTGATACGTAAGAGATTCCGGCCCTGAGTCCCGAACTGAATGATTCGAGTGGAGAATCTGGCACTTTTAACTGGTCGGGTTCAAGTCTTATGAAAAGAATGATTATGGCTGTAATTCCCAGGAACAAAGCCTCTAGCAGAAAAAGAGGCGCTGGGCCCACGAGGGCGATGAGGAAGCCTCCGATCGCTGGAATCACAAGTCTAGTAACGCTGAATGCCATGGAGTTCAAGGCGAAAGCATTTACAAGATTTTCCCTTGGTACGAGCTGAGCCAGCAGTGCCATTCTTGCTGGATCATTGATTATCCAAGAGAGTCCGGCGAGAAAAACTACCAGGAACAAATTCCATGCACTAGTGTGACCATAATAAACAACGAAAAAATATGAGGTCATCAAAATAGACCCATAAATAGGCGTGGCAACTAGAAGTTTTTTCTTGTTAAATCTATCTGTAAGTAATCCTCCAAGAGGTGCCCCTAAAAGAACCGGGAGTGCGTCTAGACCAAGGGCAATGCTTGTTACCAGCGCTGATCCTGTGATCTCGTACGCGAGCCAGCCAATTACTACTTGCTGTACCCAGTATCCGCTACTGAAGGCTGATGTAGCGAACCACAGATACCGATAATTTCTATGGCGAAACGACTCAAATGTACCTATTCGTTTGGTAAATTCAGAAAAACTTTTTAGCAATGGCAAAAGAGTTCTCAGGTTTCGGTCTGGTCGACCTGATTAACACGTAATTAGTTTGATCTTTGGTGGCCTTGGGCGAACAGAATACGCCTTCTAAGACACCAAGTAAACAAGAATCGGATCTAAGGCTTTTTTTAATACTTAGCTACGATTTTGTCAGTCTCGTTGATAGCATGAGAGTATCCAATTGTTAATGCGTTTACGTCGTGACAGCAATTCAGCCACGTAGTTCCTTTATCGACAGCTAATTCCATGGCTTCACCAGGGTCAACGGCTGTCCCCATTGCTTTTCCATTGGTCCTGCAGGATTCTCCGACTTTCTGAAATGCTTCCGTGACTTTCGGATGAAGTATTGGATGACCAGGTTCCCGATGAACCCCATAACTTTGAGATAAATCACCCGGACCAACGAAAAGTAGATCGATACCATCTACTTTGGCAATTTCTTCACACGCGTCCACCCCTTCCTTATCTTCAATCATTACACCTAGAAGGACATTCTCGTTTGCGAAATCAAAATAGTCTGGTTTCTCTGCTTTTCCAAACTCTGAATCCCTTCCACCGCCCATTCCCCTCATGCCTAAAGGGTGGTATTTGGCCATTTCAACAAACGACTTTGCCTCCGATGCACTTTTGCAGTGGGGCCATATCAGACCAGAGGCCCCAATCTCTAAAGTCTTTATAACCTGGTTATATGGCCCATGAGGTATGCGAACAAAAACGTCGAGATTGCATGCCCTAGATGCCAAAACTAGAGTAGCTAGATCCCTGAAATCTGCGTGGCTGTGTTCCATGTCTATCCATACACAGTCATATCCCACCGACGCTAAGGTCTCGACGACTGTTGGATCAAATACTCTGTTTATTTCTGGGACCTTTACTATTTCTCCGTCCAGTAGTTTTTGCTTGGTAATGTTCCTTCTTTTAATATATGTCATTGTTTCTCCTAATGAATCCTCGGTTGCTGCCGGAGATATTTTGTAAAACTTAAAGTGTATTATTGCCGAGTCCTATAACAGTGGAGATGCTACACCATGAAGATCACAGATTTAAAATGCGCGATCATTGGTGGTCAACCAGTAATAAGAATTAAGACCGATGAAGGTATAGATGGATATGGGTCGGCTGCCCGCCTACGATCCGCTCATATTCGCTGGCACGTTGAACATTATAGGGACCTTATTCTCGGGTCGGATCCCACAGACGTTGAAAGGACTGTCCTTAAGATTCGTCGGTTAGGAGCTTTCAAGCCGTGGGGCGCTTCAGTGAGTGGTATTGAAGTGGCATTGTGGGACATCGCAGGAAAGGCCGCAAATGTTCCTGTATACAAACTTTTGGGGGGTAAGATAAGGGATAAGGTGCGGGTATACAACGGAGCAATTCGAACCCCGTTATCCTCGAAAAATCCTGAAGACTACGCAGAATCATCTGCAAACATGAGGGATCTGCCTCAAGGATTTACCATAATAAAACAAGCAATATCTTTTCATGGAAAAATGGATGCAGATGTACCGGACTACTTTTATGGAGATCACCAGGGGGTTAGCATTCCTGGGAGGCACCCCTCTCCTTCTTATCCGAACCGTGGATTACTGACTGAAAAAGGTTTCAATCACACAGTGGATTGTGTAGGGGCGATGAAGGAAGTACTGGGTGATGAAGTTGGTCTTGCACTTGATTGTGGACCCGGAATGACGGTCACTGACACGCTGAAGCTTGCTCAGGCGTTGGAGCCTTATAATGTTATTTGGCTTGAAGATACTGTTAGAGGCGACTTTTCCCCCTCTGTTGATCCCGATCTTTTTTTGCAGATCACTCCCCATACAACAACTCCTATTCACACTGGGGAGCAAATCTATTTAAGAGATAATTTCAAAGATTTAATTGAAAGAAAGGCTGTCAACATAATTGGACCTGACCCTTTGGATGTTGGTGGGATAGCCGAGATGAAGTGGATTGCCCAATATGCTGATTTACATGGAATACTTTTTGCTCCACATGGTATCGGGGTGGGGCTGATTGGTTTGGCGGCTCAAGTACAAGTAGCGGCTACTTATCCGGATAACTTTATAGCCTTTGAGTACTCTACCGGCCAGCCGGAATGGTGGTACGACATAATACAAGGCCTACCCGGTCAACAGGGACACCCTGAATCAATCGTTAAAGACGGTTTTATTGATGTATGGGATAAACCAGGTTTGGGAATAACTTTAGATGTAGAACTCGCCAGACAGTATTTGGAGCCTGAAGACGAATTTTTTTTCGATTGACAGAGAATATAGATTTTGGATTCATTCTCAGATTACCTAAATCCAAGCTGTAGATTTATGGAATATGTTAGTTAATAGTCTCCAATTACAGTGTTGACCAATGAACCTATTTTTTCGACCTTTACTTCGACTTTGTCCCCTATATTTATTTCCGCCGTTTCAGGACAGCCGGAGGGAATTATATCGCCTGGATAAAGTGTCATTACCTCGGATACCCAACTGACTAACTTCGGAATCGAAAATAGCATGTCTCTTGTATTTCCAGAAGCTGATATTTTGCCGTTTACGAGGCATTCGATGTCGAGATTTCCAGGATCATTTATTTCAGTTTCAATATGGGGTCCTATGGGGCAGAACGTATCGTAATGTTTCCATCTCATCGTGATTCCCGCGCCTATTTCTGGACGTTCCGGATAGCTTGATATATCAACAGTTTCTCTAGCACTCACGTCGTTCACACATGTATATCCCAGCACGTAATCCAATGCCTCTTTCTCATCAACGTGTCGTGCAACCTTGGATATTACTATTCCAACCTCTGCTTCGTGAATAACTTTCTTACAGCTGCGTGGAAATACTATGTTCCCTTCATGACGCTGATAGGTCCCTGGTTGTTTCATGAATATTCCAGGTCCATCTCTATCATCCCTTTCGCCGTAGTTAGCCGCTATTGCTGGGACCTTATTCAGAGGGGAGATAGGAGCCAACAACGTAACGTCGTTTAAGGAGTGGATTTCACCTCCTAGATTTATGTCGTCGAATGGGCTTCCCTCAATTGATCGGATGGTTTCTTTTTCCAATACTCCCCATTGGTCACCGGTTGAAGTTCGAAATTTTACAATTTTCACGAGTTACTCCTACTAGTTATGCTGCGGTTATATATCCTATGAATATATACATAATCATTCCAAAAAGACTTATAGATCGTTATTTATGAAGTCAGCAATCCTCTCTCCTATCATCATCGTGGCAACGTTTGTATTAGCCCTGACACAGTCAGGCATTATAGAAGCATCAGCTACTCTTAGGTTTTCTGTCCCATGCACCTTACCAAACTGGTCAACCACTGCGAGGGGATCAGAATCGGGTCCCATTTTGCATGTTCCAGAAACATGATGAGTTGTTCTCACGTTTTTCAAAAGCCATTTATTAAATTGTTCCGTTGAACCCATATCTTCTTCAGTGGGTATGACTCTCTCTTCAACTATGTTTTTATATTCCCCACTTTCCACAACAGAGATGCATAGCTCTACGCCTTCTCTAAGTCTTCGAAGGTCTTCCTCTTCTCGTAGAAAATTGTAATCAAGATATGGTTGGATCAGAGGGTCAGCTGACCTGAGAGTGAGACTACCCTGTCCTTTGGCCAGGTATAACATGGCGGTGATAGCTATATGATGGATGGAGTCTTCAGGGCCAAGATAAAGGCTTGGGTTCGCTGTGCTGACAGGTTGTAGAAACATGTCATTGCGCAGATTCGAATTGGAAGCTGTATACCTAAGTCCTACCTGAACCCTTTTGTATGGATCAGGGTCTTGTGAACGATTTTCTTTTGTTTTCCATACCACTTGTGCCTGTGGGTGGTCACGTAAATTTTTACCAACCCCTGGAAGATTCTTTACAACTGCTATTCCGTGGTTCTTAAGTTGCGCGGCGTCCCCTATTCCAGAGAGCATCAACAGTTGAGGCGATCCTATTGCGCCTCCTGAAACTATTACTTCACTAGCTTCTATAGTTGTCGTCTGGTTTTGACGGATGATGGTCACACTCTCAGTCTTAGTTCCGTTGAAATTCAGTGATATGACAAATGCTTCCGGAATTATGGTTAAATTTCCCCTTTTCATTACGGGCTTTAAGTATGTGAGCCATGTACTTTGCCTGACCCCATCGATTGTGTTGAATGGTACTGGGCCGACTCCGGTGGAATCAGGATCGTTGTGATCTTTGGCTGAATTAAATCCAAGTGCCTGACAGCTTTTGTAAAAGGCCATCTGGTTAG
>Ga0310345_10002681_pt1 | contig 17658 bp, 15 predicted proteins | sample HC15DNA20500_MG_FD_204667 | JGI IMG/M metagenome (GOLD analysis project Ga0310345, IMG submission 204667) | Marine microbial communities from station ALOHA, North Pacific Subtropical Gyre - HC15-DNA-20-500_MG | ecosystem: Environmental > Aquatic > Marine > Oceanic | place: Pacific Ocean: North... | reverse complement strand
ACAAGCCCTCGATCGGCGATCTCAAGACCACGCGGTTCTTCCCGGAAAGGCAGGAAGACAAGTGGTATCAGGCCAGCCTCGCCATCGAGGGCAAGATCGGCCATTTCGATCTCACCTATGCTGGCGCTTATTTCGCGCGCGAGGCGCGGTATACGTCCGATTATGCCGACTACGCGTTCTTCTATGATACCGCATATGCCAGCACGCCGGACTATTTCGGCAACAACTTCTTCGACAACGCCGGCAATCTGATCAACCCGGCGCAGATCGTGAGTCAGGACGAGCGTTTCACCAAGCAGAGCCACGAGCTGCGCCTCGCCTCGCCCTCGACCGACCGGCTGCGCCTTGTCGCGGGCCTGTTCTACCAGCGCCAGACCAACAACTGGCGCAATCTCTATACCGTCCCGAACCTCGCCGATGCGCAGTCCGTCACCGGCCTTCCCGGTGTGAACTACGCCAATATCCAGTTCCGCACCGACCGCGACTACGCTGCCTTCGCCGAAGCGGCGTTCGATATCGTGCCGACGCTGACGCTGACCGGCGGCCTGCGCGCCTACAGGTACGACAACGACGTCGTCGGTTTCTTCGGCTTCAACGGCACCCGCTCTGCGGTTGGTGAAGCCCTGTGTTTCCCGGGTACCGTTGGCGCCTATGGCACGCAGCGGCCTTGCGACAATATCAACGCCAAGGCGACCGGCTCAGGCGTACGCCACAAGCTCAATCTCAGCTGGAAGGCCGCGCCGGGCAAGCTGCTCTATGCCACATGGTCGACCGGTTTCCGCCCCGGCGGCATCAACCGCCGCCCCGCTGCGCCGGCATATGCCGTCGAAAAGCTCACCAACTACGAGATCGGCTGGAAGACCAGCTGGCTCGGCGGCAAGCTGCTGTTCAACGGCGCCCTGTTCCTCGAGAAGCTGACGCAGGCGCAGTTCGCCGTCACTAGCGATCAGAACGGCATCACCGACATCGTCAACGCCGGCCGTGCCCGCTCAAAAGGGATTGAAGCGGACCTTACCGTTATCCCCACGCGCGGCCTTTCGCTGCAAGCCTCCGGCACATTGGTCGATGCGGTGATCACAACAGACCTGTGTCAATACACCAATGCCGCGTTCGATTGCACGATCCCCAGTCCAGCGGGCAATCCCAATTCCCTGCGCGCCCCGGCCGGAACACGCTTTGCCGGCAGCCCGCGCTTCAAGCTCTCGGGCCTCGCCCGCTACGAGTTCCCCTTCGGCCCGTTCGATGCCTATCTGCAAGGCGCCGTGTTCCACCAGTCCAGCGTCACGTCCTCACTCGATGTCGAGGAAGCGCGGCTGATCGGCCTGCAACCGGCTTACACCACCTTTGACATCTCGACCGGGGTCAGCCGCGACAACTGGTCCGCCTCGCTCACCATCGAGAACGTGGGCAACAAGCGCGCGCAGCAGAGCCGCACCGCGACTTGCGCCATCGCGATTTGCGGACCCGGCTCGGTCGTCGTCTACCCGCTCCGCCCCCGCTTCGTCAGCTTCCGGGTGGGGCGCAAGTTCTGATGGGAGGGAATGCCATGCTCCGCGCGCTGATCGCCCTCGCGTTCCTCCTGCTCCCCGCCATCGCGCGCGGCGAAGCTCCTGCCGAGGGCCAGCGCCTGATCCTCGTCACCATGGATGGCACGCGCTGGCAGGAGGTGTTTCGCGGGGCCGACAAGGCGCTGGCGGCGGACCCCAAGTTTACCCACCCGGACTGGAAGGAAACCGTCGAGAAGGCGTGGAATACCGGCCCGGCGGTGATGCCCTTCCTGCACAGCCTGCCGGCCAGAGGCGGCGTGCTCCACGGCAACCGCGATGCAGGCCAGTGCATGCGCGTCACCAATCCGATGTGGTTCTCCTACCCCGGCTACAACGAACTGCTCACCGGCAGGCCCGACCCCGCCATCACCAGCAACGACAAGATCTGGAACCGCAACACGACATTCCTCGAATGGCTCAACCGCCGCCCCGGCTTTGCCGGGCAAGTGCGCATGTACGGCACCTGGGACGTCTTCCCCTACATCATCAACGACAAGCGCAGCGGCGTGCCGGTCAATGCCGAAGATGCCGGGAAACTGCCCACCGAAACGCGGACGATGCGCATGGCGCAGGACGCGCTGCGCACCGCCAGCGGCATGCGCGTGCTCTATGTCGCGCTCGGCGATACCGATGAGTTCGCGCACGAAGGCGACTACGCCCAGTACCTCTCTGCCATGAACCGCGACGATGATTTCATCGCCGAGCTCTGGCGCATGGCGCAGGCGGACCCGGCGTGGCGCGGCCGCACCACGCTGATCGTCACCACCGACCACGGCCGCGGCGCCAAGCCCGGCGCCTATTGGACCGAACACGGCAGCGCTGCCGGATGGAAGCTCGCGCCGCAGGACTACACGATCGCCGATCCCGAAGGCTTCATCGGCTCGGACGCGATCTGGCTCGCCGCCATCGGTCCCGGCGTTCACACAGCGCCCACAGGCTCGGCTTGCCTTACGCAAAGCCAGATCGCCGCCAGCGCGCTCACTGCGCTGGGCGAGGACTGGCGCACCTTCGATGCCGGGGCAGGCGCGCCCCTGCCATTCTTCAAATAGCCATTCTTTGGCGGGCGCTGAGGCCGCTTACTTCTTGCGCACCCACTTGAGGTCGTAGTCGGTCGTCCACGTTGTGCCGCCATCTTCGGTGCCGATGGCGAGTTCGCGGATCGTGCCGTCCGGCATGGCGTAGAGCGTCCAGTGCCGCAGCCGCACCTTTCCTTTCGGCAGCGGTTTTTCGGTCACGTATTGCATTTCGCCCGGCTTCACGAGGTTGCCGCGAAACACCGTCGCCGCGCCGTCATCGGTCGCCCAGGTATAGCCCCACGATTTCAGCAGCCGCGAATAGTTGAACAGTCCGATGCCGTTGCCGGTCGGGTGGCCGTCGGTCTTCTTCCAGTGCTCCTCGATCGCGCAATCGTTGAGGATCAGCGACATCGTCACTTCGTCGGTCTTCGTGGTCCCGGTGTAGACGTCCCAGCTGCCCAGCGTGAAATCCAGCTCGCGGAACTTGGGATCGGTCTTGCAGGTCTCCGCAGGGTTCGGCGCGGTCTGGGCGGCGGCAGGGGCGGCAACAGCAATCAGGGCAGCGGCAAGCAGCGGACGAAGCATCGGCGGTCTCCTGTCGAAGTCGGCGCGATGAGGCCGCAATTTCGGCGATTGCGCAAGGCCGCATTGCGATTACAAATCATGGCCACGCGGCGCGCAGAAACGGGGGACATGCCATGGGCGAATGGACTGACAAGGAACTGGGGCTCCATTTGCCGATTGCCCGGCGCGACTTCATCGGCGGTGTCGCGGCTGGCGCGGCCTTGGCCACTGCACCAAAGGCCTTGGCTCAGGGCGCGCCGTCCACTGCCGCGCCCACCAGCGACTATCCCCCTGCGCTGACCGGGCTGCGCGGGCAGTACCCCGGCTCGTTCGAAGCCGCCCACATGGCCCGCGACGGCGATTTCAACGGCGAGCTGCAGGCCGAAGACAGCGGCGAGCACTACGATCTCGTCATCGTCGGCGGCGGCATTTCCGGCCTCTCCGCCGCCTATTTCTACCGGCAGGCGCTGGGCGACGACCGCAAGATCCTGATCCTCGACAACCACGACGATTTCGGCGGCCACGCCAAGCGCAACGAGTTCACCTACGAAGGCCGCACCATCCTCGCTTACGGCGGCACGATGAGCATTGAATCGCCGTTCCCCTACAGCTTCACCTCGAAGAAGCTGCTGGCGGACCTCGGCGTCGATCTCACCAGCTACCACCGCTACGAGACCAAGGCCTACGAAGGCCTCGGCTCGGCCACCTTCTTCGACAAGGAGCACTTCCTTGCCGACAAGCTTGTCACCGGCACGGGCAGCAAACCCTGGCCGCAATTTTTCGCCGAAGCCCCGCTGACCCCGGCGGTGCGCGCAGATCTCACGCGCATCTACACCGAGAAGGTCAACTACCTCCCGGACCTGACGCCCGAAGCTCGCGCCGAATATCTGCGCCACATCAGCTATCAGGACTATCTTCTCAAGCACGCGAAGATGCTGCCGGAGAGCCTGCCGTTCTTCCTCGGCCACTACTTCCGCAACAACAAGCGCGTCGATACGCTTCCCGCATGGGAAGCCGCGCTCGGTGGGCGGATGCCGGGTTTTGCGGCCATGGAACTGCCCAAGCAGATCACTGCCGAAGCGCAGCATTTCCATTGGCCGGACGGCAACGCCACCGTCGCCCGCCTGCTCGTCAGCCGCCTGATCCCGGGCGCGTTTCCGTCGGACAAGCTCGATCAGGAAAGCGTCGTCCTCGCGCCCGCCCGCTATGCCGCGCTGGACAATCCGGCGAACTCCACGCGCTTGCGGCTTCGTAGCATGGTCATCCGCGCCGAACACATCGGCAAGCCCGCCCGCCAGACCGAGAAGGCCGTACGCGTCGTCTATGTGAAGGACGGCAAGCGGGTCTCGGTAACGGGCGCGAACGTCATCATGGCCTGCTTCAACATGGTGATCCCGTTCATCGTGCCGGACCTGCCGCAGGCGCAGAAGGAGGCGCTGCATTATGCCTCCAAGGTGCCGATGCAGTACACCAACGTGCTGGTGAAGAACTGGCGCCCCTGGGCCAAGCTCGGCGTTAAATCGATCGGTGCGCCCAATGGCTACCATATCGGCGCCTCGCTCGACTATCCGGTGGACATCGGCGGCTACAAGAGCGCGCATACGCCTGACGAACCGGTGGTGATCCACATGGTGCGTAATCCGAACCAACCCGGTTTGCCGCGCAAGGAGCAGAACCGCATCGGCCGCGCCCAGATGCTGGCCGAGGAATACCCCGCCATCGAGCGGGAAATCCGCCTGCAGCTCCAGCGCATGCTTGGCGGCGCGGGCTTCAACGCCGCGCGCGATATCGCCGGGATCACGGTCAACCGCTGGCCGCACGGCTACGCCTATACCTACGACACGCTGGGCGATCCCGATGTGCCTGACGAGCAGCGCCCCCACGTCATCGGCCGCCAGACCTTCGGCCGCATCGCCATTGCCAATGCCGACGCGGCGGGCAGCGCCTTCACCAATACGGCGATCGACATGGGCGAACGCGCGGTGCAGGAATGCCTCATCAGCCGGGGGCTCATCTAAACGATCCTCCCCATTTTCCCCTGAGCTTGTCGAAGGGGCAAATGGGGAGGGGGACCGCCCGAAGGGTGGTGGAGGGGTAAGAAGAAAACACGATGATCGAACTCTACCACTGCCGCGATGCGCGCTCGTTCCGCGCGCTCTGGGCGCTCGAGGAGATGGGGCTGGCCTACACGCTCCACACGATGCCCTTCCCACCGCGCTTCCGCGTACCGGAGTATCTCGAGGCGAACCCCCTCGGCACGATCCCGCTCATGGTCGACGGCGAGACGCGGATGACCGAGTCCAGCGCGATCCCGCACTACCTCGCCACCCGCTATGGCCCCACGCCGCTGGCCCTCGCGCCGCACGAGCCCGACTACGGCCTCTACCTCGACTGGCTCCTGCGCAGCGAGGCGACGCTCACGTTCCCGCAGACGATTGTCCTGCGCTATACCCGTCTCGAACCCGAAGAACGCCGCCTTCCTCAGGCCGCCGACGACTACACCCAATGGTTCTTCTCGCGCCTCAAACACCTCACCCGCGCGCTCGCCGATAGCCGCGAATGGCTCTGCGCGGGCCGCTTCACGATGGCGGACGTGTGCACCGCCTACGCACTCCTCCTCGCGAAGGACCTGGCGCTCGATTACAAGTTCAGCCCCGAGATCGCGGCCTACTGGGAGCGCTGCAGCACGCGCCCGGCGTTCCTGGCCGCAAAGGCAGCGCAGGCGGCCTGAAGGCCCACTGCAGGGCAATCCGTACGCGGCCACCGCTCGCTGATCAGCCTCATGCGCAGAACGGCTCGATTGCCGCGCGTGGACTAGAGAAAATCTGAAACCTGAGCGGACGTGCGGCATCTAATCGCCGAGTAACCGTCCGGGCGTCTCGCAGCGAATACCTCACGCGCGCGCGCGCCCGTGCGCTCGTCTGCCGATCCGAAAAGGAACGTTCTTCTTGAAGCTTACGCAATGTCAGGCAGAGTCGAGCCGTCCTGCAGCTGTAGAAGCCGTTTTCACACCGGAAACGCCGAGCACCTTGGAGATCGAAGCCGCGGTGCGCACCCTGATCAGGGCGGCGGGAGACGATCCCGAGCGCGAAGGCTTGCTCGATACCCCGGCGCGCGTGACGCGGGCCTATCGCGAGTGGTTTTCCGGTTATGCAATCGATCCGGCCGCCTTGCTCGAACGCACGTTCTGCGAGGCGGAAGCCTATCAGGAAACCGTCCTGCTCTGCGATATTCCGCTGGTATCGACTTGCGAGCACCACATGGCGCCGATCATCGGGGTGGCCCATGTCGGGTACCGCCCGCGTGAACGGGTCGTGGGCATCTCGAAACTGTCCCGCCTTGTCGATGCGTACGCCCGGCGGCTCCAGTTGCAGGAGCGCCTGACCTAGCAGATCGGGATGACCCTGTGGGATGTTCTGGCGCCGCGCGGTGTTGCCGTGGTCATCGATGCGACCCATGGCTGCATGGCGACACGCGGGGTCAATCAACGTGGCGTCACGATGCGGACAGAATGCTGGCACGGCGACTTCCACGATGATCGCGACTTGCGCCGGGAGTTCCTCGCCTCGATCCGGGATGCACGGACGGGCGGGCGCTGATGCGGCCCGGGGGATGGAGCTATGCGCACCTCGACGAAGCCGAGCTTGTCGCGCTGTTCCGCGCGCGCGACGCAGGTGCGGTCCGCTATGTGGCGACCTGCAACAACCAGCGGCTGTTTCGGGCGGCCTGGGCCGTGCTGCGGGATAGTGCCGAAGCCGAAGATGCCGTTCAGACAGAGCGCTTATCTGAAAGCGTTTGCCGCAATCGACACGTTTGAGGGGCGATCGAAGCTGTCGACCTGGCTCACGCGCATCGTCATCAACGAGGCACGTGTCCGGCGTCGTTCGGCGCGCCGCCGTGCGGCCTTGCTCCGGCATGCGATGCCGCCCGGCACCGATATCGGCGAAGAGGTCGATGCGGCCTATCAGACTCCCGAACAGCACGTCGCCAATTTGCAGTTGCGCAAGGCGCTGGAGCAGGCGCTCGGCAGCTTGCCGCAGATATACCGGACGGTCTTCATCTTGCGCGAGATCGAAGGAATGACCGTCGAGGAGACCGCCGCCGCGCTCGATATCCTTCCCGCAACGGTCAAGACGCGGCTGTTCCGCGCCCGGCACATGCTGCAAGCCCGGCTTTCCTCGCTCGATCGCACGGCGCTCAAGGGTGTCCTCGCCTTTGGCGGCAAGATCTGCGCCGCGCTCACCGCGAGGGTCCTCCTCACGATCGCCGCGTGAGCCGTGTGCACCGCTTTCCCTGTCCATCCCGACCAATGGAGCAAGGCCATGTCATCCCCAATCGCTTCGTCCGGCCCATCAGAATGGCGCAAGTTCAGAATCGCGCGGATCGCCAGGGAAAGCGCGGTGATCAAGTCGTTCTACCTCGAAGCGGCCGATGGCGCGCCGGTGGCTCCGCACAAGGCCGGACAGCACCTGCCGATCCGGCTTGAGCAGCGCGGCGATGAGCCTGCCCTGCTGCGGACCTACACCATTTCGGTCGCCCCTTCCGCGCCGCAACTGCGCATCAGCGTGCGCAAGCTGGGAGCGGGTTCGGGCCAACTGCACGACGATGTCGCCGAGGGTGACCTGATCGAGTGCCGCGTGCCGGGCGGTGACTTCGTCATCGATACCGCGCCGGCGTATCCTGCGGTCATGGTCGCGGCGGGGGTCGGGATCACGCCCATTCTGGCCATGCTCAGCCATCTCGTCGAGGAGAGCGAACGGACCGGCGCGATGCGCCCGGTCATCCTCTTCTATGCAGCCCGGAACACGTCCGAACGCGCTTTCGATGACGAACTGAGCCGCTTGGCCGAGCGCTCCAAGGGCAGACTGACCCTTGTCCGCCTGCTCAAGGACATCGGCGATGCCGTGCCCGGCAGGGATTACGAGGAGCATGGGGTGCTCTCGGCAGAGATGTTCCGCAAGTACCTCGGCTTTCAGCGCCATGACTTCTATCTCTGCGGACCGCCCGGCTACATGCAGTCGGTCTACGACATCCTCATCGACCACGGGGTGGCCGATCACGCGATCTTCGCCGAAGCGTTCGGTGCCTTGTCGCTGAAGCGGCAGGTCGCGGATCCGGTTGCCGCGGCGCCGGCTTTGCCGGCAGCCGAGCCCATCGATGTGGTGTTCGATGCGGCGGGCACGCGCAGCACATGGACGCCCGGTGCGGGCAGCTTGCTCGAACTTGCGGAAGGCGCGGGCCTTTCACCTGAATTCGGCTGCCGCGAGGGTGCATGCGGCGCTTGCAAGGTGCCGTTGCTGTCCGGCGCGGTTGCCTATTTCAGGGAAACCTCAGCCGCGTGTGGGCCGAACGACGTGCTGATCTGCAGCGCTGTCCCTGCGGCAGGTGCCGATGGCTCCGTCCATCAGGTCGTGCTCGCTTTGCGGTAAGTGCCCGCCTGCGCTTGCTTCCCGATGTCTGCTCACTGCGCCTGCCCGGCGTCCTAAATGAGAGGGTTCACCATGACTGTACGCGACTCCATTTCCCTCAGCCGCTTTGTCGGTGGTTACAGCGGGCAGTGGCGAATCACGTCCATCCGCCCGTTCCGCGGCGAGAGCCTGCCTACGGCGCACTTTCTGGCGATCGATGCCGTTCCCAGTTCGGGCGCTGCTGTCTGGACGCTGTCCGGTGCCGGCAGCAATCTGCGTTACACCACGGCATCCGAACGCGCGGCGGTGCAGGCCAAACAGGAAGGACTGGGGCGCCCCGCTTCCACCCGCGCCGCGCTGATACCGATCCGCAAATCAGCCGAATGGTGGGCCATGGCGCAGGATGAGCGGCGGGCGGTCTATGAGCGTGGTTCGCATCTCCCGATCGGGCTCGATTATCTGCCGGGTGTTGCGCGCAAGCTCTACCATTCGCGCGATCATGGCGAAGAGTTCGATTTCCTCACCTGGTTCGAATTCGCACCCGATCAGGAAGCGGCCTTCGACCACATGCTCGAGCGGCTGCGGGCATGCGCCGAATGGGACTATGTCGACCGCGAAGTCGATATCCGGCTGACACGGGTAAAGCCCTGAGCCGCGGTTTCAAGCGGCGCGCCATCACGTCGGGGCGAACGTGGGGCCACTAGGGCCCGAGCGTGATGACCCCGTCCACCGCGCGCCATTCCGTCGGACGGATCAGCTGGTCATGCGCGATCCGCACCGAATGGATTGTCGCGCCGATGTCGCGCCGCCAGAACGCGAGGAAATCAAAAAGTACCGGAAAGTCCGGCGCTTCGTCGTGCTCCTGCCAGGCGAACAGCTGGAGCAGCCACGGATAATCGGGCCGGTAATAGGCGATCTCGGCGGTGGTGAGGCCGTAGCCGAGAAGGCGCAGGCGCAGGCCTCCATCGGGGCTGGGCACGGCAGGAAGTTGCGGCGTGTCAGGCAAGGCAGGTGCTCCCTTCTTCACATGGGTCCGGCCCGGCCATCCCCGGCACGCACCGGACGAAAGGCAGTCTTCCCCACTCGCGGGCATCCGTCAAGTATCTGAAATATTGGCACTTAACTCGGTAGAGTGCCAAAAATTCGCGTGACCCCCTTGAAGCCGATTTTCCCCGCACCTAGCTTTTTGGTGCCTCCTGCCGGTCATGCGGGGGAGGCGTTCAACACATCGTTTTGCAACTGGAGGTTATGCATGCATTTCCGACCCTTGCACGACCGCGTGCTGGTCCGCCGCATCGAGGCCGAAGAGAAGACGGCCGGCGGCATCATCATCCCCGATACCGCGAAGGAAAAGCCGCAGGAAGGCGAAGTCATCGCCGTCGGCGCCGGTGCCCGCAATGAGGCCGGTGAACTGATCGCGCTTGCCGTAAAGGAAGGCGATCGCATCCTGTTCGGCAAGTGGTCCGGCACCGAGGTCAAGATCAATGGCGAGGACCTGCTCATCATGAAGGAGAGCGACATCCTCGGCGTGATCGAAGCCGCAGCGGAGCTCAAGAAGGCGGCCTGATCAGGCGCCTTTTCGTCCAACCCATCTGAGAGGAGGTAGGCCACAATGGCTGCCAAGGAAGTCAAGTTTGCCGGCGAAGCGCGCGAGCGGATGCTGCGCGGCATCGATACGCTGGCCAATGCCGTCAAGGTCACGCTCGGCCCCAAGGGGCGCAACGTGGTGATCGAAAAGAGCTTCGGCGCGCCGCGCATCACCAAGGATGGCGTCAGCGTCGCCAAGGAAATCGAGCTCAAGGACAAGTTCGAGAACATGGGCGCGCAGATGCTGCGCGAGGTTGCGAACAAGCAGAACGACAAGGCGGGTGACGGCACCACCACCGCCACCGTGCTCGCCCAGGCGATCGTGCGCGAAGGCGCCAAGGCGGTTGGCGCGGGCATGAACCCGATGGACGTCAAGCGCGGCATCGACATGGCGGTGAAGGCGGTCGTCGCCGATATCGAGGCGCACGCCAAGAAGGTCTCGGCCAACAGCGAGATCGCGCAGGTCGCCACCATCTCGGCCAATGGCGACGAGGAAGTCGGCCGCATCCTGGCCGAAGCGATGGAAAAGGTCGGCAACGAAGGCGTGATCACCGTCGAGGAAGCCAAGAGCCTTGCGACCGAGCTCGAGACGGTCGAGGGCATGCAGTTCGATCGCGGTTATCTCTCGCCCTACTTCGTCACCAATGCGGAGAAGCTGAAGGTCGAGCTCGACGATCCCTTCATCCTGATCCACGAAAAGAAGCTCTCCAACCTCCAGGCGCTGATCCCGCTGCTCGAACAGGTCGTGCAGTCGGGCCGTCCGCTCCTCATCATCGCCGAGGACGTCGAAGGCGAAGCGCTGGCTACGCTCGTCGTCAACAAGCTGCGCGGCGGGCTCAAGGTCGCGGCGGTCAAGGCGCCCGGCTTCGGCGATCGCCGCAAGGCGATGCTGGAGGACATCGCGATCCTCACCGCTGGCAACGTCGTCAGCGAGGAGCTTGGCACCAAGCTCGAGAACGTCACCGTCGGCATGCTCGGCCGCGCCAAGAAGGTGATCATCGACAAGGACAATACCACCATCGTCGATGGTGCCGGCGCGCGCAGCGAGATCGACGCGCGCGTCTCCCAGATCCGCGCCCAGATCGAGACGACCACCAGCGACTACGACCGCGAGAAGCTGCAGGAGCGCGTGGCCAAGCTCGCGGGCGGCGTCGCCGTCATCCGCGTCGGCGGGGCGACCGAAGTCGAGGTCAAGGAAAAGAAGGACCGCGTCGACGATGCGCTCCACGCCACCCGTGCGGCTGTCGAGGAAGGCATCCTGCCCGGCGGCGGCATCGCGCTGCTGCGCGCGACGCAGAGGCTCAATGACCTCAAGCCCGCCAACGACGACCAGCAGTCCGGCATCGACATCGTCCGCCGCGCGCTGCGCGCGCCGACGCGCCAGATCGCGGACAATGCGGGCGAGGACGGCTCGTACATCGTCGGCAAGCTGCTCGAGAGCGAGGACTACGCCTGGGGCTTCAACGCCGCCACCGGGGCCTATGAAGACCTCGTCAAGGCGGGCGTGATCGACCCGGCCAAGGTCGTGCGCACGGCGCTGCAGGATGCGGCCTCGGTCGCCAGCCTGCTCATCACCACCGAGGCGCTGATCGCCGAGCTGCCCAAGGACGAGAAGGCCGCTGCCACGCCGCCGATGGACTTCTGATCCTTTCGCACAAACGAAAGGGGCGGCGGCCACGCGGCCACCGCCCCTCATTTTTTCAAGCGCCTGTGCCCATCAGAACTTCACGCTGCCACGCACGCCGACGGTGCGCGGGGCCTGGAACTGATAGGTGTTGACGCCTGCATTGTAGTTGCGGAACCCGTTCGCCAGCACCTGCTTGTCGAAAATGTTCCGCACGTAAGCGGAAACTTCCCAGAAGCTGTTCTCGGGCTTGAACTTCAGGCTCGCGTTGGCCAGCACATAGTCCCACGAACGCGCATCGGTGGTGTTGAACACCGAGTAGTAGAAGTCCGAGGAATACTTCGCGTCGATCCGCGCGGTGAACGTGCCGAACGAGACGGGCACGTCCTGCTCGATCGAGCCCGACGCGGTGAATTCCGGCGCGTTGGGCAGGCGGTTGCCGCTGATGTTGACCGCAACCGGCGGATTGGCGCCGGTGTTGATCGTGATCCCGTCACCGAACTTGGTGTGCAGATAGGCCGCGTTGAGGTTGACGCGGGTGTTCTTGCTGGCAAGCGCGGTCAGGCTGCCTTCGATGCCGAAGACCTTGGCATTGCCGACGTTGAACACGCCCGAACCGCTCGAGACGGCGTCAGTGAACTGCGAGCCCTGATAGCCCTTGTAGTCGAAGTAGAACACCGAGGCGTTGAGCTGCAGGGTGTTGCCCATCAGTGAGTTCTTGGTGCCGATTTCGAACGCGTCGAGCTTTTCCGGGCCGTAGTTGACCGAAGGCGCGCTGCCGTTCGAGTTGAAGCCGCCCGACTTGTAGCCGCGGTCATACTTCGCATAGATCAGCGTGCCCGGCGCCGGACGATAGTTGAGGCCCACGTGCCAGGTAGGTTCGCCCTGGCTGATATTGCCGTTGCCCGGCGTCGTCAGCGGGAAGGGCGGGCACGAGCCCGGGTTCGGGAAGTCGTTGCCGCACAGCGGGAAAGCGAGCGCGGGCAGGCTGAGCACGGCATTGCCGGTGCGCACCTTCTTGTCCCACGTATAGCGACCGCCGAGGCTCAGCTGCAGCTGGTCGGTCAGCTTGTATTCGATCTGGCCGAACAGCGCCTGTGAACGCGTCAGGATGTTGTAGTCGAACTTCAGCGCATAGCGGTTCGACTGGTCGACATTGGGCAGGAACGAGAGCGGGCCGCCCGGCCCGAACGGACCGCCGGGGCCGAACGCGCCGGTCATCTCGAGGTTGTAGATCCCCGAATTGACGACGTTCTTTTCCTGGAAATAAAAGTAGCCCGCCTGGAAGAACAGCCGGCCGTCCTTGTTGTTGCTCACGCGGAATTCGTGGTTCCAGGTCTTGGGGGTTTCCTGCTGGCGGAACTGACGGTTGGCCGGATAGCCACCGGTCGCATCGAGCACGTTGCGCCAATTCGACGTGTCATAGCCGCCCGAATAGATGAAATTGAGCCCCATGTCGGCGCTGTAGGCCGCTTCCCAGCGCACGCGGTCGCTGTCGAGCTTGGTCGAAGTCGGCGCGAAGCTGTCGAAGAACTTGGCCTTGCCGAAATCAGGCGTGGGGCCACTGAGGGGGCCGCGGAACTGCGCGTCGCCGTTCACGTCGCGGTTGTCGTGCTGGTAGGAAACCCAAAGCGAAAGCCCGTTGTTGCCCTTGTACATCGCCTGGATGCGGCCCGACTTGAAGTTTTCGTCATCGCCGTCGAACGCCGGGCCGGTGGACTTGCGATAGCCTGCGTGGCTCAGGATCGTACCCGATGCGCGGACCGCGAAACCGTCGGCCAGCTGGACGTTGACGCCCGCTTCGCCGTTGATCGTCTTGTAGTTGCCGGCCTCGATGCTGCCATAGGCGCCGGTGCGCATTTCCGGGCGGTTGGTCACGATGCTGACGACGCCGCCGGTCGAATTTCGGCCCTGCAGTGTGCCCTGCGGGCCCTTGAGCACTTCGATGCGCGCCACGTCGTAGAACGAGGAACTGATCGAGAACGAGCGGTTCACGAAGAACCCGTCGCGGGTGATCGGCACCGAAGGATCGCCGATTTCGGTCACGTCGGTCGAGGCGATGCCGCGCACGGCGACATAGGCCGCGCCGGTCGAGTTCGTGACGTTCACGCTGGGGTCGATCTGGGCGAGGTCGCGCACCGTGTTGACACCCTGATCCGCGAGCGCGGCGCCGGTATAGACGTTGAGCGCGATCGGGGTGTCCTGCGCGCTCGAGGCGACGCGGTTGGCGGTGACGACGATCTCGCCGAGACCTTCGGCAGGCTTGGCTGCATCGGCGCCAGCGGCGGCTTCCTGCGCCTGAGCGGGTGCGGCGAGCGCGAAAAGGCTTGCGCCCAGCAGGAATGATACGGCGGAAACGGCCTTCATGACTCTCCCCTTGAATTGGAATCTTTTGAGCAAAGTAGATTAGTAATGATCATTCTAATATTAGGAACCGAAACGGACGTCAACCCGTTCGCCTGATTCGTCGGGGAGGGCGCGACCAAAGCGCAGCATATGCGGGGCTGTCCTACATGCGACCAAGCTGGCATGGTCGGGAAATGGCCGCTTTCCGCACCCTTGCAGTCATCGTTTGGATCGATCAAAAAGCCTGGACTGATCGAATGGAGTTTTTCCTCAGGACTGTGTCAACCGTGTCAACCCCCGTCCGATTGGCCCTGATGACTCGGAGCGCGCACACTGCTAACGGCGCCCGATGACCGACCTTTCGCTGATCCGTAACTTCTCCATCATCGCGCACATCGACCACGGCAAGTCGACGCTGGCCGACCGGCTGATCCAGTTCACCGGCGGGCTGTCCGAACGCGAGATGAGCGAGCAGGTGCTCGACAACATGGACATCGAGCGCGAGCGCGGGATCACCATCAAGGCGCAGACCGTCCGCCTCGACTACACAGGCAAGGACGGCAAGACCTATCAGCTCAACCTGATGGACACGCCCGGCCACGTCGACTTCGCTTACGAAGTCAGCCGCAGCCTCGCCGCCTGCGAAGGCGCGCTGCTGGTGGTCGACGCGGCGCAGGGTGTCGAGGCGCAAACGCTCGCCAACGTCTACCAGTCGATCGAGCACGACCACGAGATCGTCCCCGTCATCAACAAGATCGACCTGCCCGCCGCCGAGCCTGAAAAGGTGCGGAACGAGATCGAGGAAGTGATCGGCATCGACGCGAGCGAGGCCGTACTCACCAGCGCCAAGTCGGGCATCGGCATCGAGGACGTGCTCGACGCCGTCGTCGCGCGCATTCCGCCGCCGAAGGGGGACCGCAATGCGCCGCTCAAGGCCATGCTGGTCGACTCCTGGTACGACCCCTACCTCGGCGTCGTCATTCTCGTCCGCGTCATCGACGGCGTCATAAAGAAGGGCCTGCAGGTCAAGTTCATGGCCGGCGGCACCGAGCACCTGATCGACCGCGTCGGCTGCATGCGGCCCAAGATCGAGCAGCTCTCCGAGCTTGGCCCGGGCGAGATCGGCTTCATCACCGCGCAGATCAAGGAAGTCGCGCAGGCCCGCGTCGGTGACACGATCACGACGGTGAAGGGCGGGGCGACCGAAGCGCTGCCGGGCTTCAAGGAAGTCCAGCCGGTGGTGTTCTGCGGCCTGTTCCCGGTCGATGCGGCGGACTTCGAAAAGCTGCGCGAAAGCATCGGCAAGCTGCGGCTGAACGACGCCAGCTTCTCGTTCGAGATGGAAAGCTCCGCCGCGCTCGGCTTCGGCTTCCGCTGCGGCTTTCTCGGCCTGCTGCATCTGGAGATCATCCAGGAACGCCTCAGCCGCGAGTACGACCTCGACCTCATCACCACCGCTCCTTCGGTGGTCTACCGCCTGACGATGACCGACGGCACGGTGCGCGAACTGCACAACCCCTCGGACATGCCCGATCAGGTCAAGATCGCGGAAATGCAGGAGCCGTGGATCAAGGCGACGATCTACACGCCTGACGAATACCTCGGCTCGATCCTCAAGCTCTGCCAGGACCGCCGCGGCATCCAGACCGGTCTGACTTACGTCGGCGGCCGCGCGCAGGTGACCTACGAGCTGCCGCTCAACGAAGTGGTGTTCGATTTCTACGACCGGCTGAAGAGCATCAGCCGCGGCTACGCCAGCTTCGACTACGAGCAGATCGGCCTGCGCGAAGGCGATCTCGTGATGATGAACATCCTTGTCAACAACGAGGCGGTCGACGCGCTCTCGATGATCGTCCACCGCACCCAGGCCGATCCGCGCGGGCGCCATCTGGTGGAGCGGCTCAAGGACCTCATCCCGCGCCACATGTTCAAGATCCCGATCCAGGCCGCGATCGGCGCCAAGGTCATTGCCCGCGAGACGATCAGCGCGATGCGCAAGGATGTGACCGCCAAGTGCTATGGCGGCGACATTACCCGCAAGAAGAAGCTGCTGGAGAAGCAGAAGGAAGGCAAGAAGCGTATGCGGGAGTACGGCAACGTGACCATCCCGCAGGAAGCCTTCATCGCCGCGCTCCGCATGGGTGAAGAGTGACGGGCAGCCCCCTCAGCTCGTCGTAAAGCCGCCGTCCACCACCAGTTCCGAGCCGGTCATGAAGGCCGCGCGGTCCGAGGCGAGGAAAGCGACGGCGTCGGCGACGTTCTGGGGCACGCCGAAGTGGCCCAGCGGGTGGAGGTTGGAGAAAGCGGCGCGGGTGTCGTTCTCGCCCGTGCCGGTGGCAGCGGAGAACTGCGACACGAGGTCGCGGCCCATGTCGGTCTCGATGATGCCGGGGTGGACCGAATTGCAGCGGATGCGCAAGGGCGCGACTTCCATCGCCACGCCCTTGGTGAACAGGCGGACCGCGCCCTTGCTGGCGTTGTAGCAGCTGACCAGCGCCGAGCCGACGAGACCGGCGACGGACGAGAGGTTGATGATCGCGGTGCCGCCGGTCCACAGGTTGGCGCGCTCGGCAAGCAGCGGCACGGCATGCTTGCAGCCGAGGAACACGCCTTCGACATTGACGGTGTGCAGGCGGCGCCAGTCTTCCAGCGTGGTTTCGGTGAGGGGCTTGGCGAGGAACAGCCCGGCGTTGTTGACGAGGATATCAAGCCCGCCGGCGGCATAGCGAGCGAAGGCCATCGTATCGATCCAGCTCTGCTCGTCGGTCACGTCGTGCGCGCGGGCGAGGCCGCCGAGTTCCTCCGCAAGGGCTTCGGGTGCCGCCAGATCGCTGACGATGACTTTTGCGCCAAGCGCGGCAAGGGCGCGGGCCGAAGCCTCGCCAATGCCGCGCGAGGCGCCGGTGACCAGAGCAATGCGGCCAGCCAGTTCAGTCATGGGTATCCCTCTCGATCGGTTATGTTTGGCTGCATCCTAGCGCCGATTTTGCCGATGACCACTGTGCAGAAAGCTGCGGGAGCGCATCGGCTTGGAGGGCCTTGTTCGGGAGGTGTGGCAGAGTGAAGCCATTCTGAATTGATTCGGGACTGCAGCAATCCAGACGGCGGCAAGATGCCCGTTCTGATTTATGCAGATATTGAATATACGCTATTTCTATAAATGCATATTAGATGCAATACTCTAAATCCATCCGGCTACAGCTGAAGATCGGTAAGTCATCCCTGCTAACGGATAAATGCTATCCGCCGAACCACTGTGGTTAAGGTCGCGTTATTGGGGTGCCGTCACCGCTTGTTCACTTCGATTAACGATTGGTCTGCGGGCCGGAGGGGCTGACACGGGGTCGCGCCTTGCACCGGCATTTGCCCGAGGACCGCCATGCCCACCACCACGCCCAAGCTCTCTGCCGCCGCCGCCATCGTCGACCTGCCGCCCACCGGCCAGTCCCGCACGCTCAGCGCGCGCGAGGATACCGACAAGGCGATCACGGTGGCCAATCTCCTGGCCGGCTGGCGCGATCCGGAGAAGACCGCGCTCAAGATTGCCTCGATCGACAAGGTGACGG
>Ga0310345_10002679_pt1 | contig 17675 bp, 15 predicted proteins | sample HC15DNA20500_MG_FD_204667 | JGI IMG/M metagenome (GOLD analysis project Ga0310345, IMG submission 204667) | Marine microbial communities from station ALOHA, North Pacific Subtropical Gyre - HC15-DNA-20-500_MG | ecosystem: Environmental > Aquatic > Marine > Oceanic | place: Pacific Ocean: North... | reverse complement strand
GACCCGGCGTGGATGAGGGCTTGAGAATTCTTTCCCGGGTTCGAGAGGAGTTGGGCCTCCTTGTCCTTTCCGATGTCCATAGGGTCTCTCAGGTGGCTCCTGCCGCCAAGGTGCTGGACGTTCTTCAGATCCCGGCCTTTCTCTGTCGCCAGACCGATCTGATCGCGGCCGCTGCTGCGTCGTCAACATCAAGAAAGGCCAGTTTCTGGCTCCCGGGGACATCAGCCACGTCCTGAAGATCCAGCTGAATCGAGTTTTTACGGACGGCGATTATTAAAGCGGCTGGGTTCTTAGCCGATACCAGAGGTTATGAGCCTTGACCCAACCCGGATGCTTCCTGATTGCTGCAAGCTTAAAACCCCTGCCCGGATCATTCTCAACGGTCTGATCTGTCGCGGGCGCTTTGCTGCTGCTTCACCAACCGAGGTGGTATTCGACCTGCTTGTGGATTTCCAACTGGGGCACAGCCTCTTTCCGCAGCAGTCCGTGGGTTGCGTAGTGTTTAACTACCGGGACAGTGACCAGGTTTTTCTGGCCTCCGTGAAGGATTACAAGGACGCAGAATCCGCACCCCAACGACACGTCCAGCGTCTTTCTGACATAGCCAGCGGGGAGCGCCGCTGGGCTCGTCGGGTGCCTGTGGCCGGCAAGTCGGGACTCCGGGCCAAAGTGAAGACTGAGAATAACAAGGCACGCGAAGTGCTAGTCGTAAACATCAGCATGAAAGGAATGCTGATAGAGTTCCTGGAAGGTGGCGGCTGCGACCTTGAGTTGGGCGCACAGCTCGACGTGGAGTTGCAACTCGATGACCACATCGCAAGTCTCACGGGGCCGGCGCGTCGTCAGGACGGACAGCGCTGGGGTGTCTTTCCTAGGTGTAGAATCGTCGGACTCCCTGAGGGTGATCGTCAATAGCTTGGAGTGGGACTGGCTTCAGGAGAAACCTGGCAATGCTCAGAGTCTTTCCTTCTCCTCTCCGGTCCAGTCTCCTTCGGTCCTGACGACATCGTGTCGGCTCCCCGGGGCACCCTGATTGCCCCACACCTCGGTAACTACTCTCCAGCTACGGCGCCAACTCGTAGTACTTCTTGTACATCCCGCGGCGAAAGATCCAGCCTCCTAACCAGCCCATGTATCTGAGCAGTGGGTAGCGGTACTTCAAGTCGATCAGCTCGATCAGGTTCCCGTCACAGTCCTTGGCGAAAAAGAACGTGTGTCCGTGCTTCGACTCCTCGACCTCACTGACGATCTCAACTCCCTTCTTCACCAGGTGGTCGTGCCATTTGTAGGAATTCTTCACGTCGAAGCTGATGTGCGTCAAACCCACGCGGCTCCATGCCACTTCCTGCGCCGGTTGTTGCGGAGTGAACTCGAAGATCTCGAGCATGCCGCCACCCGGTGTTCGCAGCCACCCGATCCTGCACCGCGGCTCTTCGGCGTCGACTCCGAAAAACCCGCGCACCCACGCCGGGTCGCTTTCTCCGACAGCGACGAGGCGGCAGCCGAAGTGCTCGGCGTAGAACTGAACGAACCTGTCGAAGTCGGCCACCGTGACGCCTGTGTGACTAAACGATCGTGCCTTCATACGTTCCTGCCTACTTCAGATGAGTTTCCTTGATATGGTCCGCCGCTCGCAGCGCCTGCGCGGCGATCGTGAGCGCCGGATTCACCGAGGCCGAGGACGGGAAAAACGATGCGTCCACGACGAACAGATTGTCGACGTCGTGCGACCGGCACCAGGTATCGAGCACCGATGTCTTGGGGTCGGTACCGAAGACCGCCGTGCCGCATTGGTGCGTGGTATTGAAGACGCCCAGCGGGATCCTCGCGACGTACCAGGCTCCCACCTTGCGGAGCAGACGCCGGGTGACGGTGACGAGCTCGCGGTGTGCCTCTGCGTTGGAAGCCATCCGTTGAAGCTGAACACGCCCGTCGCTGGTGAGAGTCACGCGACTGTCGGGTCGGGGCAAGTCCTCGCTCATTGCCAGCCACTCGACGCCGCGGGCAAACCAGGCGTCGTACACCCAGGTGGGCACCCTGCTAGACCCCGGGGGGCCAGCGGCCTTGGCTATGGCGGCGTGCGAACGTCCTTGCGACTGAACCTGTCCGAGGGGGTAGTCGGCCCGGGGACCGCGCAGGTAGAAGTCGTTGATCGCTACGGTCTTCTGAAACACCGTGTCGTGGCGGGGAGGCATGAGCATGCCGAGCATGGTGACGAGGTGAGCCATATAGTTGCGCCCAACGAGCCCCGACGAGTTCGCCAGGCCGTCACGATGCACGCTGCTCGCCGAGCGCAGGAGAAGTGCGGCAGAATTCACCGCGCCGCACGCGACGACGAAAAGTGAGGCTTCGACGCGCACTGGCCGCCCTTCGCGGGTGACCTCCGCCGCAAGAACCTTGTCGCCGCTTCCGTTGGTGACGAGGCGCCCCACATAGGAATTCGTCCAGAGCGTGACGGCGTCGCGCTCGAGAGCGGGTGATACCGAGCAGACGTCGGCGTCGCTCTTCGCCCGTAATTTGCAAGGATACGAATTGCAGGTGTCGCAGAGAATGCAGCCGTCGGGTTCGCCGGGGCGCAGCAACCCCAGGGGCAGGTGCGACGGGTGTAACCCGAGCGCGCGCAGCCGCTCGACGATCAGGGCGATGCGCCCCTGGTGCTCGATGGGTGGGTGCGGAAAGGGTTCCCGCGGTGGCTCGGTCGGATCGGATCCGTTCTCGCCGTGCACGCTATAGAGCCGCTCGGCACGGTCGTAGTAGGGCGCGAGTGTCTCATAGGTAATGGGCCATGCCGGTGAGACTCCTCCCAGGTGCTGGAGCTCGCTGAAGTCCTCGCGCCGTAGCCGGTATAGCACAGCCCCCCAGAACTTCGAGTTGCCGCCGACACAATAATGTGTGTACGGAAGGAATTCCTGACCGTGCCCGTCGAGCCAGCGCTCAGAGGTTCGATACCGGAGCTCGCCCCATACCGCGTGCGGACTCCAGTTCTTGTCCTCCTGAGGAATAAAGTCGCCGCGTTCGACAATGAGGATACGCGCCCCCGTGTCCGCTAGGGTGTGTGCGAGCGTGCCGCCTCCGACGCCGCTGCCGATGATGACGATGTCGAAGCGTTCGGTCACGGGCGAGCGGGCTCCATGGAATCCACGGTCGCGTACACCGCGTCCATCAATCGGTGGTCCTCCCGCGCTCGCTCGAGACTCATCTCCGGCGTGTGCTCGTTCCTGATCGCGCTGACAAAGTCGCGATACATGGCGCGATATCCGCGGATGTCGCGGAAACCGGGTAGCAGACTGAAGCGGGGCAGATGCCCACCGCGCACCAGAATGAACATACCGTTGGACTCGAAGGTGATGATGCCTTCGCGGCCGAAAAGCCTCGACAAGCGAAGCCCGCGGAGCAGCGACGGAATCTCGCGCGAGTAATACAGGGCGCCCGCCGCGCCGTTGTCGTATTGGAACGCTACCAGCATGCTCTTGCGCCGCGCGTCGCCCTGCAGCGGTCCCTTCTTGGACGGTAGTGGCCGGTACCCGTGGATGGTGCGGATTTCGGGCCCCAGGCTTCCAGCCATGTGCAGCCAGTGAATTCCTTCCTCGAAGAATGCGTCGCCGCCGGCCATCTCCTCATCGTTGCGCCAGTCGTCCGCTGATTTGGGCTTCTTCATGATCGTCACGAAGTGAGCGAACACCAATTCTCCAATCACGCCACTGGCCAGAAGTCGGCGAAGCTCGACGCGAAGCGGCTTGTAGTGATCGTTTTCGCCGACGAGCACAACGCGACCGGCCCGAGCGCGGGCCTCGATGACGGTTTGGTAATCGTCGAGTAGCGGAAATGCGGGCTTTTCCACTAGGACATGCTTACCCATTTCAAGCGCCTGCAATGCGAGTTCAAGGTGATAGCGAGTCGGCACCGCGACCACGACGGCGTCGACCAAAGGATCACGAAGCGCCTCGTCGTAGCCCGCATAGTGCCCCACACCGCCGAACCGAAGTTGATACTCGGCTGCGCGCGCCGGGTCACGACTGGCATAGCTACAAACGATGTCGCCCCGCATCTTGTGCAGATGTCGACTGTGCACCTGGGTGATGTACCCGCATCCGAGGAACGCGAGGTAAATCGGCTTCAATCGTCGCCCCCACCCCGTACCAGGAGTATGCGCGGCAGCCAAGTCCTCGGCGCCCAGGACCTACAGCACGCCACAATCCAGTGCGAGCGGCGAGAACCGGGGGCCGCTTTCAAACCTGGGTCGCTGGGAGCGCTGATTTGCACGGTACTCATGGCCTGTCTCTCCGCCGATTCCTGAGATGGTAACAGATGACCACAAAGGACAGCAGAGCATTTTCAAATTAGCTCTTGGCGGCCAGTACTCGGCCCCACTTTGGTCTTCGCATGTTCGGCGTTCTGCGGTTTGCGATTTAGCCTTTCTTACTCTGGAGGAGGCAACTGCCAAATGATGAACCGCAGAATATCGAACGGGCGAATTCGAAGGGCAGCGGGAGAAGACCTTTTCCCGATTCGTTCCACCACTCTGCCCTTCACTCGGTACTCTCCGGGGACCCTCTCTTCTCCTGAAGGCGAGGGGTTTCCACCCCCGTAAGGGGAACCCGCAGGAGATCTGGGCGCACTTCGTCACCACGTACCAGTTGTTCTGGATGTCGTGTGCAAGGCGGTGTGTCGTGATAGAGAGAAAATCGGGCTTCTGGAGGTATTCGCGCGCTTTCTCCTCACCCCACACCGCACCTAGACCTTCTCCTCCCTGTGCCAGGGACACCGTCATGCAGTGCATACAGGAAATCGTATAGAGTAGCGGCCCGATGGGATGCTCGATATCCTTGTGGACGTGGCTGGATCCGCTGATGTCCTGCATCAGGTAGACTCCGTCTGGCCTCAACGCCCGATGAATACCCCTGAGGACATGGCCTGATCGTGGATGGCCCGATGCCAGGTCCAGGCCACGAAATCCAACAAGATGATCGTCATCGCGACCTCAGACCAATAGGGGAACCTGGCAATTTCAAGAAATCCAACACCGCTCTCCCGCACCGTGACAGCCCAGGTGCAGACACAGGCGCCACAAAGTAGAGAGGTCAGAAGCGTGTTGATGAACGCAACGGAGCAATTCACCTTCCAATTACCTAGCAACTGTCGAAAGACGAGCCGGTTGGGAAGCAAGGATTGAAAAAGGGCAATCAGGAGAAGCGAGATCAGAATTCCCCCTGACTTGTAAATCTGGAAGTCATCCCTGATAACGTATTCGAGACAGGCTATGTCCAAACTGAAACTCGGCCAATCGTCGGACATCGAGAGCGTCTGCAAAAGACCGCCAAGAGTAGGAGAAAGCCCAGGCTCACATCTCCCACGCGATTCTAAAGAGCAAGGTCGGACCCTGCTTGAAAGCATCACCATCCGAGCGGATCCTTTGGGATAAGGGATACCTCAAATCCAGGCCCAGTGTCGTGTGCTCCCACGCCTCGACAGCTATTCCGAACATGCTACTCATGGCTATCAGACCGGAGTTGATATCTCTCTCACGATCCCAATACGCGAAACTCTGATAATAGGCAGAGCCGTTCACGTGAAGCGAAATGCACCTATTGAGGCTGTACTCAAGAAGTACACCAGACGTGATCTCCGCTGGTCCCTGATAGGTCTTGCTGTTTTCGTAAACTGGGAAACGGGCAAGAGCATAAGCCCCTAGTCCAAGTTTTCCAGCCACCGGCATCGAGTAGTTAAGCTCCAGAAGTGGGTCAAAGGTTCCCGTGCCGAATTGGATGTGGAGGTGCTTCAGACCGCTGTATCCAAGTTCAAAAGGATCTTCCTCCGTCGTACCGGTTGGCAGTGTTGTGCCTAGTGAGAGACCCAGGGAATCACCCTCGCGGAAAAGAGCTTCTTTCCGATGTGTAGCCAAGAGCATCAGGTCGCTGAGGCCTCGATACCTTTCAGGCCGGTGGTGGATATACCCGTTATCCAAGATCTGTTGTTTTTCTTGGGGGCTCACAGGCTCAGTGGATTCCACATCTGCCCTTTGGTCTTTGATGTCGTAGGGGACCCGTAGTGCAAGGGTCCAACGATCCGTGAGAGCGTACTCAAATTCCAGCTCGAGGCGCAGATAGTCCAGGGACACTTCATGCCGGTGTAGAGGAACACTCACGATCTGGCCGTTGCTATCCAGGCCCTTCGTCTCTGGGTGACTTCCCTCAAACCCATACCCTCGGGCGGTGTTGAGAGAGAAGCGAAACGAACCCCTATCGAGAACCGAACCGGCTCCCACCCCCCGCGGAATGGAGGGATTGCTTCAGGCCGGTCAACTCTGGCCGAAAACCGGAGTCACAAAGACTGCGACAATCGCCCAGACAAATACAACCTCGCGGAGGCCATTCATTTGGGGCCCCTTCCGATGATTTCTTCCACTTCTTCAATGCGATTACCGTGTACGGTTCCAAGGAGTTTTCCCTTCGGGCCATATATACGGACATAGGGGAGACCCGGCAGCCCGAATTCCTTGGTAGCTTGCTTCCCCACCTCGGACTCCCAATCCTTGATGTCCACCTTGCGAAGGGCCAGGTTCTGGTACTTCAGGACCAGGCGCTCAAGCTTGGGACTAAGAAGGTGGCAGGGCCCACACCAATCCGCGTAATAGTCAAAGATGGTGATCCTGCCCGAAGCCAAGTGATCGCTGATCCTCAGGGCTTCTCCATCGGAAGCTGTTTCAATATCTAGGCCAGCCCTTTCTATTTCGGAAAGAGCTTCAACTACGGGATCGCCGGGGAAATGGGCCTCAAAGCCCAGCTCCTTCAGAGCTTCCTGAATCTCATCCCTTGAGATTTCTCGTTTGGCCTTGACGATGGTTCTCTTCGAACCAAAGTCTATCTGGACGTCGAGAACTCCCGAAATGTCGCCCAGAGTCTTGGTGGCAGGGTTCACACAGGTAGCACAGGACATGCCTGCCAGGGAAAACTCCATCGCGGAGTCGGACGGAGCCGCAGCTCTCGCCTGTCCAGCAAGCCCGATCGCAACCATGACAACTCTTAAGAGCAATCTGTTCATAAGATTGATCCCTCTCTTCATGTCCCTACAACCGGTGCCACCGTGCAAGGACGGCCGCATGGGACAGCTGTAGGTCGAACAATTTTGGCGAAGGAGATATCGCCTCAATCAAACGGAAATGACGGAAGGGCGGAGAGACTAAATCAGGAAAGCGCTGTTTGTGAGAAAAATGGATTTGGCTAGAACAAAGGACGCTGACTGAAAAGGTGGCTCGGGAAGATTGTTCTCGGTCAGATTGACGCGAGTGTAGTCTGAGGGAAGGGGCGCAGCCAGCGTAGTATGCTTGCTTGCTTCGAAGAAATTGGTGTCGACACACTCAAGACACTTGCCCTCTATAGGGTGCGTACAGCAGCTACTCGACTGAGGTTCCGAACAGGATGCTGCCTCACTCACCTCAAACTGCGGACACGCCAGGGCACAGGATATGGTTGCACCGAACACCACTAGATGCGTCCAAACCAACCCTCGTCCCAGAAGACTCATAGAAAGATTATACAGCCCTTCTGCACCGCCTGTCCCGGGGGGCACCAGTTTCTTTCATGTACGATCCAGCGCAGCCGGTGGCGGGGCTAAGCTGAAACTTCAAGAATACGTCGCACGTCTCCTGTCCTCCGAAGGTGCCGCCAACGGGTGAACTACCAGCGTTACGAAGCCAAGTTCGACAGAGCTGCGAACGACTTGAGCCGTTAGCAACATAAGGCCAAGTTCCGAGGAGAGAGCTGGACAACTCTTCCCCACGCAGTGACTCGATTCGCGAAAAAACATCGTGAATTATATCAGGATCCGGCAATGTAGTGATGCGAAAGTGGTCCATATAGGGTGTGTTGAAACTGCTGCCTGGCCCCACCAGCACATGTGTGTTCTCGAGTAGCTCGATCGCGAATGTCTGATCATCGATTCTGTCGACGATCGCATCTTCAATCTTGATAAACGCATACATCGCGCCCATCGGCTTCGTCATACTCAGGAACTTGTTGTTCGCGACTTCGTCGACAACCGCCTGCCGGGACTGATACACCCGGCCACCCGGCCTCACAAGTTCCTTGATGCTCTGAAAACCGCCGAGTGCCATCTGCACTGCCCACTGCCCCGGAACATTGCTGCAAAGTCGAAGTCCTGCCAGAAATTTCATGCCCTGTATGTAGTTCGTTGGGGATTGCCTACGCGGGGCTGGGCCGTCCTGACGACGCCGTCCGAGAGGGCAAACTGGGCATGGAGATGATAGGTAAGCGTCGAGACGAGCCGCTCGGATTCCGGCTCAAAGACCTGGCCCAGATCTACGCAATGGTGGGCAACCATGACGAGGCACTCAAGACTCTCGATCGCCTGTTGTCGGTGCCCTCCCACTTTTCGGTGGGATTTCTGAAGATCGATCCAACCTGGAATTCACTCCGCGACCACCCTGGCTTTCTCGCATTGCTGCAGAAATACGAGTTGGCGGCCAGTGCCAACTGAGATGATTGCGGCCAGTTTCGTCAACTAAACCCACGATCGGCGACACCTTCCCAGGCCATTAGGGCCTTCTTACGTGTCCCTCCCCAACGATACCCTCCCACGGCGCCGGTCCCGCGGATCACCCGATGACATGGGATAAGGTACGCCAGCGAGTTCTGGCCAACGGCTCTGCCAACGGCTCTTGCCATGGCGCGACTGCCAACGGTTTCAGCTAATTGCCCATAGCTAACGCAGGTTCCTTCTGGGATGTGAAGCAAGGCGCGCCACACGCGAACTTGAAAACCAGTACCCCGCACGAAGAGGCGTAAGGAAGCTCGCGGGTGAGAATCCGCAGGCCGTCCGAAAAGGCGGGAGACGAGACGTGAAGCACGTGCATCTTCCCAATGAACGTGTGCCAAGGGCCAGTCTTCCTGAAGGGCAACCGTGGCCGCTTGTCGGTCCAGGGACTCGACGAATGAAAGGTGGCAGATCCCACGAGGACTCTCACCCAGCAGACAGGTTCCAAAGGGACTGTCGGCCAGGCCGGCGCTTATAGTCCATGCAGCGCCACCGGACTTGAGTTCCCCTGGGGAGGCTGCCTCCAGGCTGACGCAGAGATCATGCAGCCGGCTTGGCCCAGAGAGCCCAGCATCCAGGGCAGCATTCAAAACGCTCTCGCCGCGCCGGAGCAACTCCTTGGCGTGCGAAAGCGTCAGACATTGGAGAAAGTCCTTCGGTGTGACCCCTGCCCAACGGGAAAAGAGTCGATGGAAGTGGAAGGGGCTCAATCCAGTACGTGCTGCCAGTGTCTTCAAGTCCGGCTGCTCGGTGTGGTGCCCGTCCAGATAGTCGATTATGCTGGCGATCCGATCGTAATCGTTCATACACCGATTCTAGGGAACAGCCACAGGTACGCCCACCGATTCTTGCTACGACCTGACACGACGTATTGAACCGCGAAGCTGTGCGGTCGCCAATCACTCCGCTATAGTCAAGATCGTAGTTCTTCTACCATTGTCCGTGACTGTTCATTTGTCCGTGACTGTTCATTGTCATACGATTGTTTTCACCGAGGCGCAGGTTCAGGTTGAAAGGTACAGGGGCCTGGTGGTAGGGAGCAAGCTGTGGGGTGTGATAGCTCGGAGAGGGTGTTGATCTGGCAGAAGAATGAGCCAAGGGCGCAGCAGGGCGGAGGTCTCTTTCGTGCACTGCTCCAGGGCCTCCTGGTTACTTCAGTCCTGAGTCTGGGACTGGCTGGCCCGGCGCAGCATTCCGCCGCCAGGGAGTGGAACGAGGAGCTGCTCGAGGCCATTCGAAACGATTTTGCACGGCCGACTGTTCACGCCCGCAACCTCTTTCACACCGCGATTGGCATGTGGGACGCGTGGGCAGCTTACGACTTGGTTGCCCAGCAGTATCTCCATCAGGAGAAGGCCATGGCAGCGGACGCTGCCAGCGCGCGCCGGGAGGCGATTAGCTACTCCTCCTATCGTATCCTGAGTGCCCGATTCGCGAACTCGCCGGGCGCACGCGTATCGCTTCCCTCGTTCGACGCGAAGATGGCCGAGCTTGGCTACGACATCGACTTCACTGACGTGACGGGCAATTCGCCGGCGGCTCTGGGCAATCGGATCGCGGCGACCGTACTTGCCGTAGGAAGGGCCGATGGTGCCAACGAAGAGAACGGCTATTCGAACCGCTTCTACCAGCCCCGGAACCCACCCCTGATTCCGGCAATTGCCGGCAACCCGAATATTGTAGATCCGAACCTGTGGCAACCGCTTTCGCTCAAGTTTTTTGTCGGCCAGTCGGGCATTCCGTCTCCCCTTGGTGTCCCTCCCTTCGTGAGTCCGGAGTGGGGCCAGGTCACGCCCTTCGCACTGGGCGCCGATGACCTCACGATCTACGAACGCGCCGGAGACGAGTACTGGGTCTATCTCGATCCGGGTCCCCCGCCGATGATCGGAGGCACTGGCGCTGGGGACTACCGCTCGGGCTTCGAGCAGGTGGTCGAGTGGAGCGGAAAGCTGGACCCTACGGACGGTGTAATGATCGACATCAGTCCGAATGCGCGAGGCAACAACACGCTCGGGACCAACAACGGAGGTGGCCGTGAGGTCAACCCAGTCACGGGACTGCCCTACCTTCCGCAGATCGTTCCAGCAGGCGACTACTATCGTGTGCTGGCAGAGTTCTGGGCGGACGGACCCGATTCGGAGACACCTCCGGGTCACTGGTTTACGATCGCCAACTATGTCTCCGACCATCCTCTCGGTGTGAAGCGTTTTGCGGGTGCCGGAGAGCCACTCGACGATCTCGAATGGGATGTCAAACTCTATTTCTCATTGGGTGGAGCAGTCCACGATTCAGCGGTGGCGGCCTGGGGTGCCAAAGGCTGGTATGACTACATCCGCCCGATCTCGGCAATTCGCTATATGGCTGATAACGGGCAAAGGAGCGATCCCAGCGGGCCGTCCTATCACCCTGACGGCATCGGCCTGAAGCCTGGTGTTGTCGAAGTGATTACCCCAGACACGGTCGCCGCGGGTGAGCGGCATGAGCACCTGGCGGGTCCGAGCAACGAAAACCTGGGAAAGATCGCGGTAAAGACCTGGCGTGGGCCAGATTTCGTTTCCGATCCCACGACGACGGCGGCGGGCGTCGGCTGGATTCTCGCCGAGCGGTGGTGGCCCTACCAGCGTCCGACCTTTGTCACACCGCCTTTTGCCGCCTATGTCTCGGGCCACAGCACCTTCAGCCGAGCGGCTGCGGAATTGATGACCAGATTCACCGGAGACGCCTTCTTCCCGGGCGGGCTTGGTGAGTTCTTCGTAGCACGGAACGAATTCCTTGTTTTCGAGGACGGACCCAGCGTCGACATCACTCTGCAATGGGCAACCTATCGCGACGCGTCGGACGAGACCAGCATCTCGCGCATCTATGGTGGGATCCATCCAACCGCAGACGACATCCCGGGGCGTTTCATTGGCGCGCAGATCGGCCGAAACGCCTTTCAGCTGGCCACGCGCTTCTTTCTTCCGGATGAAGCCGATAGCGATGGCGATGGTGTCAGGGACCTGGTGGAGGAAGCTGCTCCCAATGCGGGAGACAACAACCAGGATGGTGTGTCCGACAGCAGACAGGCCTATGTCTGTTCACTACCCGACAGCCGCACGGGCAGGTATGTCAGCCTCGTGGTTGACAGGCCCTTGACGTTGACCCAGGTCGGAACGGCTTCGCTGCCTGGGATGCTGCCGCCTCCTGGTGTTGTTTTCCCGCTGGGCCTTTTCAGCCTTACAGTAGAAGGCGTGGCTGAAGATTCTACCGCCACAGTCGATCTACTGCTGCCGCCTGGGGAGGATGTGGAGACCTACTTCAAGTATGGCCCTACACCTGCCGACCCGAGTCCGCACTGGTACGAGTTCCTGGAAGATGGGACTACAGGCGCGGAGATTTCAAGGGACACGGTCAGATTGCACTTCGTAGATGGAGAGCGAGGAGACGATGATCTAGTCGCTGATGGCAAGGTTGTAGAACCGGGCGGCCCCGCACGACGTTCTTCCTTCTTTTTCCCACAGCTCGCAGATGGGTCCACCTTCCCCATTCAGTTCAAGTCGACTCTGGTTCTAGTCAACACCGGCTTCGACAGCAGAGTTCAGATCGAGTTCTTTGCCAATCCCGATGGTAAGCCTTTGGAGGTTACCCTGGGCACTCTTGGGACAGCCAGTCGCTTTGAGGTCGAGCTCAGGAAAGGGGACTCGATCTCACTGCCCACCCTGGGCAATGGGGATCTTCGAGTTGGATATGCTCGGGTATCGTCTGGCGCAGGAGTCTCGGGGGTGGTTATCTTCACCCGCATTGACCAGGCAACAGGCGTCCTATTATTCGAGGCCGGGGTCCCGGCCTCAACCTTGCTAACGGAGTTCTCGATCTCGGTCGATTCGACCGGCAGTAGGGACACGGGACTGGCAATCGTCTATCCGGCGGACCAGGGAGCACCAGATGCCCTTGTAACACTGCGACTGTTTGACCAAGAGTTCAACCTGATTGCTGAGAAAGAGCTCGATCCACTGGCTCCAGGAAGTCACCTGGCTCGTTTCGTCCATCAGTTTTTCGATGACGAAGACGTTGTCGCCAGAGCACAAGAAATGAAAGGGCTCTTGACGCTGGAATGTGATCGGCCGCTGGCGGCAGTCACCTCGAGGCAGAAAGATACTGCCGGGGTAGAGTACCCGGAAGAGGTGCCCCTCGTGACGGTCTTCCCGGTTGTCCCAGGGACTCCAGATTCGGAGTAGTCTCCTGTCGTTTTTCGAAAATCTCCAAGAACGGGGTCCCGAACATCCGCCCCAGAAGCGCTGGCTCCATTCGGGAAGAAATTTGGTTCGGATATCGTGGCGGTGTCTTCCAAGCGGCCGTTTTCGGCCCGGAGGCCACACCACGAAATGTTGGCTTAGCCGTACTCCTCCACCATCTGAAGGGGACAATGTCATCGGCGGGATCTCCAATGGCCCCCGAATCATTTCACGAACAGCACAGGCCAAGAACGATGATCCGAGCGGAGCTGGAGTTTCCCTGTTCGCGTTTTCTTTAAGAACAGTAGCTGAGCTTTGAGCCGGCTGCGGAGGAATCTCCGCTGACAACCGGCCAACAATTCATCGACTGGTGTTTTTCAAAATGGAGACACTGGCCTTCGCCGTCCTGGCTGCCTTGCTTTTCAGTTTCGGGCTGGTTTCCGGGCGCGTTGGTAAGAGCGTGACAACCCCTCCCATGGCCTTCGTCCTCATGGGATTGGTGCTTGGTCCTCAGGTTGTTGCCTTGATCGAGTTGGATCGGGACAGTGAGCTCATCAACCTGGTTGCCGAATTCACCCTCATACTTATTCTGTTCACCGATGCTTCCCGAATCGATCTCAAGCTCCTCCGACGAGAGCACACGATCCCAATGTGGTTGCTGGGTATCGGCCTCCCGCTGACCATTGTTTCTGGAACAGTCGCAGCAGCCCTGATCTTCGATTTTGTCAGCTTCTGGGAAGCGGCCGTGTTGGCGGTCATCCTGGCTCCGACGGATGCTGCCCTGGGACAGGCAGTCCTGAGCAGTCCCAGAGTACCGGTTCGCATTCGGCAGGCGATCAACGTGGAGAGTGGTCTCAATGATGGTAGGGCACTCCCGGTTCTTCTGCTGGTGATCTCCCTTGCCGGTGCCACTCACGGCGCCGAGGGCACTCAATTCTGGCTCTGGTTCGGAGCGATGCAAATCGTCCTGGGACCGCTAGTGGGAATTGCAGTGGGATTCCTGGGAGGAAAGTTGGTCCAGTGGGGACAGCAAACCGGGTGGATGAGCCACTCTTTCTAACAGCTCGCAGCCCTGGGCCTGGCGGTGTTCTCCTACAGCGCCGCCTTCTGTGCCGGATTGACGATTGGCAACAGCTCGAGGCAGGTCTGCTCCTGTCTCTGGGAGTTTGCAGAGGCCGAGGGGCAACTCTTGACACTGCTCACGTTTCTCTTCAACGGCTCAGCAATGATTTTTCTGGCTCTGGAGCTATTCAGTGGGGCTTCGTTGCTCTATGCAATTCTCAGTTTGACTGTTATCAGGATGCTGCCTGTGGGCCTCAGCCTGCTAGGATCCGGGCTGCGCTTCGACACCTTCGTCTTCTTGGCATGGTTCGGCCCTAGAGGCGTCGCCTCGATCCTCTATGTTCTACTGGTGCTGGGGGAGGGAGCTCTGCAGAGCGAGTCGCTGATCTTCTCAACCGTGATCCTGACGGTACTGATAAGCGTGTTTGCCCACGGGCTGACGGCCCTACCCGGTACCCGTTGGTACGCACACCGGCTGGAAGGACTGGAAGACCATTCGGAAGTGCACGAGCACAAACCCCTCAGCGAGATGCCCACAAAACTTCAGACCTCCTGATCACATCAAGTAGCCGGGAAAAAGCCGACTTCGCTGTGGGCGACGGATTGTGACCCCATACTGTGCAGAGACCACTTTTGGATTCTACTCTTTGGTAATGGTCTCATCCAGATTGAGGAGAACCCGGGTTACCGTCGTCCAAGCGGCTAGCTGAACCGGAGTGGCTTGGTCGGGAAGACTGGATTTCAATTCCTGGCCGAACCCGCCGATTTCCCAAGGATCAACCCAACCCTGGGAAAGACGACCCCGCTGCTTTGCCAGCAAGTTCAGTAGCTCCTCCTTCTCAGCCTGCCTGGGGAGTCTGGACAGGCAACGGCGAAAGGCATAGGTCAACCGCTCGCTATCCGAATCACCGCCCTCTCGAAGGGTCCTCAGCGCCAGGGCCTGGGCCGCCTCCAGAAACAGAGGTTCGTTGAGAGTCGTCAAAGCCTGGAGGGGCGTGTTGGATCGAGAGCGCCGAACACAGGAGGAGTCTCCATTGGGCGCATCGAAGGTTTGTAGCATGGGATAGGGGGCAGAGCGGTAGCGGAAGGTGTAGAGGGCACGACGGTATCGATTCCTTCCAATTTCTTCCTTCCAGATTTTCGGGCCGAAACTGGAGGGAGCCTTGAACAAAAACCCGGGAGCGGGAGGATACACACTGACCCCTCCTAAGCTGGGATTCAACAATCCGCTGGCGGCAAGCGTGATGTCGCGGACGATCTCAGCCTCGACCCGAAATCGAGGGCCTCTCGCCAACAGACGATTGTAAGGATCGCCATTCAGCCCATCCGGAGTAACCTGGGAAGACTGGCGGTAGGTGGCAGAGAAAACGATAGACCGGTGCAGCTCCTTCAGGCTCCAGCCCTTCTCCATAAACTCCACAGCCAGCCAGTCCAACAGCTTTGGATGGGAAGCTGCCTCGCTTTGCCTACCAAGATCCTCACTGCTCGCCACCAGGCCCGTCCCAAAGTAGATCTGCCAGACTCGATTGACTAGCGAGCGAGCCGTCGTGGGTGAATCGCGAGAGACCATCCACCGGGCAAAGCCCAGACGGTCGGGTCGAGCATCCGGGGGTAGAGGATGCAGAAAGGAGGGAACGCCTGGAGAAACCTCTCTTGCAGGATTCAAGAAGTCCCCACGGTTCAAGACATGGGTGGGGCGTTTTTCCCCACGCTCCTCCAACACCAGCTGGCGTGAACCCTCCGGATGTTGGCGCCACAGCGCTTCAATTTCATCATTCTCCCGACGCCATTCCGGCACCGTGGTTCGCCAGAATCGGAAAACGAGCCGAGTCTGGGAAGGTGTTCTTTCGCTGAGGGGAGTGGAGAGGATGTCGCGAACCCGCTTCGGCAAAGGATCAGCCTTGGCCTCGGGAGCCGTGGTGACGGAGAGACGAAAACGACCCAGATTCTGGTTCCGATGGTAACGGCCGCCATGTTTCTGGCTCAGGTAGAAGGTCAGAAGCGTCCCTTCGGAATGGGACACTGGAGTCTCGGCAACGAAGACAGCCTTGCGGGCAAGATTGCGACGAGCCGGACCCTCATCGATTCCCCAGGCCGTATTCTCGTTGCCATCGATGGCGAAATCGACGGGCCCGGTGACCCGAGGCTGGTTGCTCCGATCATCGAAGAAGGCCTCCAGAGGAGCCTCCGCAAGCGCGACGTCGGCCGTAGCAGCGGCGATCTTGACGGCCTCCGCCTTCTCGGGGTCGTCCCTCGGAGCCGCCTCCACCTCGAACTCGGTCAAGGCAGCTGTGCCTTTCACCGAACGTCCGGGCCCCTTTAGGGGAAGGTTGGAATCATTGAGCAGCTCCAGTCGGAAGGCCGTGATATTCTTGAGGTCCGTCGGGGCACTCATTTCACCCCGATGCTTGCTGGGGGCGAAACCCTGGGCCAGCAAAGATCCATCCCCCAGCGGAAGGTATTTTTGCCCGCCGGTTGAAATTTCCTCTACGGTCGGTCGAAGCACGGTCCAGGAGGGTTGGTTGTCCCTGGCCTCGTCCTCCCACCGGCTCATTTGTTCTTGCCAGTCGGGAGCACGCTGTGTGAGGTCGCCCTCAATTTCGCGGATCCGCTTGAAGATCTGGGCTCTCCTCATCAGCTCCGCCGGGGTGTAGACCGCAGTGTTGGCCTCGTGGGCATTGTTCAGGAAGGCAAAAAGGCGATAGTACTCTTCCTGCTTGAGGGGATCGTACTTGTGGTCGTGGCACTGGGCACACTGTATCGTGATCCCGAGGATGCCTTTGCCGATAGCGTCCATGCGATCGAACATGGCCTCCATCCGGAACTGCTCCGGATCGATCCCACCTTCTTCGTTGACCATGGAATTGCGCAGAAATCCAGTGGCCACGATCTGGTCTTGACCGGTCTCAGGCAACAGGTCTCCGGCTATTTGTTGAATGATGAACTGGTCATAGGGCAAGTCCCGGTTCAGGGCATCGATGACCCAGTCACGGTAGAACCAGACTTTTCTTGGCTTGTCTTGCTCGAAGCCATCTGAATCGGCGTACCGAGCCGCATCCAGCCAATGACGTCCCCAGCGCTCGCCGTAGTGGGGAGACGACAGCAGCCGCTCAACCTGCTTCTGATAGGCGTCCGCGCTCCGATCCAACAGGAACGCGTCCACTTCTTCGATGCTGGGGGGCAATCCAATAAGGTCCAGGCTCAAACGCCGAAGCAAGGTGACCCGGTCGGCTTCGCTGGAAGGGGAAAGTCCCTCCCGCTCGAGCCGAGCAAGAATGAAGGCGTCGATAGGATTGACCGGCCAGACCCTCCCCTTGACTGCGGGAAGCAGTGGCCTTTTGGGGGCCACAAAGGCCCAATGCCTGGGTCCCTCCGCAGCCCGCCGTCCTACCCCTTCCGGCCATTCGGCTCCCTGCTCGATCCAGGCTCGAATCAGCTCGATCTCCTCGTCTGGGAGTGCGCCACCCATCGGCATCCGCGCCAGACCGTTTAGCCCGGCTACCCGCTGATAGAGCACGCTCTCCGAGGGGATAGGAGGCAGAATGAGCTTTCCCGATTGTCCGCTAGCGAGGGCCAGCTCCCGAGAATCTAAACGAAGCTTTCCCAGCTGCTGCTGGGACCCGTGGCAGGAATGACAGGACCTCTCGAAGATAGGATAGATGTCCGCCGCAAAATCGACCGTCGCCGCTGAACCAGTCGGTGCAGCCGGCTCGACTGCGTGACCGACTCCCAGGTTTAGGAACAAGAGGAGTGGAACGAAATGAAACACGCCTTTGCTGAGAGGTCCTACTTGCATTTCTGATTCGCCCGTTCTTTCGGAAACGAACCTGAGTCTAGCAAATAGCA
>Ga0310345_10002678_pt1 | contig 17683 bp, 21 predicted proteins | sample HC15DNA20500_MG_FD_204667 | JGI IMG/M metagenome (GOLD analysis project Ga0310345, IMG submission 204667) | Marine microbial communities from station ALOHA, North Pacific Subtropical Gyre - HC15-DNA-20-500_MG | ecosystem: Environmental > Aquatic > Marine > Oceanic | place: Pacific Ocean: North... | reverse complement strand
GAACGCCGTGAGTCAGGATGATCCGGCGCGCGTGCACGGGACTTCGGGCTTCCGTGGTCACCATGAAGGCGTCGAGGCCCCCCGAGATGTCTTCTGCCCGGCCGTCCATCAAGCTGATTGTCGGATACTTCGCGAGGTCCGCGCGAAACCGCGCCAGGATCTCGGTCGTCGGCACGCCGTCCCATCCCGGCACACCATGGGCTGCGGGGGACATCCGGTTGCGCGGACGGCCCTCATCAAGGATCAGAACGGATCGGCTTGCCCGGGCGAGTTGCAGCGCGGCGCTCAGGCCGGCAAAACTTCCTCCGACAATTGCTGCATCGAACATGGCAAGACCTCTCCGTCTCCGGTCGCGGTCGCGCCGGAGCAATTCCATTTCGAGTATCGGATCATGGATCGTTGGCGGACAAACCGGCGAGAGATCCGATAAAGTTATGGTATAACATATCTGAGATGTTATCCTATAACCTGGGCGGTCCTCAAGGCTAATCTTCGCCGGCGATTAAAGTTACCGCCTTCGCGCCACCGGGCTGCGTTGATGCCCAAGGTCGGCAGGAGTTCGAACCTCCGAGCAACGGTTTTCGAGACCGTTTTTAAGGCAGGGTGGGGATGTCCCACCCCCAAATTTTATGGTTTTTCATGAACAATATGGGCAATCTCGGCATGCTGAGCGGCCCAAGACGGCACAGTTGGGCGGCATAGCAGTCCATGTCGCACTACCTCCCAGCGAGGCGGCTTCCCACAGCCGACGCGCGCACCTATTAAAGCAATTGGCGGCAGCACGGTAGGGGGCGATGGGCTACTTCGAGCCCGAAGCGAACGTGGCGTCACCTATCGGTTTCGCGCAGCAGCGTGCACTCTTCGCCGTGAGCGGCCCGGAGCCGCCGTTTCGACATGCTGCGTGCGTGCTCGCAACCGCTATACGGCTCAGAACAGTCGTTAAGCTTGGTGACTGTGTCTGCTCATAGCACCGGTGCGGCGGCGTGCGGCAGAGTTCAGGCACTGAGCCTGCGCAGATCGCCTCTCGCCACCCCGACGAGGGTGCGGGCCAGCAGCCCCAAGATCACGAGCGTGGCCAGCGCCAGCAGGGCAAGCGCAATGGCGGCGGACCAGAGCCCTGGCGCGGTCGAGGCATGGCGCGACCCGGCGATGGCGGCGGCCGCGAGGGGGAAGCTCACCGCCCACCACCCGATACGGAACGGACAGCAGGATGGCAGATGCCGCAGCTGTGGCAGGATGACGGCGATCAGGAACAGGCCGATCCAGAACAGCGCATCGCCGAAGAGGTCGTTGCGCCCGGTGACCGATGCATAGGCCGAACTGCCGACCGTGAAGGGGGCCGTCAGGATCAGCAGCGACGGCTTCAGCGGGTCCGGCAGAGGGTCTGAGATAAGCAGCCGCGCGAAGACCAGGGTGAAGAGCGGCAGCGCGAAGAATAGCCCCACCGCCAGCGCGAATGTCAGAAGGCCCGAAGCAAGCGGCAGATCGAGCGCCGCATGGGTCAGCGGCAGGTCCAGCAGTCCGACGACGGGGATGATCCAGCTCGGCGATGCATGGGCGAGCCGGAGGCCGCCCCCCATCCACCGCAGGACCGAGACCCAGGCGAACCAGATCATGCCCGCCGCCCCGAGGGTCCAGAGCAACCGCGCCAGCGCCAGAGAGACCGGCGTCAGCACCAGCGGCAGCAGCAGCAGCAAGCTGATGAAGACCGTGCCGAACAGGCTGCCGGCGACGGGATGGGAGAACTCCGCCCGCACCGCCGGCCAGGCCGTCACTGTCTTGGTGCCCTAGGCGAGGACGAGCGCCGCGAAGGCGGCGGTCGCCAAGGCAGCGAGCGCCTGCGATGGCCAGAGCGCCAGCGCGAATAGCTCCGCCGCCCGTTTCCAGGCGACCGAGAGCCCGGTCAGCCCCATCACGGCCCCGAAGAAGCCGACCGGCAGATAGTCGAGCCGGGGCGTCCGCGTGAGATGGATCGTCGTGTGCATCGGCGCGCTCCAGCGGCGTGGCGCGGCGCGGAGGGTCGCGCCGCGTCGGTATCAGAAGCCTTCCAGCACGATCTTGCCCTTCGCCGTCCCCGCCTCGACCATCGCATGGGCGCGGCGCAGCGTCTCAGCGCTGATCGGCGACAGGACTTCGGTGACCGTCGTGCGCAGGCGGCCGGCGTCGATCTCGTCGGCCACCCAAGACAGCAGGCGGTGCTGCTCGATCATGTCCGGGGTCTGGTGCATGGGCCTCGCGAACATGAACTCCCAGTGCAGGCTGGCGGCCTTGGTCTTCATGCCGGCCATCGGCATCGGGTGATGCGTGTCGTCGATGCTGACGATGCCGCCCTGTGGCCGGATCAGCTCAACCGCCGCCGCCCAGTGGCGCATGTCGTTGAAGATCGCGATGTGGTCCACGTGATGGACTCCAAGCGCGCGCACCTGCGCCACCACGTCGCCGCGATGGCTGACGGTGTGGTCGGCGCCCAGACCCGTCGCCCAGGCGATGGTTTCCGGCCGCGACGCGGTGGCGATCACCGTCAGCCCCGCGCGCTTGGCCAGTTGGATAGCGATGGAGCCGACGCCGCCGGCGCCACCGAACATCAGGATCGACTGGCCGGTATCGGCGCCGTCCCGGTCGATCCGCAGCCGGTCGAACATGGCCTCGTAGGCCGTGATCGTGGTCAGCGGCAGCGCCGCCGCCTCGGCATGGGACAGCGTGCGCGGCTTGCGGCCCACGATCCGCTCGTCCACCAGCTGGAACTGCTGGTTGGAGCCGGGGCGGGTGATGTCGCCGGCGTAGTAGACCTCGTCTCCGAGCGCGAAGAGCGTCACGTCGGGGCCGACCTCCGCCACCACGCCCGAGGCGTCCCAGCCGAGGACGCGGGGCGGGTTCTCCACCTCGCCCTTCTGCGAGCGGACCTTGGTGTCGACGGGATTCACGGCGACGGCCCTGACCTCCACCAGGATGTCGCGCCCCTGCGGGACCGGGCGCGGCAGCTCCAGGTCGAGGAAGGCCTCGGGATCGTCGATGGGCAGGTAGCGGGTGAGCGCGACGGCCTTCATCGTGGCGGTCGTGGCGAGGGTGTCGGGCATGGGTCAGGGTCCTTTCGGGTCAGGCGGCCGCGGTGCGGGCCGGGGGATAATCGGTGTAGCCTGTCGCGCCGCCGCCGAAGAGCGTGGCGGGATCGAGGGCGGCGAGCGGCAGGTTCTGCGCCAGCCGTGCCGGCAGGTCGGGGTTGGCGACGAAGGGCCGGCCGAAGGCGACGAGATCGGCCAGGCCCGCCGTCAGAATCGCCTCGGCCCGGGCGCGGTCGTAGTTGCCGGCGACGATGATCGTGCCGGGAAAGCAGGCGCGTAGCTCTCGGCGGAAGGCGTCGGGCGTCTCGGGGGCGTCGTCCCAGTCCGCCTCGGCGACGTGCATCCAGCCGAGGCCCCCGCGCCCCAGCTCCTCGGCCAGCCGCAGGATCGCGGCGGGGGCCTTCGGATCGTCCATCCCGCGCTGCGTGATGAAGGGCGCGACGCGCAGGCCGGTGCGCCCGGCGCCCATTTCGGACGCCACGGCGCGGACGACCTCGAGCGGGAAGCGTAGCCGCTCGTCGTCGCTGCCGCCCCAGGCGTCTGTTCGATGGTTGGAGGAGGCGCGCAGGAACTGGTCGATCAGGTAACCATTCGCGCCGTGGACCTCGACCGCGTCGAAGCCGGCGGACCGCGCGTTCGCGGCGGCGCGGCGGTAGTCCTCGACGATGGCCGGGATCTCCTCCGCCTCCAGCGCGCGCGGCACCGGGGCCTCGACCATGCCGCCAGTTCCCGTCGCCGGGTCGAAGAGCCAGACACTCGCTCCGGGCGCCAGCGCCGAGGGCGCGACGGGGGCGGAGCCGCCGTGGAACGACGGGTGGCTCATCCGCCCGACATGCCAGAGTTGCAGCGCGATCCGGCCGCCCGCGGCATGGACAGCCTGCGTCACCTGCCGCCAGCCGGCGATCTGTTCGTCGGAATGAATGCCGGGGGTGAAGGAATATCCCTGACCCTGCGGCGACACCTGTGTGGCCTCGGTCACGATCAGTCCGGCCGACGCACGCTGCGCGTAGTATTCCGCCATCAGAGGCGTCGGCACGTTCCCGGGCTGCGCGGCGCGGCTGCGGGTCATGGGGGCCATGACGATGCGGCTCGGCAGGTCCAGCGGGCCGAGGCGATACGGTTCGAAGAGGGTCATGCGCGGGCTCCTTCAGGCGATCAGGGCGCCGCCGTCGATGTCGATGACGGCGCCGGTGACGGAGGGGGTGTCGATGGCGAAGAGGTAGCCGGCGGCCACGTCCCCGGGTTGCGCCACGCGGCCGGCGGGGAGCGTCGCGGCGGCGCCGTCCAGCATCGAGCGGCGTGCGTCGTCGGACATGCCAGCATAGGCTTCGGTGGCGGTCAGCCCGGGGCTGACGACATTCACCCGCACCGGCGCCAGCTCGCGCGCCAGCACCTTGGCCGAGGCCTCCAGAGCCGCGTTCATCGCCGTCTTGACCAGCGTCCCCGGCGTCGCCCGGCGGGCGAGGAAGCCCGAGGTCAGCGTAAGCGTCCCTTCGGGTCGGATATGCCGCACGGCGGCCTGGGCGACCGCGACGGCGCCCCAGAACTTCACGTCGAATGCCGCGCGCGCGGCGGCGAGGTCCAGCCCCGCCAACGGTCCGCCCGGAGCCTGCGAACCGGCGGTGAAGATCACGTGGTCGACCGGCCCCAGGTCGTCGAAGAACGCCGCGACGGCGCCTGCATCGGCGACGTCCAGCCCCGTGGCGCGGCTGACGGTGACGAGGCGGCCGGGACGCGCGGCGAGCCGCTCCGCCACCGCGTGGCCGATGCCCGACGTGCCGCCGATCACCACCGAAATCGTGTCTTCCCTGAAAGCCATGAGGCCGCTCCTTGCTGCTTGGGGCGAAGGTAGCGCTTGCATCACCGCCCGATAATCAGGCCTGATCCGAAATGATACTTCGGCAGAGGCGAATAATGCTCCTCGATCAACTCCGGCTGTTCCTCACGATCCTCGACCGCGGCTCGATGGCCGCCGCGGCGCGTGACCTCGGCCTGTCGCCCGCCACCGTGTCGGAACGCCTCGCCGCGCTCGAGGCGCACTATGGCGCGCGGCTGCTGCACCGCACGACGCGGTCCTTCAGCCTGACCGAGGAGGGCCGCGCGCTGGCCGAGGGGGCGCAGCACCTGCTGGCCGAGGCCGATGAACTCGACGCCCGCATCCGGCTCGGAACCGAGCATGTGGCCGGGCCGATCCGCCTCTCGGCGCCCTCGGACCTGGGCCGGAATCGCATTGCTCGCGTCCTCGACGCCTTTCAGGCGGCGCATCCGGAGGTCGAGATCGACCTGCATCTGGGCGATGGCTACGTAGATCTCGCCGCGCAGGGCTTCGACCTGGCGGTGCGCTACGGCGACCTCCAGGACAGCTCCCTGATGGTCCGCCGCCTGGCCGATTGCGCCCGGCGCATATGCGCGGCGCCAACCTACCTGGAGCGGCACGGCACGCCGCAATACCCTGACGACCTGAGCCACCACAACTGCCTGATGATGCGCTTCGGCCCGAAAACCGACCGCTTCTGGCCCTTCCTCATTGATGGCCGCACGCGTCGCATCGCCGTTCGCGGCGACCGCACCGCCAATGACGGCGAGGCGGTGCGCGACTGGGCCGTCGCCGGTTACGGCATCGCGCGAAAGTCAGAGTGGGACATCGCCGAGGACATCGTCGCGGGCCGCCTCGTCCCGCTCCTGACGGCATTCGAGACCCCACCCATCGGCCTTCAGGTCGTCTACCCGCAGGGCCGCGGCCGCATCCGCCGGGTCCGTCTGCTGATCGAGGCGCTGGCGGCGGAGTTCTCGTGATCTGCCGCCGCCTGTGGATACAGTTGGCAAGCGGCGGGCATTCGAACCTACGAGGAATGGTTTTCGAGACCGTTTTTGGTGCAGGGTGGCGACGCCTTAGCCCTTATTTATATGGGGCCGCCGGAATCTGCATGCGCGCGTTTGGCACGCTGAGCGGTGTAAGACGGCATGGTTGGACGGCTTAGCATCCAAGAGGCGCATTGCCCGCTTGTCAGGCAGCGTCCCCCACCCGACGTCGGCACTTGATCAGGAGAAGATTGGCGGCATCACGCCATGGGGGCGAAGGTCTGCTCAGAGCCCAAAGTGCTCACGGCTTCACAGATCGGTTTCGCGACAGCAGCGAATGCTCTTCGTCGTGAGCGACCCGTAGCCGACCTTCATGCTAAGCGCAGCGAATGGCGGTGCTGAACCGAAGGCGTGACCCGGTCCTCCGCGCCTGAAACGGCGAGGTTTGCTCAATTTTCAAGCCAAACTGGGAGCGTACGTCAGCCATCCCACAACCGCCGGCAGACTACGTCGACAGCAGCATGAAGGAGGAGCGTCAGGACCGCGAGAACGATTAGCGCGGCGAACATCAGGTCGATCTTCGCGCGTCCGTTTGCCAGCAGCATGAGGTAGCCGAGCCCCTGGGAGGCGCCGACCCATTCGCCGATGATCGCGCCGATGGGGGCATAGACGGCGGCGAGCCGCAGCCCCGAGGCGAAGCCCGGCATCGCGGCCGGCACCCGTATGCGCCACAGGGTCCGGCCGGGCAAGGCGTTCATCACCCGGGCGAGTTCCAGCCAGCCGGGCGGCGTCCGCATCAGGGCATCGAAGAAAGCCGACGTGACGGGAAAGTAGATGATGAGCAGGGCCATCGCCACCTTGGACCAGAGCCCGTAGCCGAGCCAGAGCGTCAGGATTGGCGCCAGCGCGAAAACCGGCACCGCCTGGCTGAACACGAGCATCGGGCGCAGGACCGATCGGGCGAGCGGGGAGGCCGCCAGCAGGATCGCCGAGGCGAAGCCAAGCGCGGCGCCAAGGCCGAGACCGAGCAGGACTTCGGCCGCGGTCACCAACGCGTGCTCGGCGATCAGCGCGCGGCTGGTCCAGAGCGTGACGAAGACCAGATCCGGGCCGGGCAGGATGAAGCGGGGCAGGTCCGCCAGCGTGACCCCCGCCTGCCAGGCGAGGAGGGACACGAGCGCGACGCCCGTGATGTGAACGGTGCGCCTCATCGCGCCTCCATGAGCAGCCGCAGCAGGCGGCCCTGGAAACCGAGCGTCTCGGGCGCGTCGTAGAGGCGGGGCGTGGGGGCCGCGGGCGAGGTGACGCAGCTGACGCCGCCTGAAGTCATCAGCAGCACGTTGTGCCCCAGCCGCGCGGCCTCGGCGGCGTCATGCGTCACGTGCAGCACGGTGCGCCCGGCCAGCACCTCGGCCGCGAGGTCCTGCATGAGCGCGCGCGAGCGCGCATCGAGGGCCGAGAAGGGCTCGTCCAGAAGCACGACAGGCCGATCCTCGATCAGGGTCCGGGCCAGCGCGGCCCGTTGCCGTTGCCCGCCAGACAGGGCATGCGGCCGCTTCGCGGCATGATCGGCAAGTCCGACGCGCCCCAGCACCTCGCTCGCACGGCCTCGTTGCGGGGCCATGCCCCGCAGCCGCGCACCAAGGGTGACGTTCGCGGTCACGTCGAGCCACGGCATCAACAGATCGGCCTGCGCCATCAAGGCCACCCGCCCGCCCAGCGGAGCGCCGTCGCCCGCCGCCACCTTGCCGTCAAAGGCGACTTCGTCGCCCAGACCGGCGAGCAGGCGCAGGACCGTCGATTTGCCCACCCCCGACGGGCCGAGCAGGCAGGTCCATTCCCCGGGAGGAGCGTCGATGGAGATCGGGCCGAAGATCGGTGCGCCGTCGATCGTCGCACGCCCGGACAGGTGCAGCGCCGGTGGGGCGGTCATCCGCGCAGGCCTATGCCCCAGAAATCGACCTCGAGCCGGGTCGCCGTTTCGAAGCGGGCGCAGAGGCGGGGCCAGCGGGGGCTGTCCCGGGGTGTCGTTCCGAGCCGGCGGGTGATCGCGCCGTCGATCAGCGCGCCGACCTCGTCACAGGTTTTCTGATAGTCCGCGCCCGCGTAGGTTTCGATCCAGTCGGCATAGGGCGTCCTGTCCGCCGTCGCCGCCAGCCGCGTGCCGATCTCGCCGTAGCCGAGCACGCAGGGCGCGAGGGCCGCCATCAGGTCGAGGAAGTCGCCGGAATGGCCGGCATCGAGGACATAGCGGGTATAGGCGATGTTCTGCGGCGCCTCGCGTGCCGCGAAGAGGTCCGCCTCGGGGATGCTCTCGGCGGCGCAGGTGGCGACATGCAGGCGCATCTCGTCGTTCAGCAGCGCATGGACGGTGGCGGCGCAGGCGCGCATCTCGTCCAGCGTCTCGGCCTTGATCACGGCCAGCGCCCATGCGCGGGAGAAGTGGACAAGGAACAGGTAGTCCTGCACGAGGTAGCGCAGGTAGGCCGCGCGCGGCAGCGTGCCGTCCCGCAGCCCCTCGACAAAGGCATGGCGGGTGTAGTCGTGCCATGCATCGCCTGCGGCTGCGCGCCAGAGCGGGAAGGTCGCGCCGTAGCTCATTGCGCCCCCAGATCGATGGCAAGGTCCGAGACGGGGCGCGTTCCCTCGATCAGCCCGGCCTCGTGCAGGAAGGTCTCGAAGCGGGCGTAGCGGCCCTGATCCAGCGCCTCTGGGCGCAGGGCGAAACGCGGGATCGTGTCGGCCCAGGCGCGTTCGTTGAGCTCGTCCTGCAATTCGGCCGAGGTGGCGGCGAACATCTCCCAGCTTTGCTGCGGGTGGTTGACGATGAACTGCGTCGCCTTTTCCGTCGCGGCGAGGAAACGTCGGATCATGTCGGCGTCCATCGTCTCGGGGTTGGCGACGTAGATCAGCTCGTCATAGGTCGGCACGCCTTCCTCCTCGGGATAGAAGCACCGGCCCGGCACGCCCTCGATCTCCATCTGGTTCAGCTCGAAGTTGCGGAAGGCGCCGATGACCGCGTCCACCTGGCCCGACATGAGCGCGGGCGAGAGCGACCAGTTGACGTTGACCAGCTCGATATCGCCGGTCTCCAGCCCGGCCTGGCCCAGCATCGCCGACAGCAGCGCCTCTTCGACCCCTGCCACCGAGAAACCGACCTTGCGGCCTGCAAGGTCCACGATGTCCCCGATGGGGCCGTCCTTCAGCACCAGCAGGCAGTTGAGCGGCGTAGCGACGAGCGTGCCCACCCGGATCAGCGGCATGCCCTCGGCCACCTGAAGATGCAGTTGCGGCTGATAGGAAATGGCCAGATCGGCACGCCCGGCGGCGGCCATCTTGGGCGGGTCGGAGGGATCGGCGGGGGCGATCACCTCGACCTCCAGCCCCGCATCGGCGAAATATCCCTGCTGTTCGGCGATGATGATGGGTCCGTGGTCGGGGTTCACGAACCAGTCGAGCATGACGGTCATCCGGTCCTGCGCGGCGGCAGGCATGGCGATCAGCAAGGCGAGGGCGGTCAGGGGTGCTTTCATAGGGTCTCTCCGTTCGGTTCGCCCATGGCGACAAGGTGAATTTCTCCGTCCCACACCGAGGTCAGCCGTTCCGCCGCGGCCCAAGACCGCAGGCCGGAACGGCAGCAGAGCACGGCGCGCTGGCCGGGCGCGGGGAGGGGGCCGTGCGGCCCGAAGGCCGTGACGGGCAGTCGGCGGGCGGTGGGACGCACCAGCGGCGCCTCGGTCTCGACCCGCAGGTCGACGACGAAGTCGGTTTCGGCAATCTCGGACGGCGCGAGGAAGCGCGGCTGGCGTTCCGGCTCGGCCGCGCCGGCAAAGCAGAACCCGCCAGAGCGGAAGGTTCGCGCATCGAAGGTGACGAGACGGCCCAGCGGCGACGGGGGGATGCCCGCCAGCAGCGCCACCGCCATCTGCGCCTGTAGCGCGCCAATCACCCCCACGACCGGCCCCAGGACGCCGTCCTCGGCGCAGGACCCCGCGCGCCGCGGCAGGTCCGGGAACACGGCGCGCAAGCTTGGCCCGCCGCCGCAGAAGGCCCCGGCATAGCCGTCCAGACCGATCACCGAGGCGCTGACCAGCACCTGCCCGGAGGCATGGCAGGCATCCGACAGGATGTAGCTTGCCGCGAAGCTGTCGGCGCAGTCGAGCACGAGGTCCGCGCCGGCGCAGAGTGCAGCGGCATTGGCCGGATCGAGCGCGGCGGCGAGCGCCTCGACGCGGCATTCGGGGTTCAGGGCGATGATGTGTGCGGCGGCTGCCTCGGCCTTGGGGCGGCCGATATCGGCCTCGCGGAACAGCGTCTGGCGGTGCAGGTTCGTCACCTCGACGCGGTCGGGGTCGACCAGCCGAATGCGCCCGACGCCCGCACCGCCGAGATATTGCAGCACCGGCGCGGCAAGCCCGCCCGCGCCGACGACCAGCACATGCGCATCCCGCAGGCGGGCCTGTCCATCCGCGCCGAATTCGGGCACGGCGACTTGGCGGGCGTAGCGGGTCATCGCGTCGCCTCGATCCACTGGCGCAGGCGCGCCTCGGGGTCGGCATGCAGGGTGATGTCGGTGACCGCAGACACGATGTCGGCCCCGGCCTGAAAGGCACCCGCCGCGCGCTCGACGCTCATCCCGCCGATGGCGACGAGGGGCAGGTCGCCGATCAGCCGCTTCCATTCGGTCACGCGCTCGAGGCCTTGCCGCTGCCACTTCATCTTCTTGAGGATAGTCGGATAGACCGGCCCGAGCGCCACGTAGTCGGGTGAAAGCGACAGCGCCCGGTCGAGTTCCGCATGATCATGCGTGCTGATGCCCAGCTTCAGACCGGCGCGACGGATGGCGGGCAGGTCCGCCGCGTCGAGATCCTCCTGTCCCAGGTGCACCCAGTCGCAGCCGAGTTCGATGGCCACCCGCCAGTGATCGTTGACCACCAGCACCGCGCCGTGCCGGCGGCACAGCGCCTGCGCCCGCGCCATGACCGCTCGCAACTCGGCCTCCGGCGTGTCCTTGATCCGCAACTGCACCAGCGTCACGCCAAGGGGCAGGGTGCGTTCCAGCCAATCCGAGCTGTCGAAGATCGGATAGAAGCGGTCGAGGCTCATGAGAGGAAAGCCTTGCCGATCACTGGCGTCGAGGGTGCGGCCATGTCGCGCGGCTCCATCGGGTCGGCATGATACGCCAGTCGCCCCGCCTCCACCGCCCGGGCGAACCCCTCGGCCATCGCCGCCGGATCGCCCGACTTTGCCACGGCGGTGTTCAGCAGCACAGCGTCGAACCCCATTTCCAGCGCCATCGCCGCCTGGCTCGGCAGGCCAAGGCCCGCATCCACGACCATCGGCACGTCAGGAAACTGCGCACGCAGCGTGCGCAGCCCGTAGATGTTGGTCAACCCCAGCCCGGTGCCGATGGGGGCGCCCCAAGGCATCAGGACCTCGCATCCGGCGTCGAGAAGGCGGTCGGCCAGCACAACGTCCTCGGTCGTGTAGGGAAAGACCTTGAAGCCGTCATCGGTCAGGATGCGGGCCGCCTCGACCAGCCCGAACGGGTCGGGCTGGAGCGTGTCGGCATGACCGATCACCTCGAGCTTGATCCAGGACGTATCGAGCAGCTCGCGCGCCATCTGTGCCGTCGTGACCGCCTCGCGCACCGAATGGCAGCCCGCGGTATTGGGCAAAAGCGTCACGCCCAGATCGCGCACCAGATCCCAGAACGCCGCGCCGGCCCGCTCACCCCCCGCCTCGCGGCGGACAGAGACAGTGGCGATGCCCGCGCCGGAGCGGCGGAACGCCTCGGCCAGCACGCTTGGCGAGGGATACTGCGCCGTGCCGAGCATGAGGCGCGAGCTGATTTCCGAGCCGTAAAGGTGCATTTCAACCTCCCTGCCTTGGCGCGACGATCTCGACCCGGTCGCCGGGGGCAAGTGCGGTCTGACCGCGCGCCGAGGCAGGCACGAAGGTTTCGTTGAGGGCGGTGGCAACCTTGGCGTCGCCATGGCCGAGTTCGTCCAGAAGCCCGGCCAGCGTGTCGGCGCGCACCTCGGTCAGGGTGCCGTTGATCTCAATCTTCATGCCAGAACTCCGGTCTTGTTCGGTCGCAGGCCGCTTCTACCGCCATCCGTGCCAGCGCGGGGGCCAGAAGGAAGCCGTGACGGAAGAGGCCGTTGACGTGGATCGTGTCGCCCTGCCGGCTGAGGCGGGGCAGGTTGTCGGGAAAGGCGGGGCGTGCGTCGGCGCCGATCTCGACCAGCTCTGCCTCGCCGAAGGCCGGGTGCAGCGCATAGGCAGCCGACAGCAGCTCGAGGACGGAGCGGACGCTGCGTTTGCGGTCGTCGCTTTCGATCTGGGTCGCGCCCAGCATGAAGAGCCCGTCCGCGCGCGGCACCACGTAAAGCGGATAGCGCGGGTGCAGCAACCGGACCGGGCGGTTCAGGCGCATGTCCGCACTGCGCAGCACCGCCATCTCGCCCTTGACCCCGCGCAGGTCCGGCAGGCGGTCGCGCGCCGCCAGACCCCGGCAATCGAAGGTCAGGCCCTCGGGCCGGCCCTGTTCGGCGACGAAAGTGACGCCCGCGCTTTCCAGCCGGTGGTGCAGGTGGGCAAGTGCGGCACGCGGATCGAGATGCGCCTCGCCGGGGATGTGCAGCGCTCGGTCGAACCGGCCATCGAGATCCGGCTCCAACGCGGCGAGGCCTTTGGCGTCGAGGCTCTGGTGGCCCGCGACACGCCGCCCGAAGCGGTCCAGCTCGCGCCGGTCGCGGCCAAGCGTCAGCACGAGGGTTCCCTGCCGGGTGACGTCCACGCCCTGACGTTCCCACCAGCCGGCCGCCTCCTGGCCCAGCCGGACGACCGGTTCCTCGGCCGTTTCGCTTTCGCAGAACGGGGCCAGCATCCCGCCGGCCCACCAGGAACAGCCGTGGGGCCCCGGCCGGGGCACCGGGTCGAAGACCGTGACATTGCAGCCCTGTCCGACAAGTTCCGCCGCCACGCACAGCCCGGCGACGCCGGCCCCCAGAACGCGGGCCCGCATCATCGCCAGACCTCGTGGAAATGATGCACGGGTCCGTGACCGCCGCCGATGCCCAGCCCGTCCGCTGCTCGGATCGCGCCGTGCAGCCAGGCCTGCGCCCGCCGCACCGCCTGTTCGACCCCGGCGCCCCTGGCCAGTTCGGCGGCGATGGCCGAAGACAGGCTGCATCCCGTCCCGTGGGTGTTGCGGGTGGCAATCCTCGGCTGCTCGAACGCGGTGACGCCCGATGCCGTGACCAGCCGGTCGATGCAAGTCGGTCCCGCCGCATGGCCGCCTTTCATCACCACGGCCCGCGCGCCAAGCCCGAGCAGGGCCCGACCCTGGGCTTCGGTCTCCTGCGCGTCGCATGCCGGGTTGCGGTGCAGCAGGCGCGCGGCCTCGGGCAGGTTCGGCGTGAGCACGTCGGCGCGGGGCAGCAGCCATTCGATCAGAGCGGCCTCGGCGTCCCGCGCCAGCAGCGCGTCCCCGGACTTTGCGATCATCACCGGGTCGAGCACGACCGGACCGGTGTAGCCCTTTATCGCCTCGGCGACGGCGGCGACGATCTCTGACGAGGCCAGCATGCCGATCTTGATGGCTTGGGGCGGGATGTCGTCGAGCACCGCGGCGATCTGCGCCCCGATGACGTCGGGCGAGACGCTTTCGACCGCGAAGACGCCGCATGTGTTCTGTGCGGTGATGGCGGTGATCGCGCTTGTTCCGTAGACACCCAGCGCCGAGAACGTCTTGAGATCGGCCTGAATCCCTGCGCCGCCGCCACTGTCGGAGCCCGCGATGGTCAGCGCGGTTGCGTGTCTCGTCAACGCTTTCCCCCAACCGGCGACGGAAGGAGGGCGAAAAGGCGGCAGCCGTCGGCCGCGCCAGGTCGTGCTCCGTTCCCTACGCCGGTATTAGCCGGATCAGGTTCGATGGGTCGGCTTGCGCCTCTCAGCCCCAGACAGGGCACCCCAACGGATTCGACAATTATTTTAGCAACGGGAGAGGGGGCCTACAACAATGTTCCTTGCGCAGCAGTATCGCTGCGACTCGAGAGACTCCCTGATGAGGAACCCACTCCATGGATCGCGTCGCCGAGCGAAGGGAAAATGCTGCAATTGCTGCGTTCGATAGATTGCTTGGCTCACCGCAGCGGACAGATTCGAACCTCCGAGTAACGGTTTTCGAGACCGTTTTCCGGCCAAGTTGGGGACGCAATGCCCCTTGTTTATATGGTTCCAAAGGATCTGGATGCGCGAGTTCGGCACGCTGAGCGGTGGAAGACGGCATAGTTGGACGGCATAGCATCCAAGCGGCGCACTACCTCCCTGTGAGGCGGATTCCCCCACCCGATGCGGGCACTTGATCAGGAGAATATCGGCGGCACCACAGCCTTGGGGACGGAGGTCTGCTGCGAGCCCAAATTTACCGCCTCGCTGATGGAGAGCCTCGCGGTGGCAGCATGGATGCTTCTGACATGACCGGCCCAAAGCCGCCATTCGCCAGGTGTCATCGCTGCAATGCAGCCTTCCACGAACCAGCCTTTCGCGACGCTGCGCGGCAAAACCAAGTGCGCGAAGGGTCTACCGAGCGGACCTTTCGGCCGTTCGAGAGGCGTCGGGACGCAGGTCAGAAAAGGCTGGAAATGATCTATGCGGACTCGGGCGTTGTCGTTCTTGCCGGACGCTCCTGAGCATGGCGGTTGCGCAGTAGAATTCCCGCGGCCGCTGGCAGTGCGGCTGTGCCGAGAAACATCGCGTCAGCTCCGATGGCACTGGACGCGAGGCCAGCGACGGCCGGTCCCAGAACGCTGCCTGCCGCGACGGCCAAGAGCGCAGCCGTGAAGCTGAGCGACGGGAGCGACGGAAACTGACGCTCCGACCAGAACGCCAGCACCGCGCTCGTCATCATGACATGAATTCCTTGCAGGCCGGCCGACGAGATCAACCCGGCCCAAGTCCCAGGTGCGATCGCCACGAGAGCGAGAGACAGGGCACCGGCCAGCATAATAAGACGCAGCAGCATCGGCAGGCCTGTCAGGTCCTTGATGCGTCCGGTCAGAAGGCCAGAAAGGCCGAACAGACCGTAGAAGATGTAGACGAATGCGGGCGTGACGCCGACTGGGACGCCAGGCACACCACTGGCGTCGCCAAGTTGATCGGCGGCGAAGGAGATATAGATCGCCGAACTCGTGCCATAGGCAAAGCCGATCGCGTAGAGTGGGATCGCTGCGGTGTCGGCCAAGTCCCTCCACTCCTTCTTCTGCCTGCCCTCAGGATCTTTCTTGACGCCTCTCAAGGCGATCCAGTTGCCAAAGAACGCGCAGGCGCTTGCGGCCGCGAAGAACGCCCAACAAATTCTCCAGGAGAGGTCGCCGGTGACCATGACGAATGCCGCGAGCCCAGCCAGCACAATCCCCACGCCCGTGCCGGTGCTGACGCCCGACAGCGCAGCCGGCCGATCATCGTCTCTGACCTTGCGATGGATGGCGTCGTTGAACGGCGTCCAGGCAAGGCCGGCACTCGAAGCCGCGAGCAAGACCCCGGCCGCCAAGACGGGCACGTTCGGCGCGGAGGCCACCACTCCCATTCCGATCGTGGCGGCAGCCAGGCCGACCAATACCGGGAATCCCGGCCCCTGCCGAGCAAGGAGAGCTGGCGCGATCAGAAGGCCGATGAAGAAACCAAGGAAACCGAGACTGGAGACGAAGCCGATGGTCGAGGTCGACATAGAGAACGCCGACCTAAACTCGGGGACGAACAGGCCAAACCCCATGCGTCCGGGCCCGAAGGCGATGGCGGTTGCGGCGAAGCCGGCCGCGGACAGAATCCAGAACGGTTTGATGATGCTGCCTCCTCGATCCCTTAAAGTTTCCGCCAAGGCTCGGTTCCACAGTTGCGTGGCGTCGGTTGTGGCATGCTCCGGCAGCTCAATCCGGAAGTCGTGGAATTGTTCGAAGCCGTCATGCGGCGGCGCGGTGGGGCGCAGAAGCGGAGAAACAGACGGCTGCCACCGTCCAAGTGGCCCGAACCTGCCGTTCTTCGCCATGGACATGCTGCGCCACAATTCTCCAAACCGGCCATTTGTCCGCAGTGGGACTTTCATGGGACAGCTGCCACCGGGCCGGGAACCCTCGGAAGCGCGCCAGGGTTTGATGTTGAGAGGGATTCAATCATGCTCAAAACCCCGTGGCTCAGATACGCCTTGCTTTTGGGGGTCGCGCTTGGCGGCTTCTTCGATGGGATTCTCCTGCACCAGATCCTGCAATGGCATCACCTGTTGAGCCTGATACCCGCCGTGACTGACCTGCGCATGCAGGTCCTCTGGGACGGCTATTTCCACCTTCTCATGTATGTCTTGGCCATCGTTGGCCTTTGGGGTTTATGGCGGGCACGGCGGCGGAAGGCGCAGATCGCCGGGCGGTCGCTCCTCGGTGCTTTGACGGCGGGGTTTGGCGTTTGGCATATGCTCGACGGGGTGCTTTCGCATTGGCTGCTCGGCATCCATCGGATCAAGATCGATAGCGAGATGCCCCTTATGTGGGACATTGGCTGGTTTTTCGTTTTCGGCCTCCTTCCGGCCATAGTGGGATGGAATCTCGTGAACCGCGAGGGCGGCGGCGGTCCGACGCTGCGGCATACTACCGCCACGTTGGTGGGATTGACACTGTTGAGCGCTGGCAGTGGGGGTTGGGCGCTGCAACCGCCCGCTGACAATCCCTTCACCACGGTGGTGTTCCGCGGGGGCGCGTCACTGAGCCAGGTGGAAGAGGCTCTGAGCGCCGTTCAGGCGCGCGTGGTCTGGTCCACCCCTGACATGGGCGTAGTCGTGGTCGATATGCCAACTGTGCAGCGGTGGAAGCTCTACCAGCGCGGCGCCCTCTTGGTGGGCGGGACCGGGGTTCCTGCCGGGTGTTTCAACTGGAGCACGATAGAGGTATGACCGCCACCGCGCCACACTCGCAGATTATTGCCCGCCTCGTGAAGGAGCGCCCCATCACCCTCGTTCGCGACGGGAAAGCCGATACCCAAGCGCTCCGAAAGGCGCACTTCGGCGAGAATGACATTTCGGAACTGTTGGGGCTGAATGGACTGCGGGGATCTGTCGGAGGTCCACGAGGCGCATCTTGAGCGCAATGGGCAGGTCAGAGTGATTGCGAAAGGCGGCAGCTGACCTCGCACCACGGCGGGGGCCAAGGGGCTGGATCATCGCCTCTTCCGCTCCTCGGGCTGTTTCTTCCCGTTGCGACTGTCCACGTAGCTCTTAACGAAGTCTTCCAGCTCCCGCGTGTCGCACTCAAAACCCATCTCTTCGGCCTTGCGGATCACCTCATCGCCGGTCAGGCCTTGCTCGCAGCCGATGTGCATCATCACGAAGGCCCCGGACCGCTTGCCAGAGGCGCAGTGAACCAGCACCGGGCCCGGCAGGTCGGTAGCCTTTTGGCGGAAGTTATCGACAAGGTCTTCGGAGAGTTTCTCGCCGTCGACCGGATGATGCAGGAAGGTCAGACCGGCCTCTCTCGCCGTCTCACCTTCCTCCTTCGGCTTCATCTTCAGCTTCTTGTCCTCGTCATCGGTCTGCATGTTGATGAGCGACTTGAAGCCCTCCTGCGCGGCCTGCCGGATCTGATCGGCCTCGGGCGCGAACTTGGCGATCGTGATCCGCGCGCGCATCGTCCGGGATGGCGATATCCACAAACGTCGCGATACGGTTCAGATCGCCTTCGAAGTCGCGGTTCAGATCGGCGAAATGCACCATCAGCACGTTGGGCAGGTCGCGGATGTCCCACCAGGACCGGACATTCTCTCAGACG
>Ga0310345_10002677_pt1 | contig 17686 bp, 22 predicted proteins | sample HC15DNA20500_MG_FD_204667 | JGI IMG/M metagenome (GOLD analysis project Ga0310345, IMG submission 204667) | Marine microbial communities from station ALOHA, North Pacific Subtropical Gyre - HC15-DNA-20-500_MG | ecosystem: Environmental > Aquatic > Marine > Oceanic | place: Pacific Ocean: North... | reverse complement strand
GGCCGAGCGGGGATGCTGGACACCGCTGCGGAGGTGCTTGGGGGCAAGCGCGAGCGCGAGCGCAAGATAAAACCCTGAGACCGTCACGGCCTTGCGCTTTTCGAGTAGTCCTCTTTGTAGCTGATATTGTCAACGCCCCGATCCCAGCAGGCCCTACAATCTAGGCACTGGTTTCCCTGTTTCGGTGCTGGACATTCATATCCTATCGGAGCCTTCAGGTGATGCACCGTCGCTGTAGGTAGTCCGATTGACCACGGTGGCTGATCGCGTAGCGGTGCCGATACTCTGACCGTGACATTGTCCGGCAGTACTCCAGGCTCACGCAGTGGCCTCACTAGCCGGTACTCTTTGCTCGGTACCCAGAACCGGACGCTAGGAACACGCTTACCGATAGCGATAATGTGCCGGAGTAGCTTTGGAGTGAGGTCACCAGTGTCTAGCCACCTAAAAACGTCCTGGCCGCGTCGCTCGTACATTGTTTGTAATACGTGCGCGAAGTCATCCACGAACGTGGCCGAGTGCTCAAGCGCAAGCAAACGTCGGGTTTGTGCCTTGACGGCCCCAGGAAAACGGTAAAATCCACGGCCATCAACCCTACAAATTGAACAAATCGTTTGATCGTTCGGCATTAACTGCAGGCCCGTGGTACATCCTGAACCTTCGATCCCGGGAGTGGGGTGTACTGGTATTCCCCAGGATTGGCACGGCATTTTACTAGTTGCTGACGTCCGGCCTATTCTCAGCCATTCAGGATTGCAAGCTTTGTATGTTCCGTAACGTGACCCAGACATGTACCAATTTTAGGTGGCCCGTTGCAATATGCAACTAGTTAGTGCTAGTTTGCCGGGGTTAATCCTTCCCACCTTAACAAGGGGGTTTAGATGTTTGATGTTTTAATAGGAAGTGTGTCCGGGATACTGGCCGGGTGCGTGTACCTTCTGCATAGGTCGTTAGCACGGCTCGAAGCTAGGCACGCCTCACTAGACCGGGACCGGATCGCCGAGAGCCGTGGCCTTCAGGACTTGATTAGTCTCAGTATCGACAACTTGAGACTAGAATTTGACATGAGCCCATACAACAAAGCTTCGTGCTCCGATTTAGAGAAACTATCGGAAAAGGTAGGGGTTATGGGAGGCAAGGTTACTGCAAACATGTGCAATGTGAACGAGAACCGGCACCGATGTGTCGATATGGAGAAACACATAGAGACCTACCAAGACATAAACCGTAGGGAAAGAACAGAAAACGCCAGAAGGTTTACGACAGCCAACACCCGCATAGACGACATAAAGGCAATACTAGACTCCTTCACCGGTATTGGCTGCTCTCTTTGTCAGGGTGACCCAGAGCATATAGAAGGGCAGTTTAAACGGTTGCATATACGCATTGATGAGCTGGGTAAGGGGTTAATCCTGACCAACGTGGAACTGGACAAGCAGAACAACGGACACGTAACACTAGAGAAGGTTGCGGAAGTGCTTGGTGTTAACCCTGAAGACTTCACCGGTAAAGAAGTTTCACCATGACGGCTGGGCTAGTCCTGTTCGGCATAGTGGTTTACCTGGCCATCCTTAACGCAGTCATAGATAGGTCATACAAATGACACTTAGAGACCTGGGCACCCGTAGAACGGGCCAGTCCCTGTACACGCTAAAAGAAGCGGGAGAGATGATAACTAAGATTCAAGACTTGCTCGGGATGCAGGCAAAGCAACATAGCCTACACCTTGAGGGATTTTCTACGTTGATGCATGGGCTAAAGAAAACCAACAAGAGAATTGCAGCACTAGAAAAAGAAAGGGCAAACAATGGCGGAACTGATTAACATGATCGAAGCAATGCAGAAGGTGATAACGGAATTCATGGACCTATTCACGCAACAGGACAAGGTGAACCAGACAATGTCCACATGGGTACAAGAGGCTGACGATCGGCTTAAGGTCTTAGAGATACGGGCCGGGGTGGTGCGGTAATGAATGGGGTTTCAAAGGAGACTAAGCCCGTTATTGATCCTCAGGTTAAGAGTATTAAGAAGGATATCGACCACCTGCTAAGCAGGATTGATGAGGGTAACGAACGGTTAGATCAGGTCGAACGGGAGAATGGTTTGCTTAATCGTGAGAACGTTGCACTACGTCAGGTTCTCCGGGTTAGGTTCTCTAGTTTGGGTGGTTCTTTGGGTGTGCCGGGTGCTGCATCTATCGTTGGTTGTATCGTGATGGATGTGGACGGAAACAGAATCGAGGTATCTATGAACTGACCCCAATTGCCGGGAGTTGATCTAGTAGGGCCTCGCTTTTTTGGGTAGTGGGTTACCAATTAAAGCGGGGCCTATTTTTGTCTGGTGGTGGTGGTGGCTGCTCTTGGTGCAGTGCAGCGCGGGATATTTTCCACCGGTCATTGAAGGGGGGGGCACATTTCCCCATTTGGGGACATTAATTCCTTCAAAGCCAGTATAGGCTCGATCGACCCCCCCTTCGGTTATTTGGATCACATGCCCGCGCTTAGGAGTCCCCTTTGGGCTATTGCCTGAAATGTGATATAACACCTTCTAGAATTTTCATTAAAAAGGTGGGGGATATGAAACGAGATGAACGTCGGGTTAAGGCCATTAACCTACTTAATGCTTACGGGGATGAGGTAAAGGTAATAAGCCGGTCGGCTCAAGACAGGGGTATGGGCAGCAAGAGGACGATAATCTCTTTTGATGCTCCTGCGGGGTATTTAAAGCCAAAGAGAATCGTCTACTTCTCTGATATGAAGCCTGTTTTTACTGATAGTTTTATTATGATGAATCCCTGGAAGGTAGAGGCCCCTGGGATAGATGGACTAACAGGGGCATGTAAGCGTAATTTGAAAGAAGCCTCCCAGGCGGTACATTTAGGAGGGGTTGATCTAGCCCGGTCCATTGACTGGGAGAACCCGTTCGATCTAAGACAGGACCGGGGGTGGTTCCCCATCCGTAAGCAGCCAGGGTTTAAGATAAATCCGCAAAAATTTTTAAATTCCCTTCTGAATACTGGTTCCATGATCGAGGTTCCGGGGACTTTGCATCATCCCCCTCTAGCTTTGAAGGGAAAGCAACCTAACAAGGGTTTCAATCTTGTAAAGTCTTTCAAGACCACTCATCGGATCCCTGTTCTCCAGGTGACTCTATGGAAGCTTAGAGATAAATGGTTAGCCGAACTTGACATTGATTTGACATCTGGGGTTAGGCATTGGAAGGAAGTTGTTCGAAACCATTTGACAGGGGGCAAGACAAACCCTTATCTTGTTAACCAACTACTAGCATGGTATTGGGGAATAGTCTCATTCAAGTTAGAACTATCTGCAGACAAGTCGGGATAGAATCTGCCATCACGGTTGCATGGCTCAACCGTTGTGCTGCCATTGGCCCCGAACATTGCCGCTCACCCCGGCATAGATGCCAGGGCAGCACCCCCCTTTTTTCAGGTCCTATACTAAGGAGAAATAATGCCTAAGGTTGGAGGAAAGAAGTACGCATATACGAAGGAGGGCAAGGCCCAAGCAAAAGAAGCCAAGAAAAAAGCACATCCTGGTCCTGCTGGTCCCGGTCGTGCCGCTGGCGAACCGCACGGGAAATTTAGCGGAGTGGGTCCTGGCTTGATGGCTCGAAGCAACCAAAGGCGTGCTGAACATCGGCGGAAGCTCACTAAAAGTCGGGCCGAATCTAGTAGGAGTTCATCCTGGTCCCCGAAAAAGGCCAAAGCTGCCAAGGCCAGGAATCAGGCTGAGAAAAAGATTCGTGCCATACCAAAGAAAGGCCTGGAACCCAAGACAGGTTCTAATGCTGCTAGGGCAAATAAAAGAGATCCTCAGAGTAGGCATTTCCGTGGGGCCGGAAAGAAAACAACGTAGTTAACTAGGAGGGGGAGATGGAAGAAATAGGAATAAGTTCCGAAGAGGTTATGGCTGCATCCAATGTTGCTGCTACTCGACTGATAAGAGGGGTTAAGGATGGGAGGATACTAGATCACGGTGGGGCCAGTTCTGGGAGAGCAGAAGGAACGAGGTATAGTCATACTGTTGTTGGAACGATGGCAGAGCTTGCTGTGGCTAGGTACCTTGGAGTGGCCTGGACTCCTGGTGGTGAGAAGCCAACACATGGAGATTTAGCAAATCAATATGAAGTGCGTTCTACTGAGTTCAAAGGACCGGCACCGCATTTTTCCGTATATCGAACTGATTCAGAGTCCATTTTTATTTGTGTTCAGATCCTCTGGGGTCAAAGGACGTTGCACAAAGTAGGGCAATCGAATGGATGGGATCCGGCCCTAGCTAGAATGGTTGGTTGGTTGGTAAAAAGCCCTAGTGCTATGAAAAAGGAATGGTGGAATGAGAGCAAGAGGCCTCCATGCTGGTGGATACCACACAACGAACTGATACCGATGAATGAACTCGACATTTAGTACTTCAGATATAATGGAAACTCTTTTACGTGGGAAAATTTTCAGGATCCAGACTGTTATCAGCCAACTAACACAACTTATAAATACGATTTGGAAAACCTAGAATCTCAGATACTTAAAAGCCTCGAAGGCCAAACAGAGGAGCAGATACTTGCATCTCTGAGCCTTTTAGATCGAAAACAAGAGGCTATTTACGACAAGCTCTGGGTAAAGTGCAAAGAAGACCTTCATTTCTGGGTCTTTAACTATGCTCGTGCCGTAAATTTGCACATGGAAGCAGTTGTAGAGGACGGAAAATCCGCCCCGGATGAGTCAGTAGACCTGTTTCCTGACTTTCCGCACGTCCGTATGGTCCTGGATGCTCTCAAAGACCCGACGAACATCCTGATTGATAAGTCCAGGGACATGATGTGTACGTGGTCTTTGTGTGCAATCTTCTGTCATGACCTCATATTCCAGGAAGCAGCCCCATTATTGATGGCATCGCGTCGTTTTGATGACGTAGATGACGGTGGGGAGGACTCTACGACCGATTCTTTGCTTGGAAGGGTCCGATTTATCTACGAAAACCTCCCTGAATGGCAGAAATCAAGGGCTCCACTGCGTATTAAGACCGGATTGATGAGAAACAAGAAGACAGAGGCCTATATTGCAGGGATTAAGGCCGTAAGGCATACCGGACGTGGCGGTAAATACCGTAGAGCAGTGGCAGATGAGTTCGGTCACTGGCCTTATGGGGAAGCAAACCTCGAATCCATGAAGTATGCCTGCCAAAGAGGGCTTATATTGCTTTCTACGCCCCCTAGAGAGGGCAGAAACCACTGTTTTGGCCGATTAGCCACCGAAACTAACAAATTAATGGCCCATTTGTCCCTACATTGGAGCTTACACCCCCTTAGAGGGGAGGAATGGTACGAACATGCTATCGATGGAATGACCCCTGAACAGGTGGCTAGAGAGCTTGAAATCAGCTATTCAGGGGCTGTTGAGGGCCGAATCTTGGGTAGTTTCGACGAAGAAGTCCATCTTGTGGAAGGCCTTGAGTACAATCCCAATCTTCCGCTTTACACTACCCATGATCACGGGGTAAATGAGGAAACTTGTGTATTCTTCCAGATCGACAAGGATGATACTTGGTACATAATCGATGAATACCAGGGAGGGAAGAACTCAGACTCTGGAGCGATCACGGTTTGGGACAACTGTGAGGCCTTAGTCGATATGTTGAATGCAGATCCATACAATTTGGTGAGGACAGCAAACAATGGAATTGCTGGACTGTCTGGATCTTACGGAGATCCCGCAGGCAAGGTTGAGAATATTATTCTTCAGACGAGAAAATCTGATGATCACAAAACAACCAGCTATCATGCTGTGTACAACCAGCATAATATTAAGATCAAGAGCAAGTACAGCAAGTGGTTAGATGGGATTCAAATCCTGAACGATCGTTTCAAGAGAAGGAAGCTTTATATCTCCAGGAACAAGTGTCCATCTGTTTGGGAAGCCTTCATTCATTACCGGAGAGCACGCAATCCCAAGGACGATCCGAAGCAACCATATCTAGACTCTGCTGTAAGAGACTGGACAAACCACTGGATGGATGCGGTAAGATACTTTGCTATAGGTAGAACTACGCTTGCTACTGCTCGTGGAAGACGGCAGACAAGGTATCGGCAGGAGTGGAGGCCTAGTGGTAGAACAGGATGTATGTATCCAACTATGGTCCGTGTGGGGAAATAAATAATGGCAAAGGCTCCAGCTGATCAAGTCACTGAGTTTGCCGAAAGACTAGAAATTACGGGGGGAGAGGGATCTCTTAATGATCCCCGTGTCAATCTTATTCTTACCCGACTGAAGATTTCCCACGATTATTACGCTACGAAGCGTGATGACATGATCCGGTATTACCAGGGTTATCGTGCCTACCGGAAAGAGCCTGATTACCCGTGGACTTCGAACATGGTTCTGCCGGTAATCTTCGACGTTGTAGAAACTTTCCTGCCCCATGTTGTTGGTGACCAGCTTGAGCTTAGACCTGAAGCTCGTCTAGGGGCAGATCCTACAAAGATCGAAATGTGGAAAGCGATCTTCGAGTATGACGTTGAGGCAATGGATCTTGTCAGCAAGCAGATAACAATGATGCGGCAGGCATTGATCTATGGGTGGTCCCCTTACCTATGTGATTGGCTTTACGATGAACGTCCTATGAGAGTCCATCAATATGAAAGGCATGACGATGGGGATCCTCTCTCGAAGACTGTCCAGCAAAGTGTCCAAATACCGATCGTCATGCATGATGGCCCGCAGGTCCAGGTCCTTGATGTTTTCAACGTCTTCCTTCAGCCCGGTAAGGCAACGGTCAATGGGCCACCAGCAGAGAAGTCTGACTGGCTCATTATTAGATTTATTCTTCCGTTCAAGCATCTTCAGACGATGGCGGACCAGGGGATTATCAAGAAGGAAGCATTGAGAGAATTGATGGACTCAAGATTCCCCCATCCGAATGATGATGCTGATATTGGGATCCATGAACGTCTTGATCTTATTGGACTAGATAGTCAGGCCCTTGATACGACTATGAATCAGGTTGAGGTTCTCTGTATGTTCGGCGATCGAGGATTCAGTCGGCCCGAGGATGGGGTTATGTGGCTGGGCAATCGATCAGTAATCCTTCGGGACGAAACCTCACCTCTATGGCACGGAGAAATTCCAGTTGGAATTATTAACGATATCCGTATGCCACATGAAGCCATGGGTATCGGAGAAGCTGAGATAGCGGAGTCTTTCCAGGAAGAGAAGTCAGACCTTCGGAATGCCCGTATGGACAACATCCATCAACTTGTGAATCGAATGTGGTCTGTTATGAATAATGCTGGGGTGGATGATGTTGAACTGATGTGCCGTCCTGGGGGAATTGTGCATATGGATGTTCCTGATGCTGTCCGTCCTTTGATGCAGCAAGATATGCCTTTCTCCACATACAAGGAAGAAGAATTGTTGGACAATGATGTTCAGCGAATAACGGGGGCTACTGATGTTTTAAGAGGTTTGGCTTTCGGTGCCAGTAGACCAACAGCCACCTCCGACAAGATAAAGGCTGAGTTCGCGGCGGCTCGTACTCGCATGAAGATTCTTGATATGCAAAACCATGCCTTAAGACAGATTGGCCGTTGGATCATTGCCCTGGAGCAACAGTTTACGACCGAGGACAAGCAGATCAGAATTAGTCGAAACGGGATTACCGAAGATATCCGAATCAAACCTGAAGATATTTCAGGTGACTGGGATGTCAAACCAGAATTAGATCAGGCTTTACCTCTCTCGAAAGCTCAACGCCGGCAGGATGCGGCCCTCGCTATGCAGACCCTTGCCCCGTATGCACAGGGTGGCATTATTGTTGCCGACGAGCTAATCAAGTATTTCTTAAAGACCTATGCGATTCCGAACCCGGAGAAACTATTGGCCTCTATGCAACAGCGTGCTGAGCAGGTTCAAGATTCAAGTGGTATGGCACAAGAGGCAATGCAGGGTGCTCAAGAAGAAGCCGGGGGAGGACCTCAGTGAGAATGGATTTTCTCAATAAGGACAAGAGTGATCCTCCTGCCCTATCAGCATATGTGAAGTCTCTAAATAAACAGATAGATGATGCTTCTCGAATGAGGAGTCTTGTAGAATCTGACGGTTGGAAAATAGTTCAAAAGCTCTGGAATGAATTTGAGGACAGAAGTCAGGTTGCTTTTCTTTCTGGTGAGATAACTGCGGATGAGCACAAGGCCCAGATAAAAGCTATTAGGATACTTGTTGGTGGGGTGGAAGCTATAGCTTCAAAAACAAAGTTGGATTCTGATCCTAAAGTCAAGTTAAGAGAATTAGAGATTGCTAAACCTTCTATATTTAGGAGATACTAATAATGGCAACAGAAGCATTGCCCGGCTTGAATGCGGATGAGTCTCATCGATTGCAGTCACAGGCAGAACTTGGATTGCAATTCGATGATGAGATGCGTGGTTATGTTGTTCGTATAATTAACGCTCTCCAGAGTCCTCCTCCGGCACCACGAAGAAGAACAAAAAAAAAGAGGTAAGAGTTAGAGTTGTTACTGGTCGGAAGACCACAGTTGACTTATGAAAATTAGAAGCCCTTACGGGACAACTTCTAATCGTAACGAAGGAGCGTCATAGTGGCAGATAACGAGTTTGGCTCGCCTGCAACAGAAGACGTAGAAGTAGTAGATAGCACTGCAGCTATAAAGGCCGAAGTTCCCCTTGAAGACGAGGATAAGGACTATATTGAAGAGGCCTATGAGGCTACGCAGCGCGAGGTCGAACAGGATATTCGCGGGGAAGTACCCATCCCCGATAAGTTTAATTCTGTTGGGGAACTGGTAGAAAGTTACCAGAACCTTGAGAACAAACTTAGCGAATATGGTCCTCAGGCTAACGAGAACCAAATGCTCAAAGAGCGTTTGGCCCGTCTCGAAGGTCACGCAATGGCACAGCAACAAACCCCAGCGGTACAATCTCCACCACGACCCCGACAAGATCCTCGGTATCAGACTCGTAAGGCGTTTGCTGAACAAAGGCAACGTGTATACGAGGAGCAGGGATTCGAGTCGTCAGTGGCTAAGGAGATTTCCCAGAAGGATGCGGTTACTCTAGGAATGTTTGTTGATGCAGAGATTAGCAATCGTACTCAAAGGTACGATGCTGCACTCAATGTCAACGAGAGGGATCGAGGCCTTCAGGCTAATGCGTACCAGATGCGTGAGCAGAAAGATGCTCACGGCAGACCTGTTCGTCCTGATTGGGATCATGTTGTTTCCACTAAAGAGTTCGAGGACGCTGCCAAAGAATTGGGCGGTCGGTTTTATACCCCGCAAGGTCTCGAACTCGCTTACTTGCGAACATCTTCCCATATCAATGGGCAGGCCCAGAGTGCACAAGCAGAGGTTTCAGAGTCAAAGCGGAGAGCCTCGGTAGGTCCAGCAGCCACACCGGCTTCTAAGACCCCATCGAGGAAAACTTCTGATGATGCTGAGATCGAAGCAATTTACAGTAATGCACGAGAATCTAGTAGATCTGGGAATGTCTTTGATGGAGGATCGTTCGACTAGGATAGGAGATTATGCCTAGTTTTGGTGGGACTGTCATATCCGGCTCCAAAGCTACGACGTCTGTTCTGTCACAAGGTCGAGTTCCAGATCGATCAGTAGACGTTTCAGAGCTTGAGCCGAATTCGGCACCCCTTGTTCAAATTACGACAAAGACAAAGGGTCGTAAGCGTCGTGCCATAAACACGACTTTCGAGTGGTTTGAAGACGAGCCGTTCCCTTATTGGGATGCGGTAAATTATGGCTCCGGTTACAACAGCTCTGCAACAAGTGTTGTTGTTGATAACGGAAGCTATTTCGGTTCGGCTAACCTCGTATTACTTCCGCGTACTGGTGAGATTGTTCGCGTATCGTCAGTCAGTTCTAACACACTGACAATCACTCGTGCTGCTGCTGGTTCAACTGCTGCGGCAATTGTTGATGGTGACGACCTGCGAATTATCGGATCGGCACACGCTGAAGGTGCAACGGCTGGCACCATGAAGGCAACGAAGAAGAGCCGGGGGTATAACTACACCCAGATCTTCCGAGATACCTTTGGTGCTACTGGCACGGAAGAGGCCTCTGAGCTGTATTGGGGCAACGATCGTACCAGGGACAGGAAGAACCGTGGTGTTGACCATGCGCTCAACATCGAGGCTGCTTTCTTGTTCGGTCAGCGCGACGAAGATACGAGTGGGTCCACTCCAATTAGAACGACCCGTGGGGTTCTCAACTGGATCACTACGAACACCGAGGCAATCGGTGGTTTCATTAGTGAAGACGCTTGGAATTCGTTCCTACAGAACGGCTTCTTGCATTCTTCATCTCAAGGAAAGAACTCGAAGTGGTTTTTCGGTTCTCGTGCAGTGATTGGAGCTATCAACGGGTTTGCCCGTGATGCTCTCCAGGTTGTGCCAAAGGACAAGACGTATGGGATTTCGGTCCAGAATTACACTTCGTTCTTTGGTGATGTGCTTCTAATGGCACATAACCTCTTGGAAAATAACCCTGCCAGCAACGGCACTGGGACAGCAAAGTATGGTGGCTACGGAATCCTTATGGACCCGCAGAGCCCCACTTATCGCTTCCTGGCCGCTAATGGCAAAAACCGCGACACGAAGCTTCGTCGCGATATCCAGGCAAATGATGCTGATAGCTGGCAGGATGAGTACCTGTCGGAAATCGGAATGGAATACCGCATGGAGCGGTGGTCCCGTTTGATGACTGGAGTAACTGGTTAATCAAGGATAAGTCGGTTGGAGGAGGCTAACTCATAGTTGTCCTCCAACCGTCCCCTTACATCGAGGATTTAATGTTAAACGACGACGCTGCAACACAGACGGAAGAAACGCCCGTAGTCACGGATAACGTCATTTTCGTTAGCCCTTCAGAAAGGCTGCTTGTAAACCTGCATGTACGACCACAGAGGAAGTACAGCAGTGGTGGCATTACTGTGATTGAGGAGGAAATAAAAAAGGTTCAGTTTGTCGAGGGCCGATACGAGACTTCGGATTCGAATCTCATTGATCTTCTACGAGCTGCTCCGAACAATGTCAGCCAATTAGAGGCAGACATCTCCAATCAGTATCAGCAACGAGGGATACATGCCACCCCTGACGGTACCGCTCTGAGTTCGCATAAGGACAGGTTCTACGAAGTAGCTGGAGAGGGTGCAGCTTAGTCACAACCTAAAGGCCGTAAACCGCGTGTGGGTAACCAGCCCCGCATCAAATAGAACGGTTGGCCTTGGAGGTAAGTGTGGCAAAGTTTTCAGAACATGAGTTCCTAGAGTCATCGGCTCGTACAGCCAGCGAAAACTCGGATGGCCTTCGAGTTGATGGTTATTCACTGTGTACCATCATGACAGTATCTACGGCTGTGACGGGTTCTAGTCCTACCGTAGATACTGAACCTGAAGTGTCGAACGACAACAGTACCTGGTTCCCGCTGAATATTTATCCAAGCGCGTCGGACCCGGCAGCGATGACGATGCAGCTAACTGCTGCGGGTCAAATCTCCATGACGTTTCCTTTGTGCGCGAAGTATCTGCGTGTGAAGACAACTATTGGTGGTAGTTCGACTCCTGGTCATACATTCAGTGTCGTAGCGAACCTTATCAAGCATAGATAACCGTGCATGGCTTGGTCGAAGGAGACAGAGACTTCAGAATCGTGGACACCAGAGGGGCCAGAAGCTTCTCAGGCGATCACTGATGGTGGAGTTGCTGTCACCGACAACGCTGCTGCCGTTGTCATTGATTCCCGGTTTGTAAGTAGTGCTGTATGGACCGCTGAGTCTCTTCCGTCCGGGTCATGGGACGCAGAATCGCAAACTGTTACTGACGGTGGCGTTGCTGTCACAGATAGCAGCGTCACCGTAACAGTCCTTATTTAGCTTATGGCTATTAATACAACAGGCCAGAATCTCATTGATGGTGTGAAGAAGTACGTGCCGGAGATGCAGAGCAGCAATCATGATTCGACGATCATAGGTTTTGTTAACCATGAACGTCGTTTTCTGCTGTCAATGAAGCAGGTTCAGGTTGAAGAAGTGCATTTAACCTCTGCCACAGACGATATTGTTGCTGATCAGAGCCTTTATGAGCTTCCTGATGACTTTGTGAAGATCAAAAAGGTCATGAGGAAGGACCCTGATGGCAATTTTAAGCTCTGTGAGTTCAAGGATCGTGAGCAATTTCGTGTTTGGGAGCATGAAGCAAAGACTTTTAACGATACAGACTTCTTTTATTCGCTCCGTGGCAACCATCTGGATCTTAGGGGCACCCCAAGTACTAGTATTAGTGGTGGATTACGGGTGGATTACTGGTATTTGCCAGATGATTGGACATCAAGTACCACCGTTCCTCAGGTTTGGGAGATGTTTCGTGAAGTACTTGAGGTCGGAGCTGCTCTACGGTCGGGTATCCGACGTGAAGATAGAAGGGCAGAGCTAGAACGACACTACGATGGAAGGTTATTACCTAATTTCGTAAGAAGCTTTGGTCGTCGTGTCTCCGAACCAATGGAAATGCGTGATATTCGTACCACATGGCGTGACAGTTTTGGTAATGGAAGGTTTGGACGGAGACGATAATGCCACAGGGAAAGCAATGGAGGCCTGATCCACGGTTAACACGTCCAACTAGACGTGAGGAACTTGAACTATTAAACAATCCTCCCAAAAGTGAGGGCGAGCAGATGATAGCAGACTGGCACGCTTCACCTGAGGGGATTAGACGGGCTGAAGAGTGGGCTTCCTATGGAGATACTGGGTCAAATAAATGGAGAGAAGCAACAGAGGTCGAGCCATTTCAAGAGGAACCGGTTAATTACAATTCAGACAAGAGGTATCACCCGGACCAAGTATTGAATGTTTGGGAAACTAGGGACTTCACGGGCCAGCCGGAGGTCTCGATGTCGCACATACTTGCTAGTGAAATTCAACAAGAGCCAAGGTCCCTGGGGCCGATTGAACTACCTTGGTGGGACCGCGTAATGACCAATTTCAAAGATGGGCTTAACCGAGTGGGATTTCACCTGACTGACGAATATGGACTCTGGGGGGACCTGGATACTGCAGGAGGGACGAGATATCCGAGCGGTTCACATTCGTCGTCCCAAATCCCCTTTCGTAACCTTGTCCCTGGGATTAAGGAATTTGACGAAAGAAAAAGAAAGCTAGAAGGGGAAAAGTAATGCCCCAACAGAAACCAATACCCCAGAATGTACTTGATGCAATGAGGACATTAGAAGAGGGCGGCATCCAGGAGTGGCGGGTCCCCGGCCTCGATGAAGAAGAAGGAGGATCCACCTCTCGTGTGCAACAACACGGCCCGTTGTCTCGGTATCCCCTTCGTGAGGATCGTCCATACGACCCTTCGGTAGAAGCAGAGTTTGATGTTGGCCTTCCGAGCTACGATCCGGATAACCGAAGTTTGCTGGGTGGGACTATTAACTCCGACCAGTGGTACAGCTCTCTACCTCCCGCTCAGAAGTGGCTCGTAGATCAGGCCCCAGGTCTTATTGCGGGTGCTTTGATAGCAGGACCGTTGGGGGCGGCGGCTGGGGCTGCTAGAGGCCTGGCTGCTGGGAGTCGGATGATTGCAACAAAAGCAGCCTCAAGACGTATTAGTGATCAAATGACTAAACGAATTATTGAAGGTTATAAATATGGACCTGCTCGTGGACGATAATGGCTACCCTGACTCGTGTTGTTGACATCTTCGGCCTTAGAGGGACTAAGGAGAACCAGGACCTAATCTCTGTGGATTCTATTCATTCCCCTGATGGGTCAAAGAATGGATTCCTCGATGATAAAGAGAGGGTGGCTAAGATTCCAGGTTACACTAAGTTAACTGCCTCTTCGATTGCTTCTTATGCTGTCCGGGGATTGTTCTCCTGGCATTACGAGACTGCTGGAGCATTAACCCGTAAATTAATTGCTGTTCTTAACGATACGGCATATTCAATAAATACATCTGATGGGTCAGCTACTTCTCTAGGAACAGGTCTTGGGGCTGATGATGTCCCAAAGTTTGCCCGAATGAGCGATACGATGTTTATAGCTTCTGGTGGATCAGCAGCAATCAAGACCTGGGATGGTTCGACGTGGGCCTCTGCGGGAGGGACTCAGCCCTCGGCCCCGTCACTTGCAGCTGGATCTGCCGGAGATCTCAACGGGCAATACCGGATGAAGGTGGTGTATATACAGTCTGACGACAGTGAAGGGATAGGTTCTCCTGCTTCAGACCCTGTGCTACTCGAGAATGAACAGCTGGCTGTATCAAGTATTCCTACAGGTCCAGGGGGAACTAAGGCCAGGAAACTCTATCTCACAGGGGGTGACAATCCCGGTATTTACTACTTTGCCCATATGTTGGACGGGAACTCTGCCACCTCTGTCACCCTGGATATCGCTGAGAGTGATTACGTTGTAAATGAGGAGCTAATAAGGCATGGGGATGCCCCACCAACAGGCCTCAGGGTTCTCTCACAGGCCCGTGGACGAATGTTCTATGCTAATAAGGATGGTGCAAGGAACTCTATCTATCCAAGCGATCTGGGGCTCCCTGAGAGCGTTAATCTTCTTGAGAGGCTACAAGTAGCCCAGCAGGATGGTGACGAAATTATGCATATGGAGCCTGAGTTCCAGGCTATAAGCCAGGACCAGAGGATCATTACTCAGGTGATATTTAAGAAATGGGGGATTTGGAATCTTTCAGGTACACAACCACGGTCGGAAGAGCCTGATCCTTGGATTCTACAGAAGGCTAAGTCTCCAGCGGGAACGGTAGCTGGTAGTACAGTACAGAAGGTTGAATTCAATGGAGATAATGTCCTTGTCTTCTTGGCCCCGGACAAGACTGTTCGTGCTTACGATGGTAATTCCTCAGTTGATATTTCGGCAGATGTCTGGAATACGCTTTCATCAATGAATCTGGAATACGCCCACTTATCATGGGCGGTAAATAGCCCATCTCTCAGGATGGTCTTTTTCTTCTTTCCTATTGATTCTTCAGCTGTCCCTAATCAGTGTATTGGCTGGGACTATCGACGTAATGTTTGGTGGATTTATCCAGACTTCACAACACTTCTTTCTGGAACCGTACATCACACAACTGATATGGATGAGTTTGTCTTTTCAGGGCAAGCAACTGCCGGCACAGGGGGGCTTGTTTATCAGATGTTTACGGGGAATAACTTTGATGGAGCTGCCTATGAATGGCGGTGGAGAACCAAGCCTCTATTGCCCCAGCGGGACATTTCAAGGCAGCGTAAGGATCATGGAATGAGCTTCCACTGGGATTGGCTAGAGCCTGTATTTGAGTCTTTAGCCGCCTCAACAGTTACAATTAAGGCGTGGGCTGGATACGAAGATCCTGATACTGAGAATCCTTTTATGGATACAACAATGTCCCTTGAGGACACCACAGCCACCCATAAGAAGGAAGTTGTATTCGTTGAAAACGCTACGGGGGGATACCTTGTTGATGAAGAAGTCCGATTTCAGTTTTCAGAGAGTTCAGCTGCCTACAGGCCTAAGATGCTTGGGTTCCATGTGGGTGTGAAACCCAAACCAACCAAGAGACTGTCATGATTTGGAATTTACCTGATCCTTTTTTCTCCCTCCCGTTCATGGAGTGGCTAGGCTATGTTCCGTTCGCGATAGGTTTCTGGGGCCAATTGGCCGGGATGCTGGTTTCTCAGTTCCTGCCCAAGATCATGGGTTCATTCAAAGGTGGTGGTGGCGGTGGTGGCGGTACCGCTGGCCCGGCAGGCGGTCTTACGCTCGGTCACGGTAGCAGTGAAGGTGGCTTCTGGAGCAATCTCGGACAGAACCTTATGAGTAAGGATGTTCTGGCAGCGGCTATTCCCGCAGGTTTAGGGCTTGCTGGGGGAATGCTAGGAAGGGATCCCAATGAACGGTATGTGATGAAGGATGAGCATGGGAACCGTCTCTCCGAGAAATATGCCCGGTATACAGGGCTCGGTTTAACAGACCAGTATGGGGCTGCTGTTGCCCGATCTACCCCTCGTCAGCGTATTAACTACAATGTGCCCTTGGTGGCAGGGCCTGGGGTACGTTCAACCCAAGCAAATTTGTACTTGCCCATGACTCAGGGAGGGTACGTTCCAGGTGGTGGAATTAGCCTTGATGCCAATCTTCCTCCTGGGTATGGGGCAGGATATACGACAGGAACTCCCACTCTTCCTACTGGTAATACTGGTAATGGTGGTGGTGATGGCTTTACCCCCACTAATACAGTACCTCCTTATGGCGTACAGGGAGTAGAAGGGACAGGAGAAGATTCCCAGACCGTAGGCGGACTTGAGGATGAGCAGCAAAAGGCTCAGGATATAGCTGCACACGACCATCAGACCCAGCTCAATACCATATTGAATAACCTCAATGGCAACGGTGTCGATAACACCGTCGGTGACAGCATTCTGTCTGGGACTGGATCTGAAGACCTGAAGGCTGGGGACCTAGCTCACTACAACGAGCAGGTTTGGGACACCCGAGAAGTTTGGGAGGACACTCCCTCGCAGGCGGAAGACTGGGCATGGAAGGGAAATTATACGGGGGTTGATGATAGCGGGAAGTTCTCCTGGGGAGCGGACAAGAAAGTAGCAAGTGAACCGTTGCCTGAATGGGCCAAAACACAACAAGGCTAACCAATGGCTAAATTTGACAACTTGGGGCAGCTAAAGCCAGTCGTTCCACAGATGGGTCCCAAGGTGCCCAACGCTCCTGTTCCGCCTACAGTCCCTGATCCGGCTGCTGGACTACAGAAGCAGGTGGGACAGATACACGGTGCTACTGGGGGAGCATTCCAGCCGCCGACAGGTTTGCCGCCGTCTGGTGGATCGCCCCTAAAGCCTGTTCAGAATTTTGGACAGAGCCCCACTAGACCCCTGACTCCGAGTGCTCCAGCCGCGTGGGGGCCAACGTCTGTTGGGCCTCCTACCGGGGTTGTTCCGGGGGGACAGCCCAGGGAGGTCCTGTATGGCTCCAAGCCTCCTCTACCGCCTACAGCCGGTACAGCCGGTACATACCGAGGTGGTCCTGGAAGCCCTGGTTACGCCCCACCTGGGTGGGTGCCAAAGACGGAAACAACAGCCGAGGCATTTGCTGGAACAGGAGTCGAACCCTCAACTGGCAAGGCTTTTGGTTCATGGTACGACCATAAGTCCCCCTTGAGGATCGACCCCAACACCGGGAAGACACTACCTGGTGGTTGGCTGTGGAATCCAACCACTGGCAAGCCTCACCAGGTCCTGATTTCCAGCTATCATCAAATGTCGGGACAAGTCCCCGCGGAGGCACCCGAGGCAGCACAAGAGGTATCCGCACAAGAGGCATCCGAGGGACCACAAGAGGAGGGGGGAACTTGGCGTGACTTAGGTCATTATAAAGATACCGCTATGCCTTGGGCTCAGCAGGAGATGTGGGCCGGTGAGCAGCAGGACGATCAGGGGGGACCACGCCAACCTGATGTTATCGAGGGGACAAGATTCGGGGCAGCAGATTTTGACATAAACCCAATGGGGCCAGGGGGAAGTGGATTACCGTTAGACGGCAGAGAGGTACTAGGGAATACTGGTCAAACAATTTACGATGACGTAGTACCGGGCACGTTGCCAAATCAGCCCCCCCCAGTT
>Ga0310345_10002675_pt1 | contig 17704 bp, 18 predicted proteins | sample HC15DNA20500_MG_FD_204667 | JGI IMG/M metagenome (GOLD analysis project Ga0310345, IMG submission 204667) | Marine microbial communities from station ALOHA, North Pacific Subtropical Gyre - HC15-DNA-20-500_MG | ecosystem: Environmental > Aquatic > Marine > Oceanic | place: Pacific Ocean: North... | reverse complement strand
TGGCCCGTCCGTGCGCACGAAGCACCTGGCGGACGACGGCACCATGACCGACGACCACGATCACACGGACGAAACCGCGGACCGCAGAATTTCTGGAATCGGAGCCGCAGAATTTCCGGAACCTACATCCCTAACTTGCGTCAGAAAGTCGATCCACCGGTACCTCTCGTCCGCCCACAGGATCGACTGCTGGCGAAGCGGTTGCGTCGCCTTTCTGAGCGCCGACCTGGCCGAGCTGTCTCGCCCTCGCTTGACAGCGTTGTCGAGTAGTCGGTCGGACCGCGCCAAGCTGGTGGAGATCGCCTGCCATGCGCGCTGAACGATGTTCCTCTCCGCGGCGCCGACATCGACCTCTCGGGACCGGAGCACCGCCTCAGCGGCGCGACGAACGAGCGCGTTGGAGTTGTAGAGCTCCGCCACGTCGCTCATTCGGATGACCAGCTCAACGTCGATCGCGCATCCATGGGCGCGCGGCGGGCACGCTCGGACCAACTCCCATCGGCGGACGAGCTCGGCCGCGGCCGCTTCGTAGTCAGGACGCATCACCCGATCGTCGCAGGCCCCGCCCTGATCGCAACGTCCGCAGAACTATGGCCTCTGCCTGAGATACCCGACGAGCCAGACGCCCGTGAACACGAGGAGGCCGGCCGCGGACGCGATCGCGCTGAGCGTGCCTGCGTCACGGATCAGCGGGCTCCAGAACCCGTCGACGACGAGCTTCCATCCGGACTGGCCCGTGAGGAGGGGGACCCAGATCGTGTTCGCGGTCCCGAGCACGAACAGCGACAGCGCGAGCATCAGGGCGCTGAGCACGGCCGCGACCAGCGGCCACCGTCGCGGTTGCCGCCCTCGCGGCGGGGTGGGAAACGCGGGCAGGTCGACGTGCCGCTCGTTGAACGCGGGCGTGCTGTCGGAGGCGAGCGGGCCGGACCCGGCGGGCGCGGTCGCGACCATGACGGGGCCGGTCGCGCTCGGGGTGGCCTCGGCCCGTTGAGACCCAGCCACGACGGGATGCACGTCTGGCGACGGGGTCGCTTCGCTGGTCTCGCGATCGCGCTCGGCTGCGATCATGCGTACGCCGCTTCGCGGCAGTGCGCGCCGTGAGGGGTTGGTCTGCGGCAGGGTCTCGATGCTCTCGCCACTCGGATCTCGCGTGGTCGGAATCACGGGCGGGTCCGGGTCCGTGTCGGAGAAGTCGACCGGGTACGGAGCGACGTCCGCACCCTGTTCCGCAGCGAGCCGCTCGAGGTCGTAGGCCGCCTCCGCAGCCACGTAGACGTCCTCGGGCGGGATCGACACCGGTCGCGGCGGTGGCGCGTCGTTCGCGTTGATCGGGGAATCGAGATCGAGGAGCGCCCGGGCGGCGCGGTCCACGCGACCGACGGTCACGCAGTGCTCGAGCGGGGACTGGTACTTCTGGACGTCGGCGCCGAGCGGGCGCTGATCGATGCCGACTCTCAGCGTCCCCAGCGCGCTGAGCAGCGCATCACCGGACTGGAACCGATCGTCGGGCTCGAACTCGAGGAGGCACTCGACGATGTGTATGAAGCTCACCAGGTCCGGATCGGGCTCCCCCTCATAGTCCGGCTGGAACTCCGGGCGGTAGCGCTGGACCCTCCGTCGGTTCTTCTTGTCGCTGACCTGCGCGAGGTGACTCTCAACGGAGATCCCGTCGAACACCCGGTGGTTCGTGAGCGCCTCAAAGGCCAGCGCCCCGAGGCTGAAGAGATCGAGACGCGGTCCGTAGCCGCTCTCGTCCCGGGCGGTGAAGTACTCGGGAGCCGAGTACGCGATGCGGCCGGGGTGGGCGCGGGACGGGTAGAGCTGCGACGCCTCGAGCATCCGAGCGAACCCGAAGTCGATCAGGAATGTCGTCCCTCGGATGTCCACCATCGCGTTGGCGGGGCTGACGTCCCGGTGGACGATCGTCGGGTGGCAGTACGGCGTGGGGTCGTTGCGCCGATCCGTGTGGGCTTCGGCGAGGGCGCTCGCGATGTCTCGGACGATCCCGACGACGGCCTGCCATCGGAGCAAACGCCCAGCGGCCTTCATGCTGCGGATGAGCTGCTGCAGCGTCATGCCGTCGATGTAGGGAAGCACCAGGCACATCACGCCTTCATCGTCGCTCAGCTCGATGGTGTACTCGACGCGCGCGATGTTCCCGGGCGGGAGCAGCTGGAGCATCGCCGCCTCGTTCCGGAACATCCGGCGCACCTCGTCGGGTGGAAGCTCCGAGAGCAGATAGTCGCTCGGGATCTTGAGGCACTTGAACTGCTCGCTGTCGCCCCCATCGACCGGACGGCCCCCGATGAACGTGCAGGCGGTTCCTCCATGACCGGTCTTCGCGTGGACCCTGAAGGGACCGATCACCTTCGGATCGCGGTACGGACCCTTCGCCCGCCTCAACCGGGCTCTCATCGCGGGGGAGTTCCGCATGGGGCCTACGTAGGATCGCCGCCGTCGCGGGGCGACTCCCGGCGGGGCGACTCCCGGCGGGGCGACTCCCGGCGCGGTGCGACGGACGAGGCGAAGAGGACGGTGTACTGCCTCAGCTTCTTGAAGACGCGGTCGCGGAAGCGGCGGGCCTTCGACCGGTCGTGGATACCCACCGCGGCCGCGGCGTCCCTGAACGACCACTCCTCGATCAGATAGAGGTGCGCGAGCTCCCGCTCGGCGGGGTCCTCCAGTCGCGACAGCGCGTACTCCACCTTGTCCTCGTCGAGCTGCTGCTGCTCGCGCTTGATGTACAGGTCTTCGGGCGACTCGAGCCCGAGGGTGTCGTGGAGGATCCCGGCGTAGAGGTGGTGGTTGGCGTTGGCGCAGAAGCCCTGGAAGCGCGCCTCGATGCTGGTGTGGTCGTCCGGGTCGAAGGTTGCCGCGGCGAGGGCCTGTGCGCGCTTCCCCTTCTCGCGGCCGTGCAGCTTCCGCACGAAGGCAGCCGCAGCGTCCACGATCGCGCGCGCGACGAACGCGTTGCGGTTCTCGTCCGTCCGCTGATCGCTCGGAAGAGCCCTCCAGTCCGCCATCCCCTTTGCGCCGCCTTCTGCCGCGGAGGCTCGGAGCCCCTCCTCCTGAAGAGGGCCGACCCGATACGTGGGGATGATCCGGTTGACCCATTCCTCGATGAACCGCCCTTCACGGCGGCGCTCGTGCGCGTCCTCGAACGAGATCGGCTGCACGTATCGGGGCGTCGGGCGACTCATCGGACGCTCTCGTCGTTGCCGCTGTCGGCGCCGTACGCCTCCGCGATCGACGCGCGGGATTCGACGATCTCCGGGTTGGCCTGGAGCAGGGCCTGGCTCCGTGCCTTGAGCGCTGCCTGGGTCGCTTCCGAGAAATGCTCGAACCGCGCGAGCGCGAGCGCGACGAGCTCCTCGTCCGCCTCGGCCACCGTGATCTTGCCCGCCCGCAGGCGCTCCTCGATGTCGCGGATGACCTCTCGCTCGCGCTTCTCGCGGAGGAGATCCTCGTCCGTGGCCTCTCGCAACTCGTCGGGGATGCGCACCGACGCGGAATCGTCGTCACCCATGGCGCCGCGCAGGGTAGCGCCTTCGGGCGGTGCTGCATGTCCCTGGGTCGGGATTGTCGGCCGCCCCGTTCAATCCCCGTAGATTCTCACGCCCTGGCTACACGCTCAGTGCGCCTTGCGGTCTGCCCAGGAGATCGTCGCCGAAGAGAGTTCGAGAAAGACCGACCGATCCGGGGCCGTTGCGCAGGTTAACCAAGGGAGGGGTTGCTCTCTCCGGCCGCACCGCGAAGGGCGGCGACGACAACCCGGGGTGGGACCCACCGCGAGACCCGGAGGTGAGCGGACCGTAGAGAGCGCGATCGGAGGCAGGACCGAGAATCTCCTGTCCCCCTCCGGCCCGGTCGCGCTTTACCCCTTCGTAACCCGGACGCCCCTTGGCGAGCCGGACATCACGAACCACTCGCGGTCGCCCGCCGCATCCCCGTCCGGGATGGGGTGGCCGCCATGCGGAAAGAACCATGTCGCTGACTGACACCCTGTCTGCGCTGACGGCCGAGCTGCGCTCTCGACGTCATCAGGAGCGCTTCGTCCATGCGTGTTCGCGCCATCCCGTCCTGGACGGCTTCGCCGATCTGCGGTCGCTGGTGGAGCACCTCGGAGGCCCCGGGGAGCGGGACGTCGAGAAGGGCGAGGCCCTCGCCGTCGCGTTCATCACCGAGCAGCAGGCGAGCCCGAGCCCGCTCTGGACCGGGCTGGTCCTCCTGCTCTGCACTCCGATGCTGTGCGCGCTCCGCGGGAGCGTTCGCGGGGACGCGGTCGACGGCGACGAACTCGACGCGATGATCATCGCGCACTTCCTCGAGGTCGTGCAGGCCCACCCCGTGGAGGCCAAGGCCGGGCGCACTCTGTCGGCACTCCGCTCCAACACACGTCGAGCCGTCTTCGGCGAGGTGAAGTCCGAGCAGCGGCAGCCCGCGCCGATCGACCCCGTCGACCTCGTGGAGATGCTGGACGACGAGGAGGGGCGCAACGCGTCCTCGATGATGGCGCCGAGCACGCAGGAGCTGACGCCAAAGGAACGGCGGCAGCAGGCGCTCGCGCTCGCGGGGATGCTGAAGCGGCACCTGGGCGACCTGCTCAGCACCGAGCAGCTCATGCTCGTCGTTCACACGCGGGTGCTCGGCGGAAGCCTCACCGACTTCGTCGCGGGCCAGTACCCAACCACGACCGCGGACGTCCAGCGCCGTCACTACGAGCGGCTCAAGCGCCAGCACGGCCGCTCGGTCCAGCTGGTTCGGAAGGCCCTCGCCCACCTTCGGCATCCCACGTCCTCGCCCGGCGCCGCCGCCCTCGTGTCGCCCCTGACCGCGGCGCAGGCCTGAACCCGCACGGACCACCGCGGCCCCGCCGCTGACAAGGAGAGAGAACGAAGTGAGCAACGCATGGGATCAGGCCTCGAGCATGGCCGACAAGCACGCGAGCCAGGGTGGGATCTTCATCCGGCTCGAGAACGACAAGGACAAGATCGTCGGCGCGTTCTGCGGGGACCCGTACCCGCGCGAGGTGGTCTGGACGGGGGACGGCTACGAGCCGTACGACGCGGACAACCCCGCCCACAAGGGCAAGCGCCCGGCGCTGAAGGTCGCCATCAACTTCTACGTCCCGGGCGACGGGATGAAGATCTACGAGGGCGGCACGAGGTGGTTCCAGGATCTCTTGAAGGTCCGGGAGAAGTACGGCCTCGAGACCTGGACGTTCGAGATCGAGCGCAAGGGCGCCAAGGGCGACACCAAGACGAAGTACAACCTCCTGCCCGAGGACAAGATCGACGCGGCGCTCCGCGCGGAGATCGACGCGGCGGAGCTCCACGACCTGCCGGCGATGATGAACGACGGCTCGGACTCGACGCCGGCGACGGTGTCGGAGAAGGAGGTCGAGGCGTTCGCGTCGTTGCTCCGGCAGATGCCGCGGTCCGCCGTGGACTACTTCCTCGCCGAGCTGGGGGTGCAGCGCATCCGCGACGTCCGCGCGGACGACGGCGACCGAGCGCGCGAGCTGCTCCGCGAGCTGAAGGCGAAGCACGCCCCGGCGCCGCCCGACGAGGTCGACCCCTTCGCGTGACGTCGCCTCGTGTCCCGCATCGGACACGTCGCGAATCGTCTGAGAAGGACTTGATGGGTGGGCCACTCAGAGCCTCCATGCGGTGCCTTCCGACACGTCGTCGGAGGCCCGCATGGAGGGACGAGTGCCCAGCAAGAGACGAGCGAAGAGGACCAGGGAGCGGGAGAGCGTGAAGAGCATCGCCGAACAGATCAGCGCCCTCGGGGGGATGTCGTCGAGGCAGCTCCGCGCCGAGTACGCGCGGGTGTTCGGCGAGAGCACGAAGACGCCGCACCGTGGCTGGCTGATCAAGAAGATCGCCTGGCGCATCCAGGCGGACGCGGAGGGCGGGCTGTCTGCGCGCGCGAAGGAGCAGGCCGACAAGCTCGGCGCGGACGCGCCGGTCCGGTGGAATCGCCCGCCCCCGAAGAGCAAGTCGGTGAACCGCGATCCGCGGCTCCCCAGCCCGGGCACCGTGCTGCAGCGCAAGTACAAGGGGCGCACGTACGAGGTGACGGTCCTCCGCTCGGGCTTCGTCTACGACGGCCAGGAGTTCCAGAGCCTCTCGGCGGTCGCGAAGGAGATCACCGGCACGGTCTGGAACGGGCTGCTCTTCTTCGGCCTGAAGAAGCGCGGGAAGGCGCCGGCGTCGTGAGCGGGTCCGACATCGACCCCGAGCCGCTGGTCCGGGCGATCCAGGCGAGCGCCGAGCGCCTCGGCTGCGGCTCGGAGCACCTCGAGCTCGCGTTCTCGATCGACGAATCGCCCGTCCCCATCTGGATCGCGAAGCGGCACGCCGTCCCGAGCTCCGCGCGCGCGAACGCGACCAAGGTCGTGGTCCGGGGGTTCGGCGGCACCCCCGGCGAGGCGATCGAGGATCTCGAGCGGCGCCTCCGCTCCCAGTACCCGTGGACGGTGCGCGACCAGGGAGGCGGGTCGTGAGCGGCGTCCCCTTCCACAGCACCCGCATGGGGCAGCGGTACTACGAGCACACCCTGCCGGAGCTCGTCCGCCAACTCACCCGGCTGAACGACCTGCTGGAGAAGGCCCTTGCGGACGAGGCGGGCGCTCCCGCGGAGCCCGACGCCTCGAATCCGGAGACCGACTCGTGAGCGCGCTGACCAAGAGCCGAGCGGCGTGCCTCTGGTGCGGGCGCAAGCTGCGCCGTCGCTGTCGGACGGAGTGGGCGTACACCGACGCCTACAACCCGCCGCGCGCGTGCATCGGCTGCAGCCGCATGTACGAGGAGGTCAACGGCGACTGGGAGCCCGACCCGAGCGGCGAGCCGCACCTGTTCCGGTGCAAGACCTGCGACCACGGCGAGCAGCACGGGAGCCGGAAGCGCAAGGTCGTCAGCCGGGTGCCCGTCCACGACAAGCCGGGCGCCTACGGCGACGGGCACTTCTGCGGCAAGGGGTGCGGCTACCAGTTCGGCGTGGCGCTGGCCGACGCGGGCTACCGCCTGAAGAGGAATCGGTGAGCCGGCGCAAGACGAAGAAGCCCGCGAAGGTCGTCCGCTGCGCGATCTACACCCGCAAGAGCGTCGCGCGCGGGCTCGAGCAGGAGTTCAACTCGCTGGACGCCCAGCGCGACGCGTGCGCTACCTACATCGAGAGCCAGAAGGGTTCCGGCTGGAAGGCCCTTCCCGCGAGCTACGACGACGGCGGCTTCACCGGCGCCAACCTCGAGCGGCCCGCGTTTCAGCGGCTCCTCGCGGACGTCGACGCCGGCAAAGTGGACGTGGTCGTCGTCTACAAGGTGGACCGCCTCAGCCGCTCGCTCCTCGACTTCGCGCGCGTGATGGAGCGCCTCGACAAGGCGGGCGCGAGCTTCGTCGCGGTCACCCAGAACTTCAGCACCGCCGACGCGATCGGCCGGCTCACGCTGAACCTCCTCATGAGCTTCGCCGAGTTCGAACGGGAGATGATCGGCGAGCGCACGCGCGACAAGATCGCGGCCGCGCGACGCCGCGGGCAGTGGACCGGCGGAGTCGTGCCGCTCGGCTACGACAAGGTCGACAAGAAGCTCGTCGTGGTCGAGGCGGAGGCTCAGCTCGTCCGACGGATCTTCGACCTCTACCTCGCCCATCGCTCGGTCGTCTCGGTCGCCCGGCTCCTCAACGACGCCGGCCACCGGACGAAGCAGCGCGTCTACAAGTCGGGGCGGGTCAAGCCCGGCCGGCGCTGGACGAAGCAATCGGTCCTCTACACCCTCCGCAACCCACTCTACGCCGGATGGGTTCCCTACGACGGCGAGCTGCACGAGGGGCAGCACGAGGCCATCGTCCCGAAGGAGCGCTTCGAGCTCGTGCGCGAGCTGCTCGAGTCGCGCCCGGGGCGCAAGAGCCCCACCCGCAACCCCGACTACATCCTCCGAGGGCTCCTCCGCTGCGGCGGGTGCGGAGCTGCGCTGACGCCCGGGTCGACGCGCAAGGGCGGGCGCGAGTACCGCTACTACCGGTGCACGACGCGAGACACCCAGGGCGCCGACGCCTGCCCGCGAGGCCCGGTCGCCGCCGATCAGGTGGAGGGCGCTGTCGTGGACCAGCTCCACCAGGCCGCCATCGACTCGCCCGACCTGCCCCGCCTGCTCAAGGAGCGCCTCGACGCGAAAGTGGACGCGGAGCGTGTCCGGCTGGAGACCGAGCGCGGTCACCTCCCCGGGCAGATCGCGGAGCTGGCGGCCGAGCGGGCGCGCACGGTCGACGCCCTCCTCCACGCGGGCCCGCGGGGTCGCACTGCGCTCGAGGAGCGCCTGGGCGAGCTGGCGCGCGCGATCGAGACGGCGGAGGGGAGACAGCACCGTGTGCTCCGTGAGCTCGAGGCCCTCCGGCGCCAGGAGGTCGAGACGCGCTGGGTCGCGGACGCGCTCGCTGACTTCGACCAGCTCTGGGAGGTGATGACGCCCGAGAACCGGGGACGCCTCGTGCGCGCGCTCGTCCACGAGGTGACGGTGGAGCCCAGCGGCGAGCTGGCGATCGCGATCGGGGCCGTCGTCGCGGGCGAGGTGGCCGCGTGAGCGCCGAGCGCGCGATCACCGTCGTCCGGGCGAGCCTCGGGCCCGAGCCCGACACGGCCCAACGTCGCGCCCCCGAGCGCGTCCCGGCGCGCGTCGCGCAGATGCTGGCGCTCGCCCACCACATCGAGGGGCGGATCGCGGCGGGCGCGCTCCGCGACCGCGCGCACGCCGCCGAGGTGTTCGGCCTGACGCGGCCGCGGATCACCCAGCTCTGCGCGCTGACCCTCCTCGCGCCTGACATCCAGGAGCAGATCCTCTTCCTCGAAGCGGTGCGGGGCGTCCAGCCCCTGAGCGAGCGCGCACTACGTCCGCTCGTCCGCGAGCTGCGCTGGGCGGAGCAGCGGCGGCTGTGGAGCGCGCTCCGCTCATGATCCTCGCCGCTCCCGTGTCCCGATCCGGCGAGGGCGCCGCTTTACCTGGGTGTGGATTCCAACGCACCGAGCACGCCGCCGTCCCCCGCCGCCCCGTCCGAGGATCCGATCGAACTCCTCGCATCCGCGCTGCTCGCGTTGCTCATGCGACCTCCGCGCGAGCGGGACGTGGAGCCGGACAGATGAAGATCACCTGCCCGACGTACGAGCCGCTCGCGGGCGGCCGCCGGTGCCGCTCGTACCTGAGCAACGGAGCGTGCGCGCGCGAGGACACCTTCATGTGCGTCGAGTGGCTCCGCGCCAACGGGCACCTGGAGGCCCGCACGGAGGAGCCGCCGGTCGCGCCGCCGCCCGGCGTGCGCCTCAGCTACTCGCGCATCGACCGGTGGGAGAGGTGTCGGCTCAGCTACCGGTTCCGGTACATCGACAAGCTCGAGTCGGAGTCGGGCGCCGCGGCTCAGCTCGGCAAGGCGGTCCACGGGGCCATCGAGAAGCTCGAGCTCGAGCACCTCGAGGCCGGGCGCCGAGGCCCCATCGCGAGCGACTCGGTCATGCCCGCCTGGCGGTCCGCCTTCACCGAGCACGGTCTCGTCGGGGCGGACGTCTTCGCCGAGGGCCTCGAGCTCGTCCGCAACTTCGTCCACGAGCAGGGCGAGCTGGACGCGGCGACGGTCCTCGGCGTCGAGCACAAGTTCGAGCTCGAGATCGGAGGCCAGACGGTCGTCGGGGTGATCGACCGCGTCGACCGACTCGACCACGACACGGTCGAGGTCATCGACTTCAAGACGAACCGCCTGCTGTTCGCGAAGGACGACCTCGCCGCGAACCTCCAGATGTCGCTCTACGCCATCGCGGCGAAGCGCCTCTGGCCATGGGCCAAGGGCGTCGTCCTGACGTTCTGGATGCTGCGGCACGACGTGAAGCAACGGACGACCCGGACGGCGGAGGAGCTCGAGGTCGCGGCCGCCTACGTCGGCACGGTCGCCGAGCAGCTCGCGGGCGCGAGCGAGTACCCGGCCCGGCCGAACCCGCTCTGCGGCTACTGCGACTACCGGGGCGCGTGCCCGGCGTACGCCGAGATGCTCGAGGGCAAGCACGAGTACGCCGCCTCCGAGGATCTCGAAGACCTCGAGCAGGTCGCCCGCGAGCGGGAGCATGTCGCCGCCCTCGCGAAGACGCTCTACCGGCGCAAGGACGAGCTGGACAAGATCCTCAAGACACACCTTGAGGAGAAGGGGCCGCTGGTCCTCGCCGGCACGCGGTACGACACCTTCAAGGTCACCTCGAAGGACTACCCGCTGGAGAGGACCATCGCCACGCTCGCGAAGGCGACCGGCCGGACCGAGGAGGAGCTCCGCGGAGAGCTCGCCTCGGTAGGGAACACCAAGCTCAAGAAGCTCCTGAAGGGCCTCGCGAAGAAGGGCTGGAAGAGCCCGCGCATCAAGATGCTCGAGGCCGAGCTCGGCGCGCACGCGACCCTCTCGCACACGGACCGCCTCTGGGCGAAGGCGGTGAGCTCGTGAGCGCGATCGCGACGAACGCCACCCTGGCCTCCGAGGTCACGCCGGCTGCGCAGGCGCGCTCCGAGGGCGTCCAGGTGCTCGGGCTCGACGCCGGCTTCAAGCACTTCGGGTGGGCGGCCGTGCGGCTGCTGCCCGGCAGCGGAGAGCGCGTCGAGGCGCTCGGCTCGATCCTCACCGAGCCCAGCAAGCGCAAGGGCCTCGTCCGCGACGACGACCAGCGGCGCGCGGCGGAGATCGCCAGGCAACTCCTCGCGGTCGCGCGCCGATACGAGCCGGCCGTGCTCTGCGCCGAAGCCCTCTCCCACGTGAACCCGAAGAAGTCCCGCATGCCCGTCTCGACGACGGTCAAGGTCGGTCGCGCATGGGGCGAGGTCGACATGCTCGCCGAGGTGCTGGAGACGGCGCTCGTCCAGGCATCCCCCCAGGCGATCAAGAAGGTGCTCTGCGGGACCCGCTCCGCGAGCAAGGCCCAGGTGAAGCGCGCGGTGACCGCGCTCTACCCGGAGGTCGCGAACCTCCTGCGCGCTATCCCAGGCGGCCGCCACGAACACCCGGTCGACGCGATCGGGGCCGTCGTCGCCTCCCTGCACACCAACGAGATCCGACTCGCCCGCCGGTACGGCAGCGGCGCCACCTGCACCTGACCTCCGCCGGCATCCGCCCGGCACCACCGAGTACGAGAGGAACTACATGCGCCAAGACTTGAGCCACGACCATCGTGAACCGCCGTCGCCCACCGTGCCCGCCGACCCGGTGTCGGGAGCGGCGACGGACTACGGGGCGATGCTCCGAAGTCACTTCGCGGGCTCCGTCGAGCGAGTTCGAACGACGTGCAAGTACACGAGGCTCTCCCCCGCCGAGCTTCTCCTCATGATGTTCGTGACGGAACGCATCGGTCCAGAAGCCAGGGCGGCGTTCTACGCTGAGCGACTCGGCATCATCGGTGCGGGCATCCTGGCGTTGCACTACTCGCTCGAGGAGCAGGCGGTGCTCTTGGAGGGCTACGACCGCGATGCCGCCCGCGCCCTGGACGGCCAGTGAAGATCGGCGAGTTCGAGACGCACCCGGCAGCGGACGAGCTACCGCTGATGAGCGAGGACGAGTTCGACGAACTGCTCGAGAGCATCGAGAAGCACGGGCAGTTGGAGCCCGTGCTGATCATCAAGCGCACGAAGGTCTCGGTCGTGATCGACGGTCGGAACCGGCTCCGAGCGTGCCTCGAGCTGGGGATCGAGCCGATCCTCAAGGTGTATCGAGGCAAGCGCGACATGGGGACGCTCGTGGACCTCGTCCTCGCGTTCAACCTTCACCGGCGCCACCTCGTTCCAGCCGAACGGGTGGTCTACACGGTCAACCTCTTGGCCCTCGCCGCACAGGAAAAGGCGGCAGGCCGGCGACGCGCGACCCAGAACAACAACTCGGCTGGAGCAGACCAGGCAAATTTGCCTGGTCTGGTCTCTGGGCAGATGAGGGACGTCCTCGCGGAGAAGGCGGGAGTCTCTCCTCGGACGGTGCAGTCGTTCCTCACCGTCAAGGAGAAGGGCGTTCCCGAACTCGAAGCCGCGATCCTGAACGACGGAATCTCTCTCTCGGCCGCCGAGGAGATATCGAAGCTGGATCACGATGGCCAGCGCGAGGTGATCGAGCAGGCAAAGGGGAGCCCCCGCTCCGTCAGGCGGATCTTGAAGCAACGGGAAGCGAACGAACGGGCCGCGGAGAACACGGAGGACTCGGAGCACGCCTCGCCGTCCCCCACCTTCGAAGCGTTCACGGCCGGCACGGACGAGCTGAAGGCGCACCTGCGGCGCGCTCGGGGCGCCTGCGCCGCGCTGGTCCAGGCGACGCCCTGGCCCGACGGGCTGGGACTGGAGGCCCGCACCGCCGAAGCTGAGGCCCTCATCGCGGCGATCGACCAGGTCATCGCGAAGGCGGACCGCCTCGGGTCTGGACCCGACCTTCGCCTCATCCACGGAGGCGCGGGGGACGCGGAGTAGCAGCACCCCTGTGCCACAACCGACTCAACATCCCCGGCGGACCACCGTCAGGCTCCGGCCCTATCAGGTCGAGGCCGTCGAGGGCGTGCGGTCCGCCGTCCGTCGCGGCACGAGGCGCTGCCTCCTCGTAGCGCCCACCGGCAGCGGCAAGACCACGGTCGCGTCCGAGCTGATCCGGCTCGCCGCGATCCGCCACCGGCGATCGCTCTTCGTGGCGCACCGACGCGAGCTGATCACCCAGGCGTACCAGCGCCTGCTCGACTTCGGCCTCCCCGAGTCGAACGTGGGCGTCATCATGGCGAGCGATCCGCGCCGCCGCCCGGGCGCGCGTGTGCAGGTCGCGTCGATCGACACCCTCCGCAACCGCGCGAAGCCCCGCGCCGACCTCGTGATCGTCGACGAGTGCCACCGAGCGCTCGCGGCCTCGTACCGCGATCTCCAGGAGCACTACTCCCGCGCAGTCCACCTCGGGCTGACCGCGACGCCGTACCGCGCGGACGGCCGCGGGCTGGGCGACGCGTACGACGACCTCGTCGTGGTGACCTCACCGCGCGCGCTCATCGCCGAGGGCTACCTCGTTGAGCCCCGGGTCTTCACCGTGCCCCCCTCCGCACTCCCCGACCTCTCCGCGGTCCGCACCCGCGGAGGCGACTACGACCGTCGCGCGCTCGGGGATGCGGTCGACCAGAAGTCCCTCGTCGGCAACCTCGTCGAGCACTGGCGCAGACACGCCGAGGGCATCCGCACCATCGTGTTTGCCAGCTCGGTCGCGCACAGCCAGCACATCACCGAGCGCTTCGTCGAGGCCGGCATCCCCGCCGAGCACCTCGACGGCACGACGCCGAACGACGAGCGCGACGCCATCCTCGCGCGCCTCGCGTCGGGCGAGACGCTGGTCGTGCCGAACGTGGGCGTGCTCTGCGAGGGCTTCGACTCGCCCCCGGTGAAGTGCGCGATCCTCGCGCGCCCGACGAAGTCGACCGGCCTCTACCTCCAGATGGCGGGCCGCATCCTGCGCCCGTGGCAGGACCAGTCCGCGATCATCCTCGACCACGCGGGCTGCGTGATGGAGCACGGGCTCCCCCAGCAGGACCGCGAGTTCTCGCTCGAGACCAGGAAGAAGAAGCAAGGCCAGGGCGCCAGCGAGCCCCCCGCGAAGGTCTGCATCGAGTGCTTCGCGATCGTCCCGCTCTCGGTTCGCGGGTGCCCCGAGTGCGGCGTCCAGCTCGCCGTCGAGCGCGACGACGTGGAGGAGACGCCCGACGAGCTCGTCGAGGTCACCGTCGACGACGTCCAGCGCCTCGAGTGGCAGCGGCTCCAGGCCCTCGCGTCACTCCGCGGGTACAAGCCCGGCTGGGCCATCCACCGGTTCCGAGAGAAGTTCGGCGAGCCGCCCTCCGCGACCGTCCGGGCCGCCGCCGCACCGGTGGAGGACCAGGCCGAGCAGAGGCGCGCCCTGTACGACGCAATGCTCGAAGAGGAGGGCGGCAACTCCGCCTGGGCTGCGGTGCGCTTCCGCGCCGACACCGGCCAGAGCGCGCCGCGGGCGGGGTGAGCGTTGCGTGGCCGATCGCGGTCGCTCCTCACCGGGAGCTCAAGGGCTTCGACGGGGTCACCCCCGGACGAGGCCCTGAGCTCTATCGCGTGCGTCCGCTCCGCGAGGCCCTCGTCGACACCTACGCGACCGACGCGCACTTCGTCGCCTACGTGGTTGAAGGACGCGAGATGCAGCCCCGCATCCTCAAGCGCGCGTGGGAGCTCATCCGCGCCCCCGTCAGCGTCGGCGTGTTCTTCGCCGACGTGGACTCGCCTGACCACGGGAAGTGGGACTTCGCCTTCTACGACCACCTCATGACGTCGTTCGAGAAGCTCCCGATCCTCGAGCACGCCGGGCTCTACCTGACGATGCACGGCGCCCGCATCGTGCAACCGCTCGATCGGCGCATCTCGGTCGGCGAGGTGGAGCCGTTCATCGAGGCGTGGCTGCACGAGCTCATCGACTCTGGCCTGCACAAGCACGGCATCGCGCACGTCGACCTCGCATGCCGCGACTGGACCCGGCACTTCCGCGCCCCGCATGTGCAGCGCCGCATCCGCGGGCAGCGTCGGCGCGTCGAGTACACCTCGCCCCGCGTGGACCTCTCGCGCATGGCTGCGATCACGCCGCCAACGCCCGCTGCACCGGCGTCACCTCCCTCGCCCAAGCCCTCGCGCCCACGCCCGCCGCCGCCGCTCAGGCCCGCCCCCGCCCCAAGCCACGTCCCCGACGAGTGGACCCACGGCGTCCGCGTCCTGGGCGATGCGTGCGCCCACGTCCACGACGGACGGCACGACCTCTACCTCGCGCTCGCGGGCGCCCTGGTGGACAAAGGCGTGGCCCCCGAGCTGCTCGCGCCGCTCCTCCGCGCGGTCGCGATCCACGCGGCGGATCTCAACGTCCGCAACCGCGAGAACTGCGGCGAGACGACCGCCGAGCGCGTCCGCGCTGGCGTGATCATCAAGGGCTACGGCACGCTCCGCCTTCGGTGGCCCGCCATCGCGAGCGCCCTCGACGTCGCCGTCGAATGGTCCACCAAGCCCTCGCTCGCCGCGGTCGGTACCCTCGAGCACGCGGAGGCCGAACTCCGGGAGCAGCTCCGGGCTGCGCCCGACGGCGTGACCATCCTCGCCGCCGAGTGCGGGCTCGGGAAGACGCACGCGTTCCTCGAGGCCGCGATCGAGCGCGCTCGCAAGCCCGGCCGTGAGGGCGCCACCCGCGCCCCCCTCGACTCGAAGACGGTCCTCTCGGTCGACAAGCACTCGCTCGCCATCCAGTGCTTCGAGCAGCTCCAGGAGGCCGACGTCCCGGTGCAACGGCTCTTCAGCCCAGCGTCGCTCAAGGACGCCCACGGCGACCCGGTCTGTCGCAAGCACGAGGTCGCGCACGCGCTCGTCGCGGGCGGTCAGGCGATGCGATGGGAGCTCTGTGAGGGGCGCGGGCTCCAGCCGTGCGAGCACCTCAACTCCTGCGCCGCGACACACGGCTACGAGGGCGACGAGGACGCGCGCATCGTGATCGGCGTCCACCCGCAGCTCGCCCAGCTCGCCCGCATCGCCGGCACCACCGGGCTCCTCGGGATCGACGAGCCGCCACCGCTCCCACACTCGAGCACGATCACGATGGCGGACCTCGACCTCGCGAGCAGCCAGCTCCTGCACTTCGACGGCATCTTCGCCGCTGCGCTCAGGCCCACCCTGAACGCCCTCTGGGCCTGGCTGCGCTACTGCCCAAGCTCGACGCCCGTCGACCTACGGGAGGCCCTGTCGGCGCAGCGGTGGGGCGAGCGAGCGGACGACCTCGCGTGGGCCCGCGCCGGCACCCTCCGGCAGTCCAACGACCTCGCCGAGCTCGCGAAGGCCACCATCAACGAGGAGCACCATCGGAAGGGTCCGCCGCTGAAGTGGGAGGCCGTCCAGATGGCGCTCGGCAGTCCCGCCATCGCCCAGCGCATCGGCCGCGCCTCCCGTGTGCTGAACACGCTGCACTTCGCGCTGACGACCTCGGGCGTCGTGAGGCTCTACGCGACCGGCGACGAGCACGAGGCCCCGGCCGCGGTGGTCACGCACATCGATGAGCCCCTCCACCGAGCGCTCTCGCGCGAGGGCCGCACCATCGTCCTCGACGCGAACGCGAACACGAACCTGCCGCTCTACGCGAAGGCCCTCGGCTACGAGCCCGAGCTCTTCCACTTCGCCGCCCCCGATGGCGCCCCGATCGAACGGACCCTGATCCGATGCAGCAAAGCGACCCGGGTCGGCTGGAGTGTAGAAGCCGATCGCTTCGACGCCGCGGGAGGCAGCTTTCGTCAGGCGCTCGACGCCGTCGTCGACTGGGCGCTCGAGAAGCCCGCCTCGTCGATGGCCATCATCACGATGAAGACGATCCGCGAGCTGCTCGAGGACTGCCTCCTGCCCGACGAGCAGATCCCGAAGGGCCGCTACGAGGGCCGACGTCGCCTCCTGAAGGCCGCGCGCGAGCACCTCGCCCCGACGCTCCGACGCTTCCCCGGATCGATCCTGTGGGGCCACTACGGCGCCCTGCGCGGGCTCAACGACATGGCCGACGTCGACCTGATCGTGACAATCGGCGATCCCCGTCCGAACGTGACCGCCACCGAGAACGACCTCGCCCTTCTCGAGCTCGACGACGACGCCGCGAACCGCCGTGTCGATCAGCTCGCCCAGGCAGAGCTCGAGCAGGCGCATGGCCGCCTCCGCGCACCTCGCCGGACCAAGCCCGCGCGCGCCCTCCACGTGGGCACCATCCGCCCCGGTGGCAGCGGCTGGAGCGGAGAGGTGGCGTTCCGAACGCTCGACGGAGGGCGCCCGAGCAACGCGGTCCAGGTGCATCCGGTGAAGGTCCGCGCGCTGGTGGAAGGCGTCGGCGGTCCAAGCGTCGCAGCGGAGATCCTCGGCGTGAGTCGCCGCTCCGTGCATCGCTTCATGACCGGGAAGCGCCCGATCGATGCGACGAAGATCACGCTCCTCAAGAGCGCGTTCAGCACGCGAATGTCCCCAGGTGGAGGTGTGACCAAAAGCCTTAATTAAGGAACATCTATTAAGGCTTTTGGTCACACCTGGCACGCATCTTTCGCGGTAGGTCGCGAAGCGACGACTCGGCGCTCGGCGTGTCCCCCCAGAGCGAGCGCGCGCTTTACCAGTGCATGAGACTCCCGCACTGCCCGCGCATCGCGATCGCCCTGAATCTGCTGCTCGTCCTCGCCACGCTCGCCGGGTGCGAGGGCTGCGGATGCACACCGACGGATCCGAACGCTCCTCCGCCCCCGTACAATCTCGGGCTCGTCCCCACCGCGCTCGACATCGCGTGGCCCACCGAGCCCATGGTCGACCGCGAGGTCGTGGTGGAGGATCCCGAGGAGCTGATCAACGGCTACTTCGAGTCGAACACCACGCTCCGCGTCACCGTCGACCTGGACGAGCTGATCATCGACGCGGACGACGTGGTCGTCGCCCCGGAGCAGGGCGTGCGCATCCAGACGCTGCGCATCCTTCGCGGTCGTGAGCGCCTCCGCTTCGAGGGTGGCTCGTACGGCAAGATCATCTTGGCTCTCCTAACGTAGTCGTGGGTGCCCGAGGCGCCTGAATGGCAGCGCGCACCCCCTGCGCGCCTCAAGGTTGGGTTGTCGAGACTCAGCCAAGAGGAGGCAGGGGATGCGCAGCCTGAGGATG
>Ga0310345_10002674_pt1 | contig 17710 bp, 9 predicted proteins | sample HC15DNA20500_MG_FD_204667 | JGI IMG/M metagenome (GOLD analysis project Ga0310345, IMG submission 204667) | Marine microbial communities from station ALOHA, North Pacific Subtropical Gyre - HC15-DNA-20-500_MG | ecosystem: Environmental > Aquatic > Marine > Oceanic | place: Pacific Ocean: North... | reverse complement strand
CGACCACCGCCCTCGCCGAGGAGCTCACCATGTGGCAGGCCACGTCGCGCGCCGTCGACGCCGTCGGCGAGGTCAGCGACGACCTCGGCCGGCAGGTGCGGCGCTCCGCCCGCTGGCAGGGGGCCGCACGCGCGCTCGTGCTGGCCGTCACGGGCCTCGCGGTGGCTGCGGTGGCCCTGCTGCTGCCGGGGACGCCGGTGAGCGGCCCGGTCCTGGCGCTGCTGGTCCTGGTGCCGTTGGCCCTCGCCGACCTCGTGCTGCCCCTCGTCGACGCCGGTGCCCTCTCGGCCCGCACCGACGCGGCCCGCGCCCGGGTCGACGAGCTGCTGGACCGGGCGCCTGCCACGACCGACCCGCACGACCCGCAGACCCCGACGGGCACGCAGGTCGACCTCGTCGACGCCGCGGCCGGGTGGGGGTCACGCCCGGCGTTCACCGGCCTGGGGCTGCGCCTGCCCGCGGGCGGTCGCGTCGCGCTGGTCGGGCCCAGCGGCTGCGGCAAGAGCACGGTCGCGGCGCTGCTGCTGCGCTTCCTCGACCCGGCGGCCGGCACGGTCGCCCTGGGGTCGGTGCCGCTGGTGGCCCAGCCCGCCGACGACGTACGACGCTGCGTCGGCCTGGTCGACGACGACCCGCACCTGTTCAGCACCACCGTCGCCGAGAACGTCCGGCTGGCCCGGCCGACCGCGAGCGACGCCGACGTGGCCGAGGCCCTGCGCCAGGCCCGGCTGGGGGAGTGGCTGGACTCCCTGCCCGACGGGCTCGGCACGTGGGTCGGCGAGGGGCACGCCGGCGTGTCCGGAGGGGAGCGCGCTCGGCTCGCGATCGCCCGCTCGCTGCTGGCCGACCAGCAGGTGCTGGTGCTCGACGAGCCGACCGCGCACCTCGACGAGGCGACCGCGGCCGAGCTCGCCGAGGAGGTGCTCGGGGACGGCGATCGCAGCGTGCTGTGGATCTCGCACGGCACCGTCGGGCTCGACCTGGTCGATCAGGTGGTAGAGATGTCGGCAGAGCCCCCGTCCTCCGAAGGAGCCGCCGCATGCCCGAGAGCGCCGATCGTCTGATCAAGGTGTTCCTCCTCGACGACCACGAGGTCGTGCGGCAGGGGCTGCGGGCCCTGCTCGAGAGCACGGGGTCGATCGAGGTGGTGGGGGAGGCCGGCACCGCCGCCGAGGCCGCTGCCCGCATCCCTGCGCTGCACCCGGACGTGGCGGTGCTCGACGCCCGGCTGCCCGACGGGTCGGGGATCGAGGTGTGCCGCACCGTGCGTGCCGTGGACCCCACGATCCGCGCGCTGATCCTCACCTCGTACGACGACGACGAGGCGTTGTTCGCCGCGATCATGGCCGGTGCGTCGGGCTACGTCCTCAAGGACGTCAAGGGCCTGGACCTGGTCGCCGCGATCCGCCAGGTCGCGGAGGGCAACTCCCTCATCGACCCGGCGCTGACCGCTCGGGTCCTCGAGCGGGTCCGCAACGGCCCGGCCACCGCGCCCGAGCTCGCCGACCTGACCGAGCAGGAGCTGAAGCTGCTCGCGCTCATCGCCGAGGGGTTGACGAACCGTCAGATCGGGGAGCGGATGTTCCTGGCCGAGAAGACGGTCAAGAACTACGTCTCCAGCATCCTGGCCAAGCTCGGCCTCGAGCGCCGCACCCAGGCCGCGGTCCTCGCCAGCAAGCTGCTCGGCCCCGACGGCCGTCCCCGCTGACCCACCGCCGAACCGTCACCCACGCACGGCCCAACCGTCACCCACGCACGGCCGACCCGTCACCCACGCACGGCCGAACCGTCACCCACGCACGGCCGACTCGTCACCCACGCACGGCCGACCCGTCGCCACCTCCGGAAGGATGCGCCGCGTCGACGGGAGGACCTCAGACCGGCACCCGCCAGCTGAACACCGAGCCCCCGCCGTCGCGGCGGGTCAGCGCCGAGGTGCCGCCGAGCCCGGCGGCCCGGCCACGGGCGTTGCGCAGGCCGCTGTGCGAGGCGCCCTCAGTGGGGCCGACCCCGTCGTCGGAGACCTCCAGCACCAGCTCGCCGTCCACGATCGCGACCCGCACCCAGGCCGCCCGGGCCTCGGCGTGGCGGGAGAGGTTGGACAGCGCCTCGCGCAGCACCGGCACGAAGTGCTCGGCCACCTCCGGGGGCACCGCGGTGTCGACCGGGCCCTCGAGCCGCACGACCGGCGCCCAGCCGAGGAACCGCGCGTACTCCCTCACCAGGCTGCGCACCTGCGCCTGCAGCGACTCCCCACCGGTGTGCCGCAGCTCGAAGATGGTGCCGCGGATGTCGCGCACGACCTGGTCGAGGTCGTCCACGGCCCGTGCGACCCGGCCCGCCACGGCCGGGTCGGACACCCCGGAGGACACCGCCTGCAGCGTGAGGCCGGTGGCGAAGAGCCGCTGGATGACGGTGTCGTGCAGGTCGCGGGCGATCCGCTCTCGGTCGGAGATGACGGCGAGCTCGGCCCGGTCCGCGACCGCCTGCGCGCGGTCGAGCGCGAGCGCGGCCTGGTCGGCGAAGGAGATCAGCAGCTCGCGCTCCTCGACCTCGAGCGCGTTGTGCTCGTCGCCGAGAAACGTGATGAGCGCCGTGGGGTCGGTCAGGTGCGCGCGCAGCGGCACGACCAGCGCGCGCATGGTCCCGGCCTCCACGTCGACCGGCTCGTGCACCGCGCCCTCGAGCCCCTCGAGCAGCACCGCCACCTGCGCCCGCAGGGACTCGACGTCCCCGCTGGCGACCGCGAGGACGGCGGCGTCGGAGGCGGCCTCCGGGTCTCCGGCCGTCCGCACGACCGCCGTGCACCTGGCCCGGGCGACCGAGAGCGCTGAGTGGGTGATCCGCTGCAGCGCCACCCCGGTGTCCAGCGGCGGCTGGAGGTCCTCGACGAGGTCGGCGGTCGCCTGCAGCCACTGTCGCCGGCGCTCGCTGAGGGTGTAGGCCCGGGCGTTCTCGATGACGAAGCCGGCCGCGGAGGCCAGCGCCTCCACGAGGCGGGTGTCCTCCTCGTCGAACTGTCCCTGCGCCTTCTCGGTCAGGTAGAGGTTGCCGAAGACGGTGCCCCGGATGCGCACCGGCACCCCCAGGAAGGAGCGCATCGGCGGGTGGTTCGGCGGGAACCCGTAGCTCTCCGGGTGCCGGGAGAGGTCCTCCAGGCGCAGCGGCTCGGGGTGGTCGATGAGCAGTCGCAGGATGCCCCGGCCGTGCGGGGGCGAGCCGATCTGCTCGCGCTCGTGCGGGTCGAGGCCGTGGGTGATGAACTCCGCGAGGTTGCCGTCGGCGCCGATGACGCCCACCGCGCCGTACTGCGCGTCGGTCAGCTGGCAGGCCGCCTCGACGATCCGGCTGAGCACGCTGCCCAGGTCGAGGTCGCTGGAGATGGCGACGACGGCGTCGAGCAGCGCCTGCGCGGAGTCGGACAGCTCAGGGCGGGGGAACGACACGACCCCAGTCTGCGCCACGGCTCACACGATCCGTCGGACCGTCGCCTCGCGCACCGGGTCCCAGCCGCTCCCGAGCCGGCGACCGGTGACCTCCTCCAGGCGCACCCCGATGTGCAGGTTGCGCTGCCCCGCGGCCCACGGACGCGGCGGCCAGATGCGGTGGATGGACTCGAGCGTGGCGGCGTCGTTGATGACCTCGGCCCGTCCGCGCACCAGCACGCTCCAGCCGCGTTGCCGCTCGTGGTCGAAGGTGTCGGTCTCGAACGCCACGGTCGTGCGGTGCGCGTGCGTGCCGAGGATGGAGTACGGCGAGGTGCGGAAGACCACGTGCTCCCCGACGACCGAGTAGTTCACCGGCAGGATGTGGGGTCCCTTGGGGGTCGAGACGGCCACGCGTCCGGTCACACCGGATCGCAGCAGCGTCTCCGCCTCGGAGAGGGAGAGCTCCACGGATTCGAGCACGATCGCCACCTTCTGGTCCCGGCCCGGTCCGGGCCTTCGTCCATGCTCGGCGAACGGCGGGCCCGACAGGAGGGACGAAGGTCCTCGTGGCGGGGGACCTCAGCCGCCAGTCCGGCGATCAGTCCGGCGATCAGTCCAGCGCCTCGACGTACACCCAGCGGCCGGCGCGGCGCTCGAACCTGCTGCGCTCGTGCTGCACGCCGGGCACGCCGCCCACGGTGTAGTGCGCGTCGAACTCCACCCAGTCCTCGCCGTGGTCGAGCACCTCGAGGCCGGTCCAGGTGCGACCGGTGTCCAGCCCGTCCTCGACCAGCCCGGCGGGCCGGGTGCGCGGGTGCCAGGTGCGGAAGAGGTGGTCGACCTCCCCGAGCACGAACGCCGAGTAGCGGCTGCGCATCAGCTCGACCGCGGTCTCGGCCTGCCGGGCGCCGCGGTGCAGCGCCCCGCAGCAGGAGTCGTACGACGCCGTCGACCCGCACGGGCAGGCGGTCGGTCGTCCCAGGGGGCCGGTCACGTCTCCACCACCAGTCTCCACAGGTCGTGCTCGCCGGGGAGGCCCTTGAGCTCCACGGTGCCCGCCTCCTCGAACCTCATCCGTCGGTCGCCGGACTCCGACGTCTCGTCCCGGACCGCCTGCGTCACCAGCACCTCACCACCGTCGGCCAGCGCGGCGACCCGGGCCGCCATCGACACGTTGCGCCCGAAGTAGTCGCCGTCGCGGCTGATCACGGTCCCGGTGTGCACGCCGATCCGCACCCGCACGGGCGTGAGCCGCAGCCGCGGGTCGAGGGTGCGCGCCAGGGCCCGTTGGATCCCCCGGGCGGCGAGCACGGCGGCGACCGGGTCGCGGAAGGCCACCATGAAGCTGTCGCCGGCGGTCTTCACGACGCGTCCCCGTCGCTTGTCGACCATCGCCCGCACGAGGGCGTCGTGCGCGGCGAGGACGCGGACCCAGGCCTTGTCGCCGAGGCGGTCGTTGAGGGCGGTGGAGTCCTCGATGTCGGAGAACAGGAGGGTCACCGTGCCGTCGGGTGCGGCCACCTGGAGGATGTCGGACTGCTCGTCCGACGCCCACGCGGCGAGGTCGTCCAGCGAGGAGCTGAGCATCCCCGCGACGCCGCGCTCGCGCACGCGCGCCGCGGTGCCGACCAGTGCCCGCATCGCGCGCTCGGCCGGGGACACCGGCGGGCGCGGCCGCAGGGCCGCGTCGAGGTCCTCCTCGAGCTGGCGCACCATCGCCTCGGCCAGCGCCAGCCGTCGTCGCAGCCTGGCCACGACGAGGACGGCGACGACCAGCGCCACGGCCAGCAGCGCGCTCAGCACTCCCAGCGTCGAGGTCACGCCCGCAGCCTAGTGGCGCGACAGCGCGCCGCGGACGCGGTCCGTCGGTCCTCCCGTCCGGGGACCAAGGTCCGTGGGAATCCCGGCCGAGGACGCCGAGACTGGAGCCATGACCGAGACCATGACCCCTGTCCCTGCTGGTTGCGTCGTCGTCGGCGTGGACGGCTCGCCCGGTGCGGAGGCCGCCCTGGACTGGTCGATCGAGCACGCGCGGCTCACCCGCCGCACGCTTGCGCTCGTGCACGGGTGGGACACCGTGCCGTCGGTCTGGCTGGACCAGGTGGGCGCGGACGCGGTGACCCTGCAGGCCGAGATCAGGGCGGCCGCCGCCGAGGTCGTCGCCGCCGCCGCGTCCCGCGTCGCCGAGCGGGCCCCGGACCTCGAGGTGCTCCCGGTGGTCCGCCACGAGGACGCACGCGCCCTGCTCGCGGGTCTCTCGGCGCACGCCGAGGTGACCGTGGTCGGCTCGCGCGGCCGCGGGCCCATCAGCTCGCTGCTGCTCGGCTCGGTCAGCAGCGCCGTGGCCGACCACGCCATGGGACCGGTCGTCGTCGTCCGCCCCGGCGGCCCGGCGCCCGGTGAGGGACGCGGGGTCCTGGTCGCCGTCGACGGCGACGAGGGCTGCCGCCCGCCCTTGGAGGCGGCGTACGACGCTGCGGCGGTGCGCGGGCTGCCGCTGACGGTCCTCCACTGCACCTTCGACGCGCGCATCGCCGCCGGTGGTCCGGTGACCGCCGAGCTGCGGACGGCGGCCGAGGAGGAGGCCCGCCTGGTGGTGGCGACGGCCATCTCGGGGCTGCACGAGAAGTACCCCGACGTGCAGGTCCACGTCCGCGCTGTCTTCGGGCACCTGGAGGACGAGCTGATGCGGGCGGCCCACGACGCCGACCTGGTGGTGGTCGGCAACCACCGCCGCAACCCAGTGGTGGCCGCGCTGCTCGGCTCGGTGAGCCGCACCTTCCTCGAGCGCGCCGACGGTGCGGTGATGGTCGTCCCGGAGGGCGACTGAGCCTGTCCGCGTTGGGGGCCCGCGGCTAGCGTGGAGGCGTGACGGTCTCCTCCGCGGACTCCCCGCGCACCCACCCGCCCGCCCCGGCCACCCTCGGCGAGCTCAGGGCCTCCGGCCACGAGCTGAGGACGCTGCGCGTCGAGATGCGCGACAACCTGCTCGCCGCGCTGCGCGAGGGGCGTGACCCCTGGCCGGGTCTGCACGGCTTCGAGGACACCGTCATCCCGCAGCTCGAGCGCGCGCTCATCGCCGGGCACGACATCGTCCTGCTCGGCGAGCGCGGCCAGGGCAAGACCCGGCTGCTGCGCACGATGGTGGGGCTGCTCGACGAGTGGAGCCCGGTGATCTCCGGCTCCGAGATCGGCGAGCACCCCTACGAGCCGATCACCGTGCAGTCGCAGCAGGCGGTGGCGACGTACGGCGACGACCTGCGCATCTCCTGGCGGCACCGCGACGAGCGGTACGCCGAGAAGCTGGCCACCCCCGACACCTCGGTGGCCGACCTGATCGGCGACGTCGACCCGATGAAGGTCGCCGAGGGCCGCTCGCTGGGCGACCTGGAGACCATCCACTTCGGGCTGATCCCGCGCAGCCACCGGGGGATCGTCGCGATCAACGAGCTGCCCGACCTCGCCGAGCGCATCCAGGTCGCGATGCTCAACGTGATGGAGGAGCGCGACATCCAGATCCGCGGCTACGTGCTGCGCCTGCCCCTCGACGTGCTGGTCGTGGCCAGCGCCAACCCGGAGGACTACACCAACCGCGGGCGCATCATCACCCCGCTCAAGGACCGCTTCGGGGCCGAGATCCGCACCCACTACCCGACCGAGCTCGACGACGAGGTGGCGGTGATCCGCCAGGAGGCCGACCTCGTCGCCGACGTGCCGCCGCACCTGCTGGAGATCCTGGCGCGCTTCACCCGTCACCTCCGCGACTCCAGCGCCGTCGACCAGCGCTCGGGTGTCTCGGCCCGCTTCGCGATCGCGGGCGCCGAGACCATCGCCGCCGCCGCCCTGCACCGCGCGACGGTCCAGGGCGAGCCACAGGCGGTCGCCCGGGTCGTCGACCTCGAGACCGCCGTCGACGTGCTCGGCGGCAAGATCGAGTTCGAGTCCGGTGAGGAGGGTCGCGAGGCCGAGGTGCTCACGCACCTGCTGCGCACCGCCGTCGCCGAGACCGTCCGCGACCGCTTCCGCGGCCTCGACTTCGGCCTCCTGGTCGACGCCCTCGAGGCCGGGCAGATGGTCACCACCGGCGAGCAGGTGACGGCGCTGGACTTCCTCGCATGCCTGCCGCGCCTGGGGGAGTCCGAGCTCTACGACGACATCTGCGAGCGGGTCGGGGCGACCGACGACGGCCAGCGGGCCGGCGCGATCGAGCTGGCCCTGGAGGGGCTCTACCTCGCCCGGAAGGTCAGCAAGGAGTCCGGGCGCGGCGAGACGGTCTACGGCTGAGCCATGGCTGACGTCTGGTCCCAGCGCCGCGCCTCCCGCTACGGCCGGTACGACGGCGGGCCGGACCCCCTCGCGCCGCCGGTCGACCTGTCCGAGGCCCTCGACGCCATCGGCGAGGACGTCATGGCGGGCTACAGCCCCGAGCGGGCGCTGCGCGAGTTCCTGCGGCGCGGCGGACGCGACCAGGCCGGTCTCGACGACTTGGCCCGCCGGGTCGCCGAGCGCCGCCGCGAGCTGGCTCGGAAGCACAACCTCGACGGCACGCTCCAGGAGATCCGCGAGCTGCTCGACCGCGCCGTGCTGGAGGAACGCAAGCAGCTGGCCCGCGACGCGATGATGGACGACGGCGACCGGGCGCTGCGCGAGCTCACCTTCGACAGCCTCTCGCCCAACCCGGCGGCCGCGGTCAGCGAGCTGTCCTCCTACGACTGGCAGAGCGGCGAGGCGCGCGAGGCCTTCGAGCAGATCAAGGACCTCCTGGGCCGCGAGCTCCTCGACCAGCGGTTCCAGGGCATGAAGCAGGCCCTGGAGAACGCCACCGACGAGGACCGCGCGGCCATCGACGAGATGCTCGGCGACCTCAACGAGCTGCTGGAGAAGCGGCAGCGCGGCGAGGACACGCAGGAGGACTTCGAGGAGTTCATGCGCAAGCACGGGGACCAGTTCCCCGAGGACCCCCAGGACCTCGACGAGCTGCTCGACGCGATGGCGGCCCGTGCCGCCGCCGCGCAGCGGATGCTCAACTCGATGAGCCCCGAGCAGCGCCAGCAGCTGATGGAGCTCTCGGCCCAGGCATTCGGCTCGCCGGCCCTGATGGAGTCGCTCGCCCGCCTCGACGGCAACCTCCAGGCGCTGCGTCCCGGCGAGGACTGGTTCGGCTCGGAGCAGATGAGCGGCCAGGAGGGCCTCGGCCTGGGCGACGGCACGGGCGTGTTCCAGGACCTCGCCGAGCTCGACGCGCTCTCCGACCAGCTCTCCCAGTCCTACGGCGGCGCCCGGATGGACGACCTCGACCTCGACGCCCTCTCCCGTCAGCTGGGGGAGGAGGCGGCGGTGGACGCCCGCACCCTGCAACGTCTCGAGCAGGCGCTGCGCGAGCACGGCACCCTCCAGCGCGGCTCCGACGGCCAGCTCCGCCTGACCCCGCAGGCGATGCGCCAGCTCGGCAAGTCGCTCCTCCGCGACGCCGCCGAGCGCCTGTCCGGCCGACAGGGCCAGCGCGAGTCCCGCCGTGCCGGAGCGTCCGGCGAGCGCTCCGGTGCCACCCGGGCCTGGGCGTTCGGCGACACCGAGCCGTGGGACGTCACCCGCACCCTCACCAACGCGATCGTCCGCGAGGCCGGCGAGGGGCGCACCGGGCCCGGTGTCCGCCTGACGATCGACGACGTCGAGGTCCAGGAGACCGAGGAGCGCACCCAGGCCGCGGTGGCCCTGCTGGTGGACACGTCCTTCTCGATGGCGATGGACGGTCGGTGGGTGCCGATGAAGCGCACGGCCCTGGCGCTGCACACCCTCATCCGCTCACGCTTCCGCGGCGACCACCTGCAGCTGATCGCCTTCGGCCGGCACGCGCAGCGCATGGAGATCGAGGAGCTCACCGCGCTCGACGCGATGTACGACAAGGGCACCAACCTCCACCACGGGCTGCTGCTGGCCAACCGGCACTTCCGCAAGCACCCCAACGCCCAGCCGGTGCTGCTGGTCGTCACCGACGGCGAGCCGACCAGCCACCTCGAGCCCGACGGCGAGGTCTTCTTCTCCTACCCGCCGCACCCGTTGACGATCGCCTACGCCGTCCGCGAGCTCGACAACGCGCGTCGCCTCGGTGCGCAGACGACCTTCTTCCGGCTGGGGGAGGACCCCGGCCTCGCGCGCTTCATCGACTCGATGGCCTCCCGGGTCGAGGGCAGGGTCGTGGCCCCCGAGCTCGACGACCTGGGCGCCGCGGTCGTGGGCTCTTACCTCGGTGACCGCTCCGGCTTCGGTCGTTCGTCGATGGGCGGCTACTCCGACTGGTTCGGCGGGCGCGGCTTCTGGGTCGGCGGCTGAGGGCCTGGCAGGCCCGTCCCCGGTCGACGCGGCGGTCCTCCCCCGGGGTTGTTACTGAGACGTCTCTCGGGCAACAGGACGTCCACAACCGGAACCAGTTCGCCCACGCCGCCACCACAAGGCTGCTGACGCGCTTCCCCCGGGCTGGAGGCAGGGATATCCATGGCGGTGGAGGGGATTCCGTGCGTTCCGGGTGCGCGGGTCCAGGAGACATCGCGTCCGGGGGGACGCGTCAACAGGGGGGAAGGGGCGACCATGTCGTCACGCCAGCGCGCGCTCGAGCGCGCCCAGAGATCGATACGCCGGAGGGTGGCCGGCTCCTTGGCCGTGCTGCTCGCGGGCACGGGGATGGCACTGCTGCCGGCCGGTGCTGCGCACGCGAACTACCCGAGCTTCGTGTGCACGGGCAACACCGTCTACGCGATGCAGCAGAGCACCGGGAACGTCTACGGGGTCAAGTCGACCGACGCCAGCTCCACGCTCAGTGCGGAGTTCGGCTCCGGCAACTGGAACGCGCTGGCCCTCGGTGGCGCCGGCAGCGACATCTGGGCCTTCGACCGCACCAACAACCGGGTGCGGGTCGCCCGCAACAACCACACCGAGAACACCTACGCCGTGCCGAGCAACTCGCTGGCCAGCAGCGTGGTGGCCGGCGCGATCAACCCCGACAACGGGATCTACTACTACGCCTCCGGCGGTTCGACCTGGACGGTCTTCGCCTTCAACACGGTCACCAGGACCGCCATCGGCCAGGTCGCCACCATCAGCGGCACCGGCCTGGGTGGCAACGGCGACTTCGCGTTCGACTCCTCGGGCAACCTCTACATCGTCAGCAACGACACCTACTCCTCCGGATCGGGCCCCGCGGGCACCCTGGCCCGCGTCAACGGCAGCCTGCCGACGACGGCCGGCAGCACCGCGCTCGGCGTCACCGTGCTGGCCACGACCCCGGCGGGCAACGGGCAGTACCACTCGATGGCCTTCGACTCCAGCGGCCTGCTGGTCATCGGCACCAGCTCGCCCAAGATCATCCGGGTCAACCCGGTGACCGGCGCGATCGTCGACTCCTCGACGATGAGCTACGCCTTCACCGACCTCGCCTCGTGCGCCCAGCCGTCGACCGCCCAGGCGCAGGTCAACCTGCCCGAGGGGCGCCACACCGCCGGTGACCAGTTCACCGTGACGCTGAGCGGCAGCGGCCTCGGCACCTCCAACACCGGTACGACGACGGGCACCGACTCCGGCGTCCAGGACCAGTCCGCGGAGAAGGCCGGCCCCGCCGTGGTCCTGCCCAACCAGACCTACACGATCACCCAGACCGCGGCCGGCAGCACCTCGCTGTCGAACTACGCCACGACCTGGACCTGTGTGACCGCGGGTGGCTCGACGGTGGCCAGCGGCTCGGGCAACAGCGGCAGCTTCACGATGCCGTCCTCCGCAGGCTCGGAGGTCACCTGCACCTTCACCAACACCCCTCTGCGGCCGGCCATCAAGCTGACCAAGACCGCCGGTGCGTTGACCGACACCGACAGCAACGGCCCCGACGCCGGCGACACCATCACCTACACGTTCACCGTGAAGAACACCGGCAACATCGCGCTCAACCCGGTGACGGTGCACGACCCGCTCTTCGGTGGGGCGAACCCGAACGTCACGTGCCCCAGCGGCTCCCTGGCGCCCGGCGCCTCGGTGACCTGCGCGGCGAAGACCTACACCCTGACCCAGGGCGACGTCGACGCCGGCAAGGTCGACAACACCGCGGCCACCAAGGGCACCGGCACCAACGGCGTCCAGGTCAGCGACACCGCCTCGACCAGCACCCCGGTCGCGGCGTTCCCGGCGATCTCGCTGAAGAAGACCGCCGGCGCCATCAACGACGTCGACTCCAACGGCCCGGACGCGGGCGACACCATCGCCTACACCTTCAAGGTGACCAACACCGGCAACGTGTCCCTGGACCCGGTCACGGTGCACGACCCGATGTTCGGGTCGACCGCGCCGAGCATCACCTGCCCGGCCGGTGCGCTCGCGCCGGGTGCTTCGGTGACCTGCACGGGCAAGACCTACACGCTGACCCAGGCGAACGTCGACGCGGGCACGGTGGACAACACCGCGACCGCCACCGGCACGGCTCCCTCGGGGGCGAAGGTGACCAGCGCCGATTCGACCAGCACCCCGGTCGCCCGCACCGCGGCGATCGACCTGGTGAAGACCGCGTCGGCGATCAACGACCTCGACGGCAACGGCGCCGACGCCGGTGACACGATCACCTTCGGCTTCAAGGTGACCAACACCGGCAACGTCACGCTGAACCCGGTCAAGGTCCACGACCCGCTCTTCGGCGGGGCGAACCCCAACATCACCTGCCCGGCCGGTGCGCTCGCGCCGGGTGCTTCGGTGACCTGCACCAGCAGGACCTACGCGCTGACCCAGGCGAACGTCGACGCCGGCAAGCTGGAGAACACCGCGACCGCCACCGGCACCGGTCCGTCCGGCGCCACGGTGACCGACACCGCCTCGACCCTCAGCCCCATCCCGGCCGGTCCGGGCCTGGAGCTGGACAAGAGCGCCTCGGCGATCAACGACCTCGACGGCAACGGTGCTGACGCGGGCGACACGATCACCTACTCGTTCAAGGTGACCAACACCGGCACGGTGACGCTGAACCCGGTCACGGTGCACGACCCGCTCTTCGGCGGGGCGAGCCCCAACGTCACCTGCCCGACCGGTGCGCTCGCGCCGGGTGCGGCGGTGACCTGCACCAGCAAGGCGTACACGCTCAAGCAGAGCGACGTGGACGCGGGCAATGTCGACAACACCGCGACGGCCACCGGCACCAAGCCGGGTGGTGGCACGGTGACCGACACCGACTCCACCTCGACCACCATCGTGGCCGGTCCGGCGATCCTGCTGGACAAGACCGCCTCGGCGATCGACGACGTGGACGGCAACGGTGCCGACGCAGGTGACGAGGTCACCTACTCGTTCAAGGTGACCAACACCGGCAACGTGACGCTGAACCCGGTCACGGTCCACGACCCGCTGCTGGGCAGCACCTCGCCGAGCGTCACCTGCCCGGCCGGCGCGCTGGCTCCGGGTGCGTCGGTGACCTGCACCAGCGCGACGTACACGCTGACCCAGGCCGACGTGGACGCCGGCAAGCGCGACAACACCGCGACCGCCACCGGCACCGCGCCGGGTGGGGCGAAGGTGACCTCGAGCGACTCGACGAGCACGACCATCACGGCCGTGCCGGCGATCGAGCTGACCAAGACCGCCTCGGCGATCGACGACAACGACGGCAACGGCCCGGACGCAGGTGACACGATCACCTACACGTTCAAGGTCAAGAACACCGGCACGGTGGCGCTCGACCCGGTGACGGTCCACGACCCGCTGTTCGGTGGGGCCTCGCCGAACGTCACCTGCCCGGCCGGTGCGCTGGCCCCGGGTGCGTCGGTGACCTGCTCGTCGAAGACCTACACCCTGACCCAGGGCGACGTGGACGCGGGAGTGGTGGACAACACCGCCACGGCCACCGGCACCGCGCCGGACGGTTCGAAGGTCACCGACCCCGACTCCACGTCCACCCCGGTGGTCGCGGCGCCGGCGATCAAGCTGACCAAGACCGCCTCGGCGATCGACGACAACGACGCCAACGGCCACGACGCGGGTGACACCATCACCTACACGTTCAAGGTCAAGAACACCGGCGCCGTGGTCCTCGACCCGGTCGTGGTGACCGACCCGCTGTTCGCGAACCCGGACGTCACCTGCCCCGCGGGTCCGTTGGCTCCGGGTGCGTCGGTGACCTGCTCGACCAGGACCTACACGCTCACCGTCTCCGACGTGGACAACGGCACGGTCGACAACACCGCGACGGCGACCGGCACCGCACCCAGCGGCGCCACCGTCTCCGACACGGCCTCGACCAGCACCCCGGTCGTCCCGGTGAAGGCCGACCTGGTCGTCACCAAGTCGGTGGACAAGAAGAAGCCGTACGCCGGCGAGACCGTCACCTACACCGTGACCGTCACCAACGAGGGCGGCCGGACGGCGGAGAACGTGAAGCTCGTCGACACCCTGCCCGACGGCGTCACCTTCGTCTCCGTGGCCCCGGGCGCGTGCTCGGAGTCCGGCGGCACGGTCACCTGCGACTGGCCGACCCTGCTGGGCGGGGAGTCCAAGACGGTGACGATCACCGCCACGGTGGACCCGGTCGTGACCGGTGGTCCCGACCACGACCACCAGATCGACGTGCAGAAGGCCGAGGTCCACATGGACCTGCTGCCGGGCCAGGAGCGTGCGCTCTCGGTGACCTGCCCGACGGGCTACGTGGTGACCGACGGCTCGGCCCGCATCGACCACGTGGACCAGGGGACCGGCACGCTGGCCTCGGTGGGTCACGTGGAGTCGCGGGCCACCAACGACACCACCTGGCAGGCGACGCTGCGCAACGAGTCGACGGGTCGGGCCCAGGCCAAGGTGTTCGCGGTCTGCGTCAAGGAGGTCAGCGAGGTCAACCAGGCCCACGCCCACGAGCTGCAGCTCGGTGACGTGGTCACGCAGTCGGTCGACCTCTCCTCGGGCTCCGGCTCGGTGACGCTGGAGTGTGCTCCGGGCACCGTGCCGATCCGTCCGGGCTACGCGCTGGACGGGACCGCGGAGGTCGTGACCTCCTACCCGGTCGGCGACACCTCCTGGGAGTTCGCGCTCAGCGTGGGTGCCGGCGACGCCACCTCAGGCACCGTCAGCGTGCTGTGCATGCTCGACGAGCTCACCGAGGTCGACGGTCACAGCCACGACCTGGTCCTGCGCGACGTGACGCAGAGCGTCACCGTCGCCCCAGGTGAGGTCCTCGAGGTCACGCTGACCTGCCCCGTGGGCTACAAGGGCATCGTCGCGGGCTGGCGTCTGGACGAGGGCCTGGTCAACCTGGGCAACGACCCGCGTCCGATCATCCGGGTGTTCAAGCTGTACAACCCGACCTCCGGGCCGCTGACCGCGGACCTGTGGCTGGGCTGCATGGCCACCCGCACCCTGTCGGGGATCGGGAACCCCACGGTGGTCAACACCGCTTCGGCCACGACGACCAGCACCGAGTCGAGCACGTCGAACAACAGTGCCTCGGCGACGCTGACGGTGCAGTCGGGCTCCGCCCCGGCGGCCCCGGCCGCCCCGCGGGTGGCCGTCAGCGGCTCGAAGGTGACCGCGCCCGTGACCTGCCAGGTCGAGGTCGACTGCGGTGGCGCCGCCACCCTGGTCGCGCTGAAGACCCAGAAGGTCGCCGGCAAGACCCTGAAGAAGGGCACGGTCCTGGCCAAGGGCAGCTACGCGGTCGACGCCGGCGCCAAGGGCAAGGTCGTCCTCAAGGCCACCAAGAAGGGCAAGAAGGCCCTGAAGAAGGTCAAGAAGGCCAAGCTCAAGCTCGGCAACAAGGCGAAGAGGGTGACGCTGCGCTGACCGACCGCTGATCGACCGCTGAGCAGGGATCTGCTCAGCAGCCCCACAGGACGGCCGCCCGGAGAGACTCTCCGGGCGGCCGTTCCGGCTCTCCGGCAAGGGGTTCCGCGTCCAGGGCAACAGTTCCCCCACACCCTCCCCAAGGTTGGGTTACCGCCACTGACACGCGCTGTTGACCTTGGCTATGAAGGTTCTGTCAGAAATCTGCGCCAGCTCTCGGGATGTGCGCGGCAACCATCTCCGGACCCACGAAGAGACAACAGATCCGCGCCGTTCAGGCGCTTCATACAGGGGGGCTGACGACCTATGTCGTCCACTACTGGCGCGCGCCCAGACGCGCGCAGAACAGCGACGTCCACGACGTCGCGGTGGCGCCGCCGGGCTTCCGGCCTGGCCGCGCTGCTACTGACAGGGACAGGCTTGGCGCTGTTGCCCGCAGGGGCTGCGCACGCCAACTATCCGTCGTTCGTGTGCACCAACAACACGGTGTACTCGGTCAAGCTCGACAGCGGGAAGGTGTACTCGGTCGACTCGACGACCGGGTCGGGCTCGATCCGCGCCGAGTTCGGCACCGGCAACTGGAACGCGCTGGCGCTCGGTGGCGCCGGCAGCGAGATCTGGGCGTTCGAGCGTGACGACAACAAGGTCAAGGTCGCGCGCAACACGCACACCCAGAAGACCTACTCCGTGCCGTCGAACTCGAAGGCGAGCAGCGTGGTGGCGGGCGCCATCAACCCGGCCAACGGGATCTACTACTACGCCTCCGGCGGCTCGACCTGGCACGTCTTCGCCTTCGACACCGTCTCCAAGACGGGTCTGGGTCAGGTCGCCACGATCAGCGGCTCCGGCCTGGGCGGCAACGGCGACTTCGCCTTTGACGGCTCCGGCAACCTCTACATCGTCAGCAACGACAGCTTCAGCAGCGGCTCCGGCCCCGCGGGCACGCTGGCCCGCGTCAACGGCTCGCTGCCGACCTCGGCCGGCAGCACCGCGCTCGGGATCACCGTGCTGGCGAACACCCCGTCCGGCAACGGGCAGTACCACTCGATGGCCTTCGACTCCAGCGGCCTGCTGGTGATCGGCACCAGCACGCCGAAGATCCTGCGGGCCAACCCGGCGACCGGTGCCATCGTGGACTCCTCCTCGATGGGCTACGCCTTCACTGACCTGGCCTCCTGTGCGCAGCCGAGCACGGCCCAGGCGCAGGTCAACCTGCCCCAGGGGCGCCACACCAGCGGTGACCAGTTCACGGTGAAGCTCAGCGGGGGCGGCCTCGGCACCTCCAACACCGGGACGACGACGGGCACCGACCCCGGCGTCCAGGACCAGTCCGCCGAGAAGGCCGGCCCTGCGGTCGTCCTGCCGGGCAACACCTACACGATCACGCAGACCGCGGCCGGCAGCACCTCGCTGTCGAACTACGCCACGACGTGGACCTGCAAGACCGCGTCCGGCACCACCGTGGCCTCCGGCACCGGCAACAGCGGCACCTTCACCATGCCCAGCGGGACCTCCGGTGCCGAGGTGACCTGCACCTTCACCAACATCCCGCTGCGGCCGGCCATCAAGCTGACCAAGTCCGCTGGTGCGATCAACGACGTCGACGGCAACGGCCCGGACGCGGGTGACAAGATCACCTACTCCTTCACCGTCAAGAACACCGGCGACATCGCGCTCAACCCCGTGACGGTCAACGACCCGCTGCTCGGTGGCTCGAACCCGAACGTCAGCTGCCCCTCGGGCTCGCTGGCGCCGGGTGCCTCGATCACCTGCAGCGACAAGACCTACACGCTGACGCAGGGCGACGTGAACGCCGGCACGGTCGACAACACCGCGACCGCCAAGGGCACCGGCACCAACGGCGTCCAGGTCTCCGACACGTCCTCGACCAGCACCCCGGTCGCCGCCTTCCCGGCGATCCTGCTGAAGAAGACCGCCGGTGCGATCGACGACGTCGACGGCAACGGCCCCGACGCCGGCGACAAGATCCCGTACACCTTCAAGGTGACCAACACGGGCAACGTGTCGCTGAACCCGGTGACGGTGCACGACCCGCTGTTCGGCGGTTCGAACCCCAACGTCACCTGCCCGCCGGGCTCGCTGGCCCCGGGTGCGGCGGTGACGTGCTCGACGGCGACGTACACCCTGACGCAGGCCGACGTCGACGCCGGTCAGGTCGACAACACCGGCACCGCCACGGGCACCGCGCCCAGCGGAGCCAAGGTGACCGACTCCGACACGACCAGCACCCCGGTGGCCCGCACGGCGACCGTCGACCTGGTCAAGACGGCGTCCGCGATCGACGACGTGGACGGCAACGGTGCCGACGCGGGTGACGAGCTCACCTTCGGCTTCAAGGGGCGGATTCAAGGGGTGGTCGCAACGCCCTTGGTTTGGTCTTCGGCGAGCAACTTAGCGAAGACCTCGGCTGGGGTGTGGAAGCCGAGTCGTTTGCGGGGGCGGTTGTTGAGTTGTTTGGCGATGGC
>Ga0310345_10002673_pt1 | contig 17715 bp, 12 predicted proteins | sample HC15DNA20500_MG_FD_204667 | JGI IMG/M metagenome (GOLD analysis project Ga0310345, IMG submission 204667) | Marine microbial communities from station ALOHA, North Pacific Subtropical Gyre - HC15-DNA-20-500_MG | ecosystem: Environmental > Aquatic > Marine > Oceanic | place: Pacific Ocean: North... | reverse complement strand
GAACGGACAATACGCCACATTGCGCACATCCTCAGGAGAACCCATTGCGGCTTTGCATGAGTGCTGAAGAATGATTAAAATCCTAGAGAAACTAGAGGTTTTTGTCAAGAAACAAAAAAAGCAAAAGATCAAGTTTCTTAGATTTATTAGAACCTCCGCTAAACAGAAAATGTTGCCTTGACCTGTTCAGATTTTTTTTCAATCTTATTGGCTAATTCCTGCTTATAGTTTGTTATTTTTTCGGCTACTGTTTTATCACTAGTTGCAATTATTTGTGCAGCAAAAATGGCGGCATTAAGCGCTCCAGCTTTACCCACAGCCATTGTAGCGACTGGAACTCCACCTGGCATTTGGACAGTTGCTAGAAGTGCATCAAATCCCTGAAGAGGACTACTATCAACTGGAACGCCAATAACAGGGAGAATTGTTTCAGCAGCAACTACACCAGCCAGATGAGCCGCCCCTCCAGCTCCTGCGATTATGCACTTTAACCCCCGGTTTTCAGCAGTCTTTGCATATTTTGAAGCACGAGCTGGAGAACGATGAGCAGAACAAATATCTATCTCAAATGGAATGTCGAATTCCTTTAATTGCTTCGCAGCTGCTCCCATGATGTTTAAGTCTGAGTCACTTCCCATGATAATGCCAATTACTGGTGTCATCAAAATTCCTTTCTAAACAAGGTTGCCATTAAAATAATATTGTACAGATTAACGCTATCCTTTCACTCTCTGTTTCGTTACTTCGCTAAACCCTTACTTCCAATATCGAGTCGATAGTGCATATTAGAAAACCTTACTTTCTTAATTGCTTGATAGACTTGATTAACAGCTGCAGAAAGATTAGTAGATTTACCTGTTACCCCTAATACTCGTCCTCCATTAGTATGAATTTGATCATTTTTAACTGATGTTCCAGCATGAAAAATATTGATATTCTCTATAGCTTCAGCGTCAGAAATACCTGTAACCAAATTACCTGTTTCAAACTCACCTGGATAACCTTTAGAGGCTAGAACGACACAGACACTGGATCCTGGATCCCATGTCACTTCAACCGATTTAAGATCTTCTTCATAAATTCCTTGAAATATATCAACTAAGTCGCTTTTTAAACGATATAGAACTGGCTGAGTCTCAGGGTCTCCCATACGAACATTATATTCCAAAACTTTGATTCCTTGTTTGGTCACCATCAAACCAAAATAAAGAATGCCTTTATAAGGCGTTCCTTCAATTGCCATTCCCTGAATAGTAGGTTCTACAATGGTCTTTAAAATGGTTTGATGCTGTTCGACAGGTAGAATAGCATCGGTAGAATAAGCTCCCATTCCACCAGTATTTGGTCCTTGATCATTATCAAATACTCTTTTATGGTCCTGAGAAGGAACCATAGGTAAAATATGGTTACCATCTGAAAAAATCATGAAAGAGACTTCTTCTCCTTCTAAATGTTCTTCCAACAGTACTTTTTCACCAGCCTTTCCGAAAATTCGGTCTTGCATCATTTGTCGAACTACCGATTCCGCCTCTAACATAGTTTGAGTAATGACTACTCCTTTTCCAGCCGCTAATCCATCTGCTTTAATAACTAGGGGATAACCTAACTTGTTGCATCTTATTGCAGCTAGAGTTTCGTTATACGATTCACAAGCCAAATAGTTTGCTGTTGGAACATGATGCCGATTCATAAAGTCTTTTGCAAAAATCTTGCTGCCCTCCAACTGAGCTGCACCTTTACTAGGACCTATAATATTCAAACCCTTTTCAGTAAAGTAATCTACTATCCCCAAGGTCAAAGGCAGTTCCGGTCCTACTACAGTAAGATCGATCCGTTGATCTTGCACAAATGTTGCTAGCGCTTCTATTTGTGTAGCAGAAAGGGCAACATTTTGTGAAACATTAGCCGTACCACCATTGCCTGGAGCACAAAATACCTGAGTTACCTTTGAGGACTGAGCAAGCTTCCAAACCAGGGTATGTTCTCTACCACCTGACCCAACCACAAGTATTCTCATTGATTTGTCACCTATCAAGATTATCCTAGATATTTTTATGAACAAACTTTACATGAAAAAACCGAAGTAGTAGTCAATCTTGAGAGGGGTGTAATGGTAAAACTTCATTTAGGGAACCCGACCTATATCCTTCTAGATCAACAGTTACAAATTTAAAGCCAAGGGATTTGAACTGCTTGTTTAGAATAGCACTCATCGTAACATTTAAAGCTTTGGGAAGCTCTTTTGGGGCAAACTCTAAGCGCACTAGAGATTCGTGATAACGTACTCTAAACACTTTAAAACCAAAATCTCGTAGAATTTCCTCCCCACGATCCACTACTGATAGTTTTTCAGGTGAAATTGATATCCCATATGGGAATCGAGAGGATAGGCAGGGTAAAGCTGGTTTGTCCCAAGTTGGCAAGCCTGACCGTCGAGAAAGTTCTCGGATCTCCAATTTGGTCATCTGAACTTCAAATAACGGACTTTGGACTGAGTATTCTTTTGCAGCTTGTCGCCCAGGTCGAAAATCCTTTCGATCATCATAGTTTGTTCCGTCAACTACAACATCATAACCCCTAAGCTGCGCGAGATCTTTCAGCTTAGAAAAAAGCTCACTTTTACAATAATAACATCGATTAGAGGAATTTTCTCTATACCGTGGATTTTCAATTTCACTAGTTTCAACTTCAAGATGGTGAAGATTATATCTAGTAACAAATTCAGCTGTTTCTATCCGTTGAAACGATGGATAAGATGGGCTAATAGCAGTTACACAAAGGGCTTTCTTTCCAAGAACTCGATTGGCCACATATGCTAGGTAAGCACTATCTACTCCTCCACTGAAACCAACCACTACAGAACGAAGTGTTGTTAGTATTTCTTTCAGATGATCTTCTTTCTGAACTGCATCTTTAATAGAGGAAGTTTGGACGTTTAACAATGATTGCTCGTACTTTTTGTGTTGAAAAATTCACATAGCTCTAAGAACTGATTCTAGCACGTCAATAGCTCTTCCGTACTCTTCAATCTCAATATGCTCATCTGGGGTATGATCTAACGAAGAATCACCAGGACCAAAGGCAACCATGGGGCAGTGCCAATGTGGTGCTACTACATTCATATCTGATGTCCCAGTTTTTACTTTGAACTTTGGTTTTCCATCAAAACCTCGAATCGATCTTAAAAAGTTTCTAACCAGCAAATTGTTTTTATCTTTTCGCACGGCTGCTTCTCTTCCCGAAAAAGATACTACTGCAGGCTGAGCTGTAGTTTGGAGGAAATTTTCTAGTTTTCTTAAATCAAAGTTAATAGGTAGCCTGAATCCTAGTCTTAAATCTATCCTCTCAGTTAATCCATTACTCTTTGAGTTGAACGAACGAACCGAAAGAAGGAGACCGTCAAAAATAGTTTTTCCAGAATTGAACTGTTCACACCATTTTTGGACTTTAACGCAATAATCCAAAGCAACTTCACAAGCAGTTTGGCCTTGAGCAGCAGTATGTTTAAGGGGTAGTTCCAAGGAATAATCTAGTAGGAGTCGCCCCTTATAACCAAGTGTCAAACCATTCCAACCACTTGGTTCACCGATAACACAATAGTCGGGAGAATTAAAATCTTGTAAAACTTGTCTAGTACCGCGGGAAGTAGCTGCTTCCTCCTCAACGGCCCCTATAATAATTATCTTTTTCTTGCCATCCTTCACTTCCTCTTTAAGACGGTTTGCTGCTGAAATAAAACAAGCCATTGATCCTTTTGCATCAACTGAACCCCTTCCATAGAGACAACCATTTCTAATCTGAACAGGAATGTGACCAGGAAAGGTATCAATATGTCCAAGAAGAATAATGGTTTTGGAACCATTTCCAATAGTACCTATAGCATTGTCGACAGAATCCTGATAGGCATGGAATCCTAAAGATTGCATCTTTTCAACTAGAAACAAAGATAGTTTCTTTTCATGGTGTGATGGACTGGCAATCTGGACCATTTGCTGTAATAAATCCAATTCGGAATCAACCATGATGCACCTCTCATCACTTGTTCTTCAATTCTCTTGATCAGACTTTCATTTCTTCCTATTGTCTCTTCACAAAGAACCTCATAAACCTGACTAAAAATCATTAATTATCCAATGCTTGACAAAGAATACCTAACGACCAATTATCTTAGTCATAAGGTTTAGTAGTTACTGCAACACTTCTGCTGTTATGTCTGCTACCTTGTCAAGATCCTCTTGTTCTATTACTAACGGAGGTAAATAACGAATCAGTGTTGGTCCAGCAGCTAAAGCTAGTACTCCTTTTTGTAACAGCTTTTGAATATAGGGACCGCTTTTTTCTTTCAACTCAACACCAACCATTAAACCTAGACCTCGCACCTCTCTAACTCTAGGCAACTGAAAGGACTTTAGCCTCCGCATAAAATTGCTACCTAATTCTTTGGCACGTTCACAAAGCTGAAATTCCTCCAAATAGCGAATAGCAGCATTAGCCGCTGCACAGGTTAAAGGATTTCCTCCAAAAGTTGAGGTATGAGCTAACTTAAATATTTGTGAAGCAACTGCTTGATTAATTCCAATAGCCCCTATTGGCAGACCACCACCCATGGATTTGGCTAAACACAGGATATCAGGAGACAAATCAAAGTGTTCCAAGGCAAACATTTTTCCAGTGCGACCGAAACCTGTTTGAACTTCATCAACAATCAATAAAGCTCCGGTCTCTTCACAACGCTGTTTTGCGACTTTCAAAAATTCCGTAGAAGCCAATCGAACGCCACCTTCACCCTGAATTATCTCAACCAAAAACGCTGCTGTCTGATTGGTAATAATTTCACTCAACTTAGTCGAATCATTAAAAGGAATATGTGTAAATCCTGGAACTAGAGGTTCAAAAGGCTGGCGAAAGGTCTTGCCCCAAGTAGCGCTCAGGGCACCTAAACTTTTTCCATGAAATCCTCTCATTGTCGCAATAATTTGTTGTCGACCTGTCGCCAATCGTGCAAATTTAATGGCCCCTTCAATAGCTTCTGAACCTGAGTTACACAAAAAAAACCGTTCGATGCTAATCGGTGTGAGTTGAGAAAGTCTTTTCAATAAGTTTGCTCGCTCTTCATGGTAAAAAAGTTCATTGCATACGATTAGTTTGTCTGCCTGATCTTGGATTGCCTGATTAACATAAGGATTACGATGACCTAAATTGGCAGAACCCTGACCACCCACACAATCAATAAATTTCATTCCAGATTCATCCCATAGATGGGCACCTTGACCTCGCACCAACAAAACATTGCGCTTATAGTAGGTTCCAGCACTTAGTTGATCTTCTAATTCACAGATGTTTTTTTTAGGCGAATTGGACACTGTGCCCCCGTATCAAAGAAAATTATTTTCCATAAAACAGTATTTTCTGTCACTCATAACCAGTTCTAGTCTTAAGAAATTAGAGGTAGGAATAAAATTAGGTGGTGGAGAATATTCAAACTAAGAATAGTCAATAACCCAGTACCTGAGATTTAGACACAAGTATCTTCCGGAAAAATTCTTCAATTAAGTCCATAACCTCTGCTTCATTCCTAGAGGCATAGATTCCCTTTCTCAATACAGCACCCCCTGGAACAGCATGGGTAAACCATGAGGCAAATTGTTTCATCTTACCAATTGCTCCAGGGGTTGACTCCTCGAAAAGAAGAGCAAAATAGTCTCTGATTAAACCATACTTGGCAACAAGACTTGGTTGGGTTAGCGGCAAACCCTTTTCGATTTCATTAATTTGGCAGAAAATCCAAGGATTAGTAAGAGCTCCACGTCCAATCATAATACCATCACATCCAGTTAGTTTTCTCATTTGTAAGGCATCTCTAGGGCTAACAATATCTCCATTCCCAATAACTGGGATTTTAAGATGAGCCTTCAAGCGTCCAATTATTGACCAATCAGCTTTTCCAGAAAACCCCTGAACTCTCGTACGGGGATGTAGCGTTATCGCTTCCACTCCAAGATCTTCTGCCATCTTACCAACTTCCACGGCAACAATTTCTGACTCACTCCAACCAGAACGGATTTTGATCGTGAAAGGGAGCCTGGTGGAAACTCTAATTTTTCTAATAATTATTCCTAATAATTTCTGGTCTCGCAATAATGCTGATCCACCACAAGATTTTACAACTTTTTTGGCAGGACAACCCAGATTCAAATCAATAGCATCAAATCCCAAATCTTCAACCATTCTTGCTGCTTCTGCCAAACGGTCTGGTTCTGATCCAAATAATTGAGCGGTGATCGGACGTTCTTCCTCATGATAAAATAACATCCTTTTACTCTTAACAGAATGGCGAGTCAACCCTTCGGCACTTGTAAATTCAGTCATAACCAATCCACACGCCCCAAGTCGTTTTATAAGACGCCGAAAGGTACTATCCGTTAAGCCAGCCATAGGAGACAAGAATGTGGCAGGAGCTACTGTTATATTTCGAATCTGCATTTTTTTCGTTTGTTTTTAGAATCTTTCCAAAACAGCTTAAATTAATTATCTTTAAGAAGACCTAACAAAAGAAAATAGTTTTCATTTTATTAAGATGTTTAAAATCAATTAATTAAGATGTTAGACACCTAGCTGAAATTGATGTTTCCAAAGAAACTTAATTAGACTTAGAAAATGATGTCGCTTAGCTGGATGGCACCAATGGACTGCACTTTCTCGACGATGATCATGGATCATACAAGCTTTCGGGTTATATAATACTTTCCAACCTTTTTTCCACATACGTATACATAAGTCTACATCTTCAAAGTATAGAAAGAAACGTTCATCAAGTAAATCTTCTACCCCAACAGCATCCCTCCGAATTAACATTGCAGCTCCCAACCCCCAATCAACTGCTGACAAAGTCTCATGATTCCAATCTAACATTAAATGTCGCCTTAGATTGGGATGTTGAAAAAATAACCAATTTAAGGGTGCCCTTCGCATCATTAATGTCGAGATTGTATAAAATCGGCGGCATGAGTATTGTAAGGTTCCATCAGGATTCCTCAATTGTGGCATTACTACGCTAGCATTCCGGTGATTCTCTAAAGTAGTCACTAGTGTCTCTACCGAACCTCTTTTAACTCTAACATCAGGATTTAACAATAAAACATAAGGAGCTCGACACTGATAATAACCTTGGTTAACGGCAGCAGAAAATCCTCTATTTGATTGATTTTGAATAACCTTAACCCGAGAATTTTCGACTCCCAAAACTCTAGATAACTTCTTATCTTGATCATTATTAATGATTTGAATTTCATAATCCAAATCAATACAACAATCTGCCAAACTGTCTAGACAAATAGCTAACTGACGCTCAGACCGATAATTTACAATTAGGATCGATAATATACTCATGCAGGAAAAGAAAGGTTCTTGTAGAAAGTTTCATAGGATGCAGCAAACTGAGATGAACTAAATTCTTGTTCTACTTTGAGTCGAGCATTCTGTCCTAGCATTCGACGTTTATCATCATCTTTGAAAAGTTCAATAACATATTGACCAAACTCTTTTGCATCATCAGCAATCATTAGTTCCCTATTATGTTGAAAGGGATATCCTTCAATACAGAGTCGCGTTGAAACCACAGCAGTACCCATAGCCATCGCCTCTAAAATTTTACCGCGGAGACCTGCCCCTGTAATAATAGGAGCTACAAAAACAGCGTGTTTAGCAAGATATGGTCTTAAGTCTTCAACATTTTCCAGAAAAGTTACTTGCCCTTTCTTGCTATGAGTCAACAAACGTGACGGAGGATTGCGACCAATTATAGTGAAGGTTGTATCAGGAACCACACTCAAAATAGATGGCCAAATTTCATCCAAGAAGAATTCTACTCCCTGAACATTGGGTGGGTGTTTAAAAAACCCTACAAAAATCAAACTCTTGGGACTTTGATCGACTTGACCATCTTGTTGGTAAAAACTAAGATCAATTCCACTTTGAGCTAAAACAGGATTTCTAATGTCTAATTCTTGGCTTAGGTAGTTTTGATCAACTGAAGACAGAGTCACAACTGATTGGACTTTTTGACAGAGTTGTTTTTCATAAACTCGGATGAGCCTCCATTTAATCAGACAGGAAATTTTTCCAGTTAATGAATGAACCTTATGGAAAAGCCTTTCATAAACCAAACTCAACACCTCATGATGTGTTACTAGGCTAGGATATTTAGAAAGGTCGGGTATAAAGTTTAATGTGTGGAGATATTCACAGTGGACAAGATCGTAATTCCCATTTCTGAGTTCATTTAATACTTCTTTCCTCATCATCAGGCAAGCATGAATTACTGCTAGCAACTTAGAAATTAGGAATGCACTCTTGAGTTCTTTGTCATAGGGATAAAGTGTAATTGTTTTAATTTTTTTGCAGAAATTTTTGAGAAGATCAACATGTTCTTGATCCTCATTAGTTTCTATGAAAACCAATAAAGTAATGTCATGGTCTTTCGAAAGTGCTTTTATAAGATTAACAAGAATCCAAGAACCATCAACACCAAGTCTAGGAAGTCGTTTTGAAACCATCAGGATTTTTCGAGATTTAAAATTTGACTTTTTATTGGCTAAGTATTTATGACGATAAAAAAACCAATGGTTACTAACTGAGATCGCTTCCTCATCAGATAATTGTCTTGGCATTGAATGTAGAATCCGTGCTGATATTACCCAAGGAAGCTTACTTAATGCTCCAACAAACCCTTTTATGACACCAAAACGACCCTGGCTAAGGTCCAACATAAAACGAAGGGGCAACTTAAAAACATGGCTAAAAAACAATCTAACTGAACTAATATTCTTCCAGAAAAAAAGAAATAGGTTTCGAGTAATCAAATAATCAATCCTTGCATTACCTAATTCTGAAGCATTAGTACTACGATGCTTATGTACTACCTGGCTAGCTGGACAAAAAAGAACTCTAAACCCTGCCTTCCAAGCTCGGTACGATAAATCAGTATCTTCAACATAAGCTGGGTAATAGATTTCGCTAAATCCACCCAATTTGAGGAACTTTTCTCGACTAAAAGCACTAGAACCACCATGACCATAAAAAGCTGGGACATATTCCCGTTTTTCATCGATGTTACTAGGCTCAGTGTGTCCGACATGCATGCTGCCAAACATCATCATTCCAAAAGTTTTTCCAGTTTCTTGACGTACCTTAGATGGGCCATAGTTGAAAATTTGGGAAGTCACTGCAAAAACATCTGACTCCTCAAAACCTCTAAGTAAGGGTGCAATGAAGTCTGGTCGAACAATGACATCGTTGTTTAATAAAACTACAATCTCATTTCGGGCCAATTTGACCCCAATGTTGTTAGCTCGACAAAAACGATAATTCTTTTCTAATTCAATCATTCGAATCTGCGGGTAATGTATCCGCACAAAATCTTGAGTTCCATCAGTGCTACCATTGTCAACCAACATAATTTCATGATTGCCACCATCACGATTAACCGCTTCAATTAAAGCATCTAACGATTCTTTCAGTATTTCCTTTTTGTTCCAAGTTAGAACAATTAGTGAAGCACATATAGGACGGGAGCGGTCTTCTTTAGCATTAAAATTGGGTTTCTGATCAATACTCACAAGGTCTTCATAAAAATTCTCTACCTGTTTAATCATATAGTTTTTATCAAACTGACGATTAACAAGAGAAAGACCATTGCGTCCCATGCGACTTCGAGCTGCAGAACTTTTTATTAACTTTGTTACTGCTGCTGCTACAGCTTCTGAATTCTCAGGCTGAATCAGTAAACCGTTATATTGATCTTTTACTGCTTCTGGTGTTCCACTCACTTCAGTAGCTATAACAGGCAGACCAATCGCCATTGCCTCCAGTATAGAAAGAGGAAGGCCTTCATAAAGAGAGGTTAAAAGGAATATGTCCAAGGCAGACAAAATGTCCGCAATATCCTCTCGGGCACCAGTAAAAGTAACGAATGATTCTAAACCTAACTGACGTACCCGAGCTTCCACTTTAGCTTGAGTAGGTCCCTCTCCAACATAAATAAATCTTGCCTGAGGACATGATTCCAGTATTCTCGGAATAGCCTCCACGGAAAATTGATGACCTTTCTGAAAACTGAAACGAGCAACTGTACCCACTAAAATTTGTTCTTGATCTATTTTGAATTGCTCACGAATTCGACAACGTCCTTGCGAAGAAAAAGTATAGTTTTTTAGGTTAATTCCGTTTCGAATCAATTTAAGTCGGTGGGGATTAACCTTATAATCTTCAACTAATAGCTGCTTGTTGGCCTTAGAAACAGGTAAAGTGTAGTCCAAACAAAATGTCATAACTCTTTTAACAAGTTTCTTTGTTCGTATTCCAGCCCGCTTTCCTATTGCTAATTCAAAACCCAAGTGGTCAGTTGCAAGCTTCCAAGGCACTCTACAGAGGTAAGCAGCTAGGATAGGGAAAAAACAGCTGAAGGTGTTATTTAAATTGAAATGAACTATGGTGGGTTTTTCCCGGCGAAAATAACGGAAAGCTTCAAGAAAAGTTTTCAAAGGAGAACTGCTAAAACTATCGAAGTAATCAACAGTAATCCCACGATATTCAAAAAACCGCGCTAAAGGAGCGATGTTCGTTGCCGGAGAAAGTACAACAGAGGTTTGAAAACGATCTGGAGGAATCTCTGGTACCAATAGCTTCAGATATTCCTCAGCCCCTCCCAAGAAGATAGCATCACAAAAGTAAACCACCTTGTGAGATGTCTTCATTAAAAACCGCCCATCTCGCATTCTCCTACTCAAAGACCACAGTTCCCTTTTAATTTGTTGAATTCTAATGCCCTTAGATTATACAGTACCTCAGAAATTATGAGCAACTGTGACCTATAGTTCCTTTGCAAATACATCTCCCTAGTTTATCTTTCATCTAAATATTTTTCAGCTACTTAAGGAAACAAGATTTGCAAGTTGTAAATTATCAAACATAATATTATTTACAAAACTTTTGAATTTACTAATCCAATTAATATCGAAATTATGAAGAGCATAAACTCAGTCTCAGCTAAAACTATGCAGGGTGCATCGTTAATGATCCTCAGAACCCTTGTATTGTACCCAATTGGGTTCCTAGCTGAAGTATGTTTGTCGCGTTTCCTGCAACCACAAGACTTTGGTATTTATGCAATGGCCAGTTTTGTTACAGTAATACTTGCTGGAGTCCTAGAAGTAGGACTCACTGCATCACTAACCCAGCGAATAAAAAAACCAAGCCAATTTGAATTCCAGATACTCTTTTCCCTGCAACTATTAGTAATTTCTTTATTAGTCTTTGCCTTATTTTTACTGGGCCCTAACTTTTTTGACTGGCTCAAGCTTGACTCAAGTGTGCGTTGGATCATGCTAGTTTTGCTTCTTTGTCCATGGATAAGTGGCATAGGAGCTATGTCGCATGTCCAACTGGAAAGAGAACTGCGTTATTCTGTATTTGCAAAAATAGATATTTTAAGAGGATTCTCCTATTGTACCATCGCCGTCCTACTAGCTTTTTACGGTTGGGGTGTCTGGAGTTTTGTTGTTGCAATCATAATTAGCACAATCGTAAGAACAGCTGTAGCCTTTCATAATGCTCCTTGGACTGTTCGATTTCGCCTTAATTTTTCTGGAATGGAAAAAACTTTGCGTTCAGGATTACTTTTCCAAGCTTCTACTATAACCTCGTTATTCCGCGACCATATTGGAGTGATCTTAGCCGGACCACTTTTTGGACCTCAGGCTGTAGGTTATCTCAACTGGGCCAAGAATATGACTTTTTACTCTAGTCAAGTTTTTACCCAAGTAGTTTCCAGAGTAACCTTTCCATCTATTTCACGAATTCAAAAGAGTCCAACAGCTGTACAAGAAATGGTTCAAGCTACTCTTAAGTATATTAATATAATTACATTTCCAATTATTTTCATCTTTGCTGCTTTAATTCCAGAATTTGTAGCTGTGATTTTCACTTCTAAATGGACACCTGCCATCCCTGTCTTTTATTTTTACTCTATCCGAATGTTGGGTTCTAATATAACTACGGTTCATATTAGCGTCCTGAATGGACTTGGCCATATTCGAACTTCCCTTCGAATTTTAGTTTGGTGGACTTTCCTTGATTGGATCTTTGCCGGCGTTTTCTGCTTCTGGTTTGGTTTTCATGGCGTAGCTATTGCTTACGCAATTAGTGTAATACCCATTTCTATATGGCTTCTCTTTGAAGTCAACAAGTGGGCTAAAATTTCTTTCTATCAAACCCTCTACATTCCTTTCTTAGTTAGTGGGTCAGTGGGATTCTTAGTTTGGATATTAAAAACATGGTTCGAACCATCTTGGTTGTCGATTGGAGTTTTAGGGTTACTAGGTATGTTTACCTACATTACACTCTTGTTTTTAATCGAAGGTCATTCTTTGTTAAAGGAAATCCAAATTTTTCTCAGAACTTTAAGTAATAAATATTAACTAAGAGCATAAATTTAAATTCAAAAATGATCAAAAAAATTGAAAACTAACCCTTATTTTTCTAATCTTTCTAAAAAACTTTTGTTGTTGGGATTAACAAACCAAAAAATACTGTCTATTAAGGCTAAAACCGTAGCCATTTGATGGGTGTTTATATGAGAAAATTGACTCAAGTTTCTTTATGGTTAACCCAGTGGAGTGAGCGCTGGATGCCTAGTGCTCTTTCTACTGCACTTATTTTGACCTTAGTGATTTTTTTAGGAGGAATTTTCTTAGGAAAATCTTCCCTTATTGAATGTATTAGACACTGGGGTGATGGATTCTGGCTCTTGCTTGAGTTTGGCATGCAAATGTGCCTAATGTTAGTTAGTGGCTATCTATTAGCTTCCGCTCCAATAATTCGCCGATTCCTTAACTTTTTGACCGATTTATTTAAAACACCTAGTAGTGCTATTGCTGGACTAGCAGTAATTTCAATGGGTCTTAGCTGGTTAAACTGGGGACTAGGTATTGTTGGAGGAGCTGTCTTAGCCCGTTTATTTGCTAATAAATTCACTCAACTTGATCTTCGTCTGATTGTAACAGTAGCTTATTTGGGCCTCGGTTGTACTTGGCATGCTGGTCTCTCAGCTTCAGCACCTCTTTTGATTGCCACCCCTGGTCATTTCCTTGAAAGCGAGATTGGAATTATAAATGTCGGTGAAACTATCTTCCATCCTTTTAACCTGATTCTCACCCTAGTGGTTCTAGGAAGCTTGACAATATTTGTTTGGTACTTAGCGCAGTGGACTCCTCTAACCCCATCTCAAATGCTTTCTCAAAGAACTCAGTTGAAAACTACGCAAATCCCTGCCACTGCTAATGATGAAAAAAGTTACCAAGGCTCACCGGCAAGCTTTTTTGACAAAAGTTACTGCTTAAATGGACTAATAGGAATTATGGGGTTGATATGGTTAATAATAACCTGGACTGATGGAAGCCTAATGGTAACCATCAACAGTATTAACTTTCTCCTCTTGTTCTTGGGAATTATCCTGCATAAAAATCCACAATCAGTAGCACAGGGAGCGAAGGAGGCTATCACGTTTGTTCATGGAATTGTTCTTCAATTCCCTCTTTATGCTGGAATGTTTGGAATTATTAAGGGCACAGGACTTTCAGATGTCCTTGGAAATGGATTTGTTTCTATTGCCTCCACTAGAACATTACCTATACTAGTATATTGGTATTCAGGGTTTATCAATTATTTTGTTCCTTCAGGGGGTTCAAAATGGGTAATTGAAGCTCCCTACTTGGTATCTGCAGCTCAAACCCTAGAAGTTCCCATCCATAAAGTGATTTTGGCCTATGCTTGGGGAGACATGGCAACAAATCTTCTGCATCCTTTTTGGGCTCTTCCATTGATTACAGCAACTGGTTTAGAATTTCGTGAAATATTAGGATATGGAATAGTAATTTTCTCGTTTTACTTCTGTTTAGTCAGTATGGCCTTTTGGTTTTTCTTCTGATAAAGACACATAGCTAGAATGGTTCATTTTAAAATCCGAAATGACTAGAAATAGCATTAAAAAAAGCACCTAGTTAGCTTTTAAATAGAAATTATCTATCAATGAATAGACAGTACCCCACTTCTCCAGTTTGTGCTGTTGGAGCCCTTATTTTTCAGGGTAAGAAAATCTTGCTTGTGCGCAGAGGCAAATCTCCCTCTAAAGGTAAATGGTCCCTTCCTGGTGGCCGTTTGCGATTAGGAGAACCCCTCAAAACCGGTGTTATTAGAGAAATAAAAGAGGAAACTCAACTATTGGTGAAACCCATAGAAATAGGAAAAGTTGTTGAACATATTATCAAAGATAAAGAAGGCAAATTTGAGTACCACTATGTCATCGTGGACTACATTTGCCAAGTCGTTAAAGGAATACCTCAAGCTTCTAGTGATGTGATTCAAGTTGAATTTGTACCAATATCTCAATTGGAACATTTAGAACTTACATCAGGAACTACTCAGGTCATTTTGGAAGTATTTGATTCAGTGTCACGATCAAAACACTTGTCCCCTCCTGCCGTTTAAAACTTATTTTGCAGATTTCTCCATTTCAGACAATTAAAGTTAGATAAAAATTATTCAAAACCAATATTTCTTTGAAAATAAAACTAGAAATAGTTAAAACAAACTATATGTAGGGAACAATCACAGAAAAATTAATTAAATTCACTAGAATCGATAAAATAAATCTTATTAAAATTCGTTAAAAGCAATACGTATCACTAACATCCCTCTTGATACAAAATATTGATAATAAATTAGTTAAATCTATTTTTTTCTTTGCAAAGATCTACTCAAAACGTGTGAATTTTTAACTTTAATTGACAATAAGTTTTATTTAAATGGGATATTCAGCCAATCTTTTTGGCTATTAACCGGTGATTATTTGACAAGGAGCCATTCAGATATTATATTGTCGCCGCATTTCAATTCTTTCTATTAACTATTTAAGATTATTGATTTCAAAGAATATCCAACAGGAGGGTTTGTAAGTATGAGTAAGATTATAGGAATTGACTTAGGAACAACCAATTCTGTCGTTGCTGTAATGGAGGGTGGAGAACCAGTAGTCATTACTAACCCTGAAGGTACTCGTACCACTCCTTCAACAGTCGCCTTTAATAAAAGCGGTGAAAGGTTAGTTGGACAAGTTGCAAAAAGACAAGCTGTAACTAATCCTGAAAATACGATTTATTCCATTAAGCGGTTCATGGGTCGAAAATATGAAGAAGTAAATGAAGAAATGAAGACTGTACCCTATAAAGTGACCCAAGATTCTAATAATGATGCTCGAATTTCAATTATGGGAAAGGAGAGTAGTCCTCCAGAAATCTCCTCGATGATCCTGCAAAAAATGAAGACAGCTGCTGAGGAATATTTAGGTCAACCAGTAACAAAGGCCGTTCTAACTGTGCCCGCCTATTTTAATGATTCACAACGACAAGCAACAAAAGATGCTGGCAAGATTGCAGGTCTAGAAGTTTTAAGAATTGTAAATGAGCCAACGGCAGCAGCTTTGGCCTATGGCCTAGACAAAAAGAAGGATGAAACTATCGCTGTCTATGATTTTGGAGGAGGAACCTTTGATGTCTCTATCTTAGAAGTTGGTGAAGGTGTCGTTGAAGTAAAATCAACTAATGGAGATACTCACTTAGGTGGGGATAACATAGACCAAAGAATAATAGACTGGATCGTTGACGAATTCATCAAAGACCAGGGAATTGATCTTTCTAAAGATAAAATGGCACTTCAACGACTTAAAGAAGCTGCAGAAAAAGCTAAGATGGAACTATCAACCACCCTAGAAACAGAAATTAATTTACCCTTTGTGACTGCTGATACTTCAGGACCAAAGCATCTAAATATGCAATTGACTCGAGCAAAGTTTGAAAGTTTAGTTGAAGACATGCTGAGGCGAAGTGTAGAGCCGTGTGAACAGGCACTAAAAGATGCTGGTGTTAAACCTGAGGATATTCATGAAGTAGTCTTGGTCGGAGGTTCAACCCGAATTCCATTGGTTCAAAAAATTGTTAAAGACCTTTTTAAAAAAGAGCCTCATAAAGGGGTGAATCCTGATGAAGTTGTAGCTATAGGCGCGGCTGTCCAAGCAGGTGTACTAGCCGGAGATGTAAAAGACCTGCTCCTTCTAGATGTAACTCCTTTGTCGCTTGGCATTGAAACTTTAGGATCTGTTTTCACTAAATTAATTGACCGGAATACCACTATTCCTACTCGAAAAAGTGAAATTTTCTCAACTGCAGCTGATAGTCAAACCTCCGTGGAAGTACATGTACTTCAAGGTGAGCGTAGCATGGCTAAGGATAATCGAACTCTAGGCAAGTTTCACCTAGTTGGAATTCCTTCTGCTCCTCGTGGTGTTCCTCAAATTGAAGTAACTTTTGATATTGATGCTAATGGGATAGTGAATGTCTCAGCTAAGGACCTTGGGACAAATCAAGAACAAAAGATCACAATTACTTCTTCGAGTGGCTTATCCAAAGATGAAATTGAAAAAATGGCTAATGAGGCTGAAGCTAATTCAGAAGGCGATAAGAAACACAAGGAAGCAGTTGAAGCTAAAAATAATGCTGATAATTTAGTCTATAACACTGAAAAATTACTCAAGGAAAATCGAGATAAAATTTCTGAATCAGATGCCAAAAACCTTGAAGAGACCCTGGACAATTGTCGGAAAGCAATAAATGATGGGGATACAGAACAAATAAATAGTGCAACTGAAAAATTAACTTCAGAAACTCATAAGCTAGCTGATGTTTTGTACAAACAAACTCCACCCCAAACGGATGCTCCAAAAAATTCACCTGATGGTGAATCCTCCAGTGAGAAACCTGCCGAGGAAGAAATTATTGATGCAGAATATGTAGATGTCGATGAAAAGAAAAAATAATCTATAGGAATCAATCAGTTAAGACTGACTAAACAGAGGTAGCTTATTTAGTAAAAAGACTTTTAGGGGAATTTCCTTTCCTATGATTTTCTTACCAAAAGCAGGACTATTCAAAAAGGATAACTTAACGTACAATCTTGTAGATTCGATTTCAAATTAAGAAAGGTTCAGTCCGAACACCTGCAACAAGAATGTTTTCCGGCTAGAAAGGCAGTAGCCAAATGGAACCAACTTCTATATGCCCTGAGTGTGGTGGTAATGGATGGCAAACCCTTCACCTTGAAGACCGCCAGGTAGTGAAGCGTTGCAAGTGTTTTGAAGATAAAAAAATTCTGCGACTTGTAGAAAAAGCCAATATACCTCCCCGTTATAAGGACTGTTCATTTGAGAATTTCGAGGCCATGACACCTAAGCTAGATCTTGCCAAAACAATGGCCAGACAATTTGTTGAAAATTACCCTATGGTGGAATGTGGTCTTCTTATTCTTGGCCCTTGTGGAGTGGGGAAAACCCATTTAGCAGTGTCAATTCTTCGAGCTCTAGTAGATGACCATGGAATAAGTTGTCTTTTCTACGATTTTCGCGAGCTTTTGAAAGAGATTCAAAACTCTTATAACACTGTTGTCAAAACTAATGAATGGCAAATTCTTGAACCAGTATTGCAATCAGAAGTGTTAGTTCTAGATGATCTAGGTTCTGAACGGCCAACTGATTGGGTAAAGGACACTTTTGCCTACATAATAAATCATCGTTATAACCAAAAACGTACGACTTTACTTACTTCTAAC
>Ga0310345_10002672_pt1 | contig 17729 bp, 14 predicted proteins | sample HC15DNA20500_MG_FD_204667 | JGI IMG/M metagenome (GOLD analysis project Ga0310345, IMG submission 204667) | Marine microbial communities from station ALOHA, North Pacific Subtropical Gyre - HC15-DNA-20-500_MG | ecosystem: Environmental > Aquatic > Marine > Oceanic | place: Pacific Ocean: North... | reverse complement strand
GATCTAATGCGCGCATACAAAAAAATCACGACCTCATAACTTTTTTGTTGACCTATTGAATTTTTTATGCTATGATTTTTTGGCGATAACTGCGCCAATCGCAATCAATGCTACAGTAGCACTCATATTTGGCGTTACCTATGGGATGTTTATTATGAAACTCACCCTCACGCAACAGCGAGCGCTTGCCGGCCTTGCGAAATATACCGAAGCGCCGCAGGCAATCGAGGCGGCGCTGCGCTTGAACGCCTATTCCACCAGGCTCGATCCGGAGCAACTTCAGCAAGACATCCGGACGATCATGATTCATGCGGCGCGCGCCGGATTGTCGATCCACGAGGCATACCTGCCGCTGCTTGAGTTCGCATGGATGCACGGTCGGCGGAACAACCCCGTGCACGCGGCCGCCATGATCCGGGCGTGCTGGGGAGAATGGAAGTCTTGGCTGACTCATCGACGTAAACACGGAGATCGCCCCGTGATGAACGCAAATCAGCGGGCGCTGGAATTTGCCCGACGCATGCGACCTCCGCAGATTGAGAGCCCCGTGGAGCTTATGTGGAACGGCGAGGATGGCGACGAGCCTGACCGAGACTTCTTTGAGGCGCTGCCGGAGGAATTCACCGTGTGGCGCGGGGTCTCGGACATCGACCCGGATACCGCCGCGAAGGGCATGTCCTTTACCACCGATGAGAGGGTCGCTCGCTGGTTTGCGCGCCACGAAGGCGGTGCTCCGGTCCTGATCAGGGCGACGGTGCGCAAGTCCGATGTGTTGACGACGTTCGCGTATGAACATGAGGTCGTCGTGCGACCGGCGTCCTACGACGTCGTCCCGTTTAACCTCGGAGAATCTCGAGCCTATCCTGCGGGCTCGCAATGGGCCGACGGCCCTGCCGTCATTCCCGCCGGGGATGCCATGACCCATTGAGGTCTACTGCCGAGCTTTCAGAACAGCGGCGGCATCGAGATTTCCCGATGCCGCCGCCATCGATGGGCCTTGCGCTTGGCCCTTCGAGGCCGAACCTCAGTCCGTGTCGTTCGTCCTGTCCAGCGCTGCCAGGCGATCCACCGCTCGCTGACCAAGACGAGAGAACCCCAGAGCACCGCTCTCACGATGCAGGGCTCTGAGCGACGGCGCGCGCTGAACCGCCCAGGCCAGCTTTTCCCGACCGGACATACCCATCCACCGGCCTCTCAGCCACTTGTCCTGCGCGAGGCCAGGATTGGCCGCCAGTCGCTCCACCTCCGCGATGAAGGTCATGACGTTGGCGTCGTCGAGCCGGGCGAGCCGCTGCTGAAAGCGGAGACGCCGAACCCAAGCCCCTGCGCCGAGTGCGAGCAGGGGGGCCGCGGATAGCCCCATGACGACGAGTTCGGGGCGGCTTCCGGTCGGGGCCGGCAGAAAGGTAGAAGCAGCGGCGACCAGCACCCCCGCCATGGTCACGACCGACCACGCCAAGAACGGCCCCAAACACAGCCAAAGCCCCCGAGAGACCGCGACCGCCCACCGTCCGCGACCGATCAGGCCGGACCAGAAAGCACCGGCAGCTAAGAGAACAGAAATCATCAGCATCACCCACCTCCGGCGCTGGTAGATGGGGGAACATTCCGTGGTTCAAGTATTGACCAGTGGAATCACCGACTGTTTTTCGAGTTTCATCAAGCTGGAACTCGCATCGCACCGTCGTGTGTCCGGAGATGCGCGGTCTCCGTCAACGGTCGCTCGCGTTGAGACTGATCGAGGGCCAAGTCGACTCAATTGTCTTGATCGAGCGGCGGGTGTTCATCAGCATGATCGGGATTCGGGGGGAGTTGATCATGCCAAGGATGTTGTCGCGGGCCTCGTCGATCCTGCTCGCCGCCGCCGTGGTCGCCTCGGGGTTCACTGCACGGCTGCAAGCCGCCGAGTGGGTGCAGATCGCCAGCGAGCCTGATATGCGCTCGGCCACCGCCCGGGCGATGGCGTTCGCATCGGTGCATCCCGATGTCCGGGTCTATGCGACCACGTCAGGATGGTATGCCATCGTGCTCGGCCCATCCGGAACATCCGATCCGGACGCGGCGCTGGCTCGGTTCAAGTCAGGCGGGACGGTGCCCGGGGACAGTTTCGTCACCGATGGACGCACCTATCTTCGAGCGGTTTGGAGCGGCGGCTCCGCCCCCACCGACGCAGCCCTCGTCGACGCGGTCAAACGCGAGTCCACTTGGTCCGAACGCACCCGTATGGGCGTTCAGAACGCGCTGATCTGGTCAGGCGACTACCGGGGCAAGATCGATGGAGATTTCGGCCGACTGACCCGCGAGGCCATCATGGGCTTCCAGCGCCGGCTCGGCGAGCCCCCGTCCGGTTACCTCACCGACCCCCAGATCGCCGAACTGGAAGCTCGACGTCTCGCCGCGCACCAGCGGGCCGGCTACCGCGTGGTCGACGATTACGAGACCGGCATCCGCGTGGGCATCGCCGAAAACCTGTTTCAACGCGGGTCCCAGGACGGGGTTCTGGTTCCCTACGAGTCGCGAGACGATCAGGCGTTCATGATGCTGCTGAGCATGCAGGGCGGCCCTGCATCGCTGGCGTCGCTCTACGACACCACGCTGGAGATCGCCGGGGACATCGCCGGTCAGGAGGAGGTCTACAAGCCCCTCCGAGATGACTGGTTCGTCGTGTCCAAGAGCGGCTTCGCCGAGTCCCTCTACGCCTATGTCAGGCTCGAACACGGTGCCGCCAAGGGGTTCGTCCTCCAGTGGAACAACGACGCGTCCCTCACCTACGGCCCCATCGCGACCGCCATGTTCAACGACTTCGAGACCATCCCCGGCGTGGTTCTGGACCCGAACGCACCCGCGGTGGCCTCGGCCTCCGTCTCCCCGCGCCGGTCCCCGCAACCGCAGACCTCGACCGAGAGCCCGGTCACCGCATCCACCGGCACGGGGTTCTTCGTCACCCGTCAGGGCCACGTGCTGACCAACCGCCACGTCGTCGAATCCTGCAACCGGATCACGGTGGCCGATGCCCCGGCGACGCTCGTCGCCTGGGACGATGATCTGGACCTCGCGCTGCTCCAGACCCGAGATGGTTCCAGCCCTCCCAAAACCGCCAGGTTCGCGCCTCGTCCCGCCCGGCTGAACGCCGATGTGACCGCGCTGGGATACCCCCTGCACGGGCTGCTCGGCGGTCTGAACGTGACCCGCGGGGTGGTCAGCAGCCTGTCCGGGGTCCGGGGAGACCGCAACGTCATCCAGATCAGCGCCGAGGTCCAACCGGGGAACTCCGGCGGCCCCCTGCTGGACGCTCAAGGGGCGGTGGTCGGCGTCGTCGTGGCCAAGCTGGACGCGCTGGTGGTTGCTCAGGTCTCCGGAGACCTGCCGCAGAACGTCAACTTCGCGATCCGGGGCGAACTCGCCAAGGCGTTCCTGTCCCGGAACATGGTGGACTTCGACATCGAGATGTCCGCTGACCCCCGGTCGCCCTCCGATCTGGCCGAAGCCGCCAGCACCTTCACCGCGTTGATCGAGTGCCGGTGAGCCGTTCCCTCAACGCCGGGGCACGCGCCGCGACCGCGCTCGCCGTTGCCTCGGGGGCCCCTGTCTGAGATCGTCCCCGCCAACCGAACGGGGGCGAAAACAACAATGAATCCGATCACTCAGGACCAGATCAACAAGGCCGCGTGGGGGGCCTGCGACACCTTCCGGGGCGTGGTCGATCCTTCGATCTACAAGGACTACGTCCTCACCCTGCTGTTCCTGAAATACCTCTCGGACGTGTGGAAGGACCATCGCGCCCGCTACGAGGACGAGCATGGCGACCACCCCGACCTGATCGACGCCCTGATGCAGCAGGAGGCGTTCGTCCTCCCCGCTGGGGCCGCCTTCGACGCCCTCCACAAGCGCCGCCACGAACCCGGCAACGGCGAGCGGATCGACAAGGCCCTCCACGCCATCGAGGAAGCCAACATCGCCAAGCTCCGGGACGTGTTCCAGGACATCAGCTTCAACTCGAACAAGCTGGGCGACGAGGAGCAGAAGAACGACATCCTCCGCCACCTGCTGGAGGATTTCGCCAAGCCCGCCCTCGACCTGCGCCCCTCCCGCGTCGGCCAACTGGACATCATCGGCGGGGCCTACGAATACCTGATCTCCCGCTTCGCCGCCTCCGCGGGCAAGAAGGCCGGAGAGTTCTACACCCCCGCCGAGGTCTCCGACCTGATCGCCCGCCTCGTCGACCCGCAGGAGGGCGACGAGATTTGCGACCCCACCTGCGGCTCCGCCTCCCTGCTGATGAAATGTGGACGCCTGATCCGCGAGCGCACGGGCAAGCGCCGCTACTCCCTGTTCGGGCAGGAGGCCATCGGCTCCACCTGGGCGCTGGCGAAGATGAACCTGTTCCTGCATGGCGAGGAGAACCATCAGGTCGAATGGGGCGACACCATCCGGAACCCCAAGCTGCGGACCTCCGAGGACCATCTCCGCCATTTCGACGTGGTGGTCGCCAATCCCCCCTTCTCCCTTGAGAAATGGGGCGTCGAGAGCGCCGAGAAGGACCGCTTCGGCCGCTTCCGCCGGGGCCTGCCGCCGAAGACCAAGGGCGACTACGCCTTCATCCTGCACATGGTCGAGACGCTGAAGCCCCGCACCGGGCGCATGGCGGTGGTGGTCCCCCACGGCGTCCTGTTCCGCGGGGCCGCCGAGGGCAAAATCCGGCGCAAGCTGATCGAGGAGAACCTGCTGGAGACGGTGATCGGCCTGCCCGAAAAACTGTTCTTCGGCACCGGCATCCCCGCCGCCATCCTGGTGTTCCGCAAGCGCAGGACGGACCAGGACGTGCTCTTCGTCGACGCCAGCCGCGACTACGAGGAGGGGACCAACCAGAACCGTCTGGGCGAGGCGCAGGTCGCCCGCATCGCCGCGGCGGTGGAGGCCCGCGAGACCGTCGACAAATACGCCTTCCGCGCCACGCGGGCGGAGATCGAGGCCAACGACTTCAACCTCAACATCCCTCGCTATGTGGACACGTATCAAGAGGAGGCGGAGATCGACCTGATGGCGGTCCGGGCCGAGCGCACCCGCCTGCGGGCCGAGCTTGCCGATCTGGAAGACCGCATGGACGGGTTTCTGCGGGAGCTTGGCTATGGTGCCTGAGGGGTGGAATATCTGCCGTATCGGCGATCTTGTCACCGAGTTTCGCCAGAAGACCAAGACCCAGGATGAGCACCCAATCTTGACGTCTTCTCGGTCGGGTTTGATTCCGCAGGCAGAATATTATTCTGGCAGCCGGATCACGTCGCGAGACAACATTGGCTTCCATGTCGTTCCGCCCGAGCACATCACTTATCGCTCGCGAAGTGATGACGGGCAGTTCTTCTTCAACCGGAATGACACCGGGTCGACCGGCATCGTGAGCCATTTCTATCCCGTTTTCCATTTCAGCAAAGGCGATCCCCGCTTCCTCCTGGAGTTCATCAATCTCAATAGGCAAGAATTTTCGAAAGTCGCCGTCGGCACTTCGCAGCAGGTCTTGTCATTCAACGCGCTAAAGAGCGTAAGTTTCCCACTCCCCCCGCTCCCCGAGCAACGGAAGATCGCGGAAATCCTCTCGACCTGGGACCGGGCCATCGAGACGACCGAGGCGCTGCTGGCCGCCGCCAAGGCCCAGAAACGCGCCCTCATGCAAACCCTCCTCACCGGCAAGCGCCGCTTCCCGGAGTTCGAGGGACAGCCCTGGCGGGAGGTGCGGCTGGGGGAGATCGCCTCGGTGATCGTCTCCAACGTCGACAAGAAGACTGATCCGTCCGAACGACCCGTGCGCCTGTGCAACTACACCGACGTCTACAAGCGCGAGACGATTGATCCCTCCCAGATCTTCATGGCGGCGACCGCCACTCCGGCGCAGATCAAACGGTTCGGCCTCCGCCGCGGCGACGTGATCATCACGAAGGACTCCGAAACCGCCGACGACATCGCCATGCCGACCTATGTGGCCGAAACCGCTGACGATCTGGTCTGCGGCTATCATCTCGCAATCATCCGCCCGAAGCGCGGCACCGACGGTCGGTTCCTCAAGTTCTATTTCGAGCTTCCACGAGTTCGGCACTACTTCGGCACCCGTGCCAATGGCGCGATCCGGTTCGGCCTGACGCTGGACGGGATCGAGGGAGCCGCGTTCAAGCTGCCCAGCCCAGACGAGCAGCGACGGGTCGCCGAAGTGCTCGCGGATGCCGAAGCGGACATCGCTCGTCTGGCGGCTGACATCGAAAAGCTCCGCACCGAGAAATCCGCCCTTATGCAGCAACTCCTGACGGGCAAGCGCCGGGTTCGGGTCTGACCTCCGAAATCCCGTTGCATTCCGCCCCCTCGCCGCGTCTCCTGTTCAGGCAAGCGACAGAGGGGAGGGGGCGCTCGCGGCGGGGCCGGGCCTCGGGGGCGGGCGTTCAGGCATTGAAGATGTTTCAGACAAACGAAAGGGCCCCGGTTTTCCAGGGCCCAGACGCCGACCGGGTCATTCCCAATCCGCGGCCATTCTACCCGAGCCCCGCGCCCGGCTCCACGCTTTCCGCCCGGGCCCGCCCCCATGCCTGACGGCCCCACCACCCCCGACACGCGCGAGGAGGCCGCAGCAAAACTCCCCGCCCTGCATGTGCTGATGGCCATGGGCTGGACCTATCTCGGCCCGGCCGAGTGCCTCGCCCGTCGCGGCTCCGACCGCTCGGTGCTGCTGGAGGATGTGCTGCGGGAGCGTCTCGCCCGGCATCGGTTCGAGTGGAAGGGGGAACGTCGGGCCCTCTCGCCCGCGGGCATCGACCAGGTGCTGCGGACGCTCTCCTCGCCCGGGCTCTCCGCCGGGCTGGTCCCGGCCAGTCAGGAGGTCTATCGCCACCTGACGTTGGGCATCACGGTGACCGAATTCGTCGAGGGCCAGCGCCATGCGGTGACCGTGCCGCTGATCGACTGGAAGGACATCTCGGCCAACAGCTTCCATGTGACCGAGGAGTTCAGCGTCCTGCGCACCGACGGCACGCGCCGATACCGCCCGGACATCGTCTGTCTGGTCAACGGCATCCCGCTGGCGGTGATCGAGGCCAAGCGCCCCACCGGCGCGTCCCGCAGCGAGGCGATGGTCCAGCAGGGCATCAGCCAGCACCTGCGCAACCAGTTGGGCGACGGCATCCAGGACCTCTACGCCTATGCCCAGCTTCTGCTCTCGATCTCCGGCAGCGAGGCCCGATACGGGACCACCGGCACCCCGAAGAAATTCTGGTCGCTGTGGCGGGAGGAAGGGATCGGCGCGGCGGAGATACAGGCAATCCGCTCCACGCCGCTGTCAGCGCCGCAGAAGGCCGCCCTCTTCGCCGACCGCCCCCGATGGGTGCTCGACCGCTACGAGGCGCTCCACGCAGGCCCCGTGCTGGCGACGGAGCAGGACGAGACCCTCGTCGGCCTCCTGCGCCCCGACCGGCTGCTGGAATTCGCCCGGTTCTTCATCTTCTACGACGCCAAGGCCGGGAAGATGGCCGCCCGCTACCAGCAGGCGTTCGGGGTGAAGGCGATGCTGGCGCGGCTGGCGGGCCGGGGTCTGGACGGGGCGCGAGAGGGCGGGGTGATCTGGCACACCACGGGTTCGGGAAAGTCCAACCTGATGGTGCTGCTGTGCAAGGCCCTGCTGCTGGACGAGGGGCTCGCGAACTGCCGGGTCATCGTGGTGACCGACCGGATCGATCTGGAGAAGCAGTTGGCCGGAACCTTCATGTCCGGCGGGGCCTTCGGCTCGGCCGTGGCGACGAAGAAGGAGGGGGAGCGGGCCAAGGCGGACTCGGGGCGCGACCTGGCCCAGCGGATCGGCTCGGGGTCGGAACGGATCATCTTCACGCTGCTGCAGAAGTTCAACTCGGCGACCAAGCTGCCGGAGTGCCGGAACGACTCCGACGAGATCGTGGTGCTGGTCGACGAGGGCCACCGCTCGCAGGGCGGCGAGGCGCATGAGCGGATGCGCAAGGCCCTGCCCAACGCCGCCTTCGTAGCCTTCACCGGCACCCCGCTGCTGAAGGAGGACAAGACCCGCAACAAGTTCGGTCCGATCCTGCACGCCTACACCATGCAGCGGGCGGTGGAGGACGGTGCGGTCACCCCGCTGGTCTACGAGGAACGCAAGCCGCTGGTCGACATCAACGAGGCCGCGATAGACGCCTGGTTCGACAAGATCACCCAGGGGCTCAGCGACGACCAGAAGGCCGACCTGAAGCGCAAGTTCGCCACTCGCGGGCAGGTCTATGGCGCGGTCAACCGCATCGACCTGATCGCGTGGGACATAGCCGAGCACTTCCGGGAGAACTTCGCCAAGCTGGACCTCGGCCTGAAGGCGCAGTTGGCCACGGACAGCAAGCTCTCGGCCATCCGCTACAAGCGGGCGTTGGACGCGACCGGGATGGTGACCAGCGCCGTGGTGATCTCGGCCCCAGACACACGCGAGGGGCATGAGGAGGCGGACGAGTCCAAGTCCCCTGAGGTTCAGGCGTGGTGGAAGGCCAATGTCGGAACCGACCCCGAAGCCTACGAGGCCAAGGTGATCGAGGATTTCGGCACCGACGGACCGCCGGACATCCTGATCGTCGTGGACAAGCTCCTGACCGGCTTCGACGAGCCTCGCAACGCCGTGCTCTACATCGACAAGAACCTGAAGGGTCACAACCTGCTGCAGGCCATCGCCCGGGTGAACCGGCTGCACGAGGAGAAGCAGCGGGGCTACCTGATCGATTACCGTGGAATTCTGGCCGAACTCGACACCTCGATCCGGGATTATCAGGACCTGGCCGAGCAGACCCAGGCGGGCTTCGACATCGACGATCTCGCCGGGACCATCGCCAACGTGTCAACCGAATACAAGCGCTTGCCCGGCCTGCATGACGCGCTTTGGGCGATCTTCCGATACGTGAAGAACCGGAAGGATCGAGAGCAGTTTCGACGGGTGCTCATGCCGGTGCTGAGCGAGGACGAGACGGGCAGGTCCTACGACCAGAACCAGAAGGTCCGGGAGGATTTCTATGCCGCGCTGACAGCGTTCGGGATGTGCCTGAAGCTGGCCCTTTCCTCGCGTTCGTTCTTCGAGGACGGCGCGTTCTCCGAAGCCCTCATCCGAACCTACAAGCAGGACCTCAAGTTCTTCACCGAGCTTCGGGTTCAGGCCCGGAGAGATGCGCAGGAGGAGGTCGACTTCTCGGTCTACGAAAGCCAGATCAGGCGCATGGTCGACCAACAGGTCATCGGCAAGCAGATCAAGGACCCCGATGGCTTCATCAATCTCGGCGACCTCGGCCAGTCCGACGACCCGGAGACCTGGTCGAACGAGAAAACCCGGACCGAGGCCGATCTGATCAAGACCCGCGTCCGCAAGACCATCGAGCAGGACCTGCTGGACGATCCCTACGCCCGGAAGGTGTTCTCGGAACTCCTGCGTCAGGCGATCCGCGAGGCGGAGGCGCTGTTCGACCACCCCGGCAAGCAATACACCCTGTTCAAGGACCTCGAAGAGCAGGTCCGCAACCGACGCACCCCGGGCATGCCCTCGGCGTTGGAGGGCAACCGGATGGCGCAGGCACTCTTCGGCGTCCTCCTGATGGACCTCGACGAGGACGCCAAGGCGGCGCTGGGCGAGGACGCCATGACAGCGGAGGCCCTTCACATCGATCAGGTCGCGGAAGATGCCATCGCGGCGAACGCCCTCAGCCCCGCCAGTATCGAAGCCGCCATCAGGCAGGCCCTGCTCCCCCGCCTGTTCCGTCTCCTCGGTGGGCTCGACCCGGCCAACAAGGTTCTGGGCCGGATCGTCGAGGTTGTCCGGGCGGGATCGCTTGGCTCAGGCTCCGCATGAGGACCGGCATTCTCACCTATGGCGAGGAGCGGGTGCCCTACACGATCCACGAGGTCGCCGGTCGCACCAGCCGGATCGCCATCCATGTGGACCCCGACGGCTCGGTGCAGGTCGACGCTCCTCCCGGCGAGCCAGAGGACAGGATCGATCAGGCCGTTCGCCGCCGCGCCCGCTGGATCGTCACCCATGTCGCAGACGCCCGCGCCCGGTTCCGGCATGTCTCGCCCCGCGAATACGTCTCGGGCGAGCAGGTCCTCCACCTCGGTCGTCGCTATGTCCTGAAGGTCATCGTGGACCCGGCGTTCCCCGGTGGGGCCAAGCTCGTCGCGAACCGTCTGGAGGTGCGCCTGCCCGATCCGAACCCGACCGCGGTCCGGACGCTGGTCCGCCTCTGGCGCTTCGCCCGGGCGCGCAGCTACTTCCGCAAGAGGATCGAGGCGCTCTCCAAGACCCTGCCTTGGGTATCCGAACCGCCCCCGTTCGAACTCCGTGAGATGGCCCGCCAGTGGGGGAACTGCGCCCCTGACGGCCGGATCGTGCTGAACCCGAACCTGGTGAAAGCGCCGCGGGACGCCATCGACTACGTGCTGGTCCATGAACTCGCTCACCTGAAGCACCACAACCATGGCGCGGAGTTCACTCGCCTTCTGGACGGTGCCATGCCTGACTGGCGCGAGATCAAGGCGCGTCTCGACGCCATGGTCGAAGTCCTGAACGGCTAGGATTCTTCGAGGCACCAGACCGCGCCGTCCCCAGACTGCACAGCGCAAACTGACCATCATGGACGAGGCGGCCGCCTCGCCCATGAAGCCGTTCACCGAATCTCCAAAGTCGGGAATCGAGGGTCGAACACACCCGATTCCCTCCTCGCGGCTGGAACGCGTTCCGCATTGATCGCTGTCCTCTGCCTAGCAATCGGGAGCGGCGCGAACACACCCGAGACGTTCCCCGAGATCACCTCGCAGCAAACCAAGCCCAGCCTGCCACCCGGCACCATCCCACCACTTTCCGATTGGTCTGAGGGCCTCCGGGATTGCGTTTTTGACTCCACATCCGCATACACAAGCGAAATCGTCAGGATTGTGGAAACCCGAAATACAGCCACAAGGTCGTCCGAGAACGGGACTCGCAAAGTTCAATAAAAGCAACACGTAAGACCCAGGTAAGGTCTGCAGCGTTGAACTCGCCTGTGGGGTAACTCCCGTGGAAGTTCGAGTCTTCTCGACCGCACCACATCAGGGCTCCGGAGACGGAGCGAGTGCAGCGCCGGCGTCCCGCAAGGGGCGCCGGCGCTTCGCATTCCGGCCCCCCGCCTCCGGTTTCGTCGACGCCGGCGCACGTGGGCCATCGACTGTCGCGCGAAACGCCGGGTAAGGTCCGCCTCGGGGGGAGCGGGGGTCCGGCGCGATGCGGCGGGCGACGGGGGACCGGCCAGATCGGCGGCGCCGTCCGCGCCTCCTTGCGGGAGACCCCTCAGCAAGAGGCAAGACCAAGCGTCATGACGCCATCCATCATCAAGTCGATCAAGCCGATCGCGAAATATTACGCAGACGTCGTTTCCTTCGCCACCAAGGGCTACTACGCCTTCGACGCCGAGGACTGGGCCGAGGCCCTCCCCGGCCGCAGGACCGCGACGGCCATCACGGTCGAGACCGACTTCAGCTACCAGATCCACAACCAGCCCGACTTCGAGGCCGAGGTCGGCTACCGCTTCCTCGGCGACTTCAAGAAGTCGGGCGGGGTGTGGAGCGGCACGGTCGACCGGCTCCAGTTCCTCCGCGACGGCGAGGTCGTGGGCGTGATCGACCTCAGGTCCGAGGTCGACGTCGGGCGGGTGCTGAACGTCGGCGGCTCGGGGCTGATCTGGAACGAGCTGACCGTGAGCGGGCTGAAGGGCGCGTTCAGCCGGGCGAACGACGACGTGCACGGCTCGCTCGGCGACGACGTCCTCGATCTCGGCAAGGGGCATGACCGGATCAACGCCTCGCGCGGGGACGACGTGGTGCGCGGCGGCGGCGGGCGCGACCTGATCGACGGCTTCGACGGGAACGACAGGCTCTACGGCGGCGGCGGCGCGGACCGGCTGATCGGCAAGGGCGGCGACGACCGCCTGTTCGGCGGCGGCGGCGGCGACACGTTCGAGAGCGACGGCCAGGGCGACAACGCCTGGACCGGCGGCAAGGGCGGCGACTTCTTCCAGATCGCGGCGCTCGACTGGGACGGGAGCGCCCGCTCCACCGTCGCCGACTTCAAGGCCCGCCAGGGCGACACGCTGGACCTGCGCGAGTTCTCGCCCCTGCTCTACAACGAGGCCGACTCGATCCGCTACATCGGCGCCGAGGCGTTCTCGGCCACCGCCGGCGCGGCCGAGATCCGCATGCAGGACGGGCTGGTCTCCATCGACGCCGACGGCGACGGCACGGCGGACTACGGCCTGATGCTCGACGGGCTGGAGGCCTTCGACGCGGGGTCCACCGGCTGGATCGCCCTGCCCGAGGGCTGGGAGCTCTCCTGACCCTTCCCGCCGGCGGTCCCGCGGGGCCGCCGGCGGCGCTACAGGATCTCGAGCACCCGTTCGGGCGGGCGGCAGAGGCGCACGCCCTTCGGGGTCTCGACGATGGGCCGCTCGATCAGGCGGGGATGGGCGAGCATCGCCTCGATCAGCTGCGCGTCGCCGAGCGTGGGATCGGCGAGGCCGAGCTCGGCATGGGCCGCCTCGCCCCGGCGCAGCAGCTCGCGCGGGGAGAGGCCCATGGCGGCCAGCAGGCCCTCGAGCCGGGCGCGGTCGGGCGGGGTCTCGAGATAGCGCACGATCCGCGGCTCCACCCCCGCCTCGCGGATCAGGGCCAGCGTGGCGCGGGACTTGGAGCAGGCGGGGTTGTGGAAGATCGTGACGCTCATCGGGGGGCCTGCGGGGGGAACCAGCCGCGGGTGCGGTTGGCGAAGGCGACGAGCGACAGCATCACCGGCACCTCCACCAGCACGCCGACCACCGTGGCGAGCGCCGCGCCGGAGCCCAGCCCGAAGAGGCTGATCGCCACCGCCACCGCCAGCTCGAAGAAGTTGGAGGTGCCGATCAGGGCGCAGGGGGCGGCGACCTCGAACGGCACGCGGGCGGCGCGGGCGGCGAGATAGGCCACGAAGAAGATCCCGTAGGACTGGATCAGCAGCGGCGTCGCGATCATCCCGATGGCCAGCGGCCGGTCGAGGATCACGCCCCCCTGGAAGCCGAAGAGCAGCGTCACCGTCAGCAGCAGGCCGGCGATGGAGGCCGGGCGCGCGCGGTCCTTGAAGGCGGCGACCGCCGCCTCGCCGCCCCGCCGGGCCAGGCGAGCGCGGACCGCGACGCCGGCGAGGAGCGGCAGCACCACGTAGAGCCCGACCGAGAGCAGCAGCGTCCCCCAGGGCACCGCGATGTCGCCCACTCCCAGCAGCAGCGCCACGATGGGGGCGAAGGCGAAGACCATGATCACGTCGTTCACGCTGACCTGCACGAGGGTGTAGGTCGGGTCGCCGCGGGTGAGGTTCGACCACACGAAAACCATCGCCGTGCAGGGGGCGGCGCCCAGCAGGATCAGGCCGGCCAGCCACTCGCGCCCCTCGGCCGGGTCGATCCAGGGGGCGAAGAGGTGCTGGAAGAACAGCACGCCCAGGGCCGCCATGGTGAAGGGCTTCACCAGCCAGTTGACCGCGAGGGTGATGGCGAGGCCGCGGGGCCGGTCGCGCACGTGGCTCAGCGAGCCGAAGTCGACGCCGACCATCATCGGGAACACCATCGCCCAGATCAGCGCCGCCACCGGCAGGTTGACGTTGGCGATCTCCATCCCGGCGAGCGCCTGGAAGGGGCCGGGGGCGAGCTCGCCCAGCGCGAGCCCCGCGCCCATGGCGAGCGCCACCCACAGCGAGAGCCAGCGCTCGAACGATCCAAGCCCTGCGGGGGCGGCGGCGGTTTCGGTCACGATGCGGGATCCTCGGTCGGGTCGGAGGGGGCGGCAGGCGCCCGACAGGCGCAGGCGATCTGCTCGATCAGGGGGGCGCAGAGCTCGGGCCTGCCGCCGCAGCAGTCCTGCAGCAGGAAGCCCAGCAGGCGGCGCAGCCCGTCGAGGTCGGCGCAATAGCGGATCACGCGCCCCTCGCGCCGGCCGCGCACCAGGCGGGCCTGCTGGAGGATCGCGAGGTTCGACGAGAGCGTGTTGTGGCGCACCCCCAGCCGGGCGGCGACCTCGCCGGCCGGCAGCCCCGGCTCTCCCGCCTGGATCAGCAGGCGGAAGGCGTCCAGCCGGGTGGGCTGGCCCAGGGCCGCGAAGGCGGCGAGCGCGTCGGATCCGTCCATATGTCGGGAGATATCGAAATGATCCCCGCGCCGCAAGCGCCGCCCTCCCCCCCCGCCGCCGCGCCGCGACCTGCCCCGCGAGGCGCCGCGTCGGCCGCCTCGCGCAGGGCGAGGCCACGCCCGCGGCGCGCGGCGGCCGTCGCGCCGGTGGCGGGCGGGTCTGGGGGCCCCCGCCGCGCGGAAACGGAAGGAGGCGCGCGGGGCCGGCGGCGGAGGGCCGCCTGCGGTGCAGGCGGGCGCCGCGTCGGACGTGGCGCCGGCGGAACCGTCCGGCTCGCGGCGCGGGGCCGGCGTCGCACGGGGCGGCGACGGGCGCCGGGCGCGACCGCGCGACTCGCGACCGGCCGGAGGTCCTCGCGGGGCCTGGCCCGGGCCCGGCCGGTCCCGCGGCGCGACGCCGCCCCCACGCCGCGGGCGCGCCGGTCCCCCGAGCGCCGCGCAGGACGCGGCGTGGCCGGCGCGCAGCGCCGGCGCTCCCGGCCTGCCCCGAGGCGCGGCCCCGGCCGGTGGACGGGACGCGCCGGCCGGCGCCCGGTCCCGGCCTCGCCCCCTCGCGCGCGCCGAAGGTCCGTGCCACGCGCGCCCCCCGGCGACACGGGCGCGAGGCCCGCCGGACGCCGCGGGCCCGCCGTCGACGCCGGCGCGACCGCCGACGCGGCGCCTCCGTCCCCGTCCGCCCGGCGTCCGACGGACCGGCGCGCGGGGAGGCGGGACGACGACCTTTCAGGTCATCGACAGGCCGCGCTCCGCCCGCCTATGGTCGAGCGCAAAAGCCGCGCCGCCAGACGCGCGGGCCGCCGGAGGAGATCCCGATGACCGTCGCCCCCCCGCCCAGGGCCGCCGCCGCGGCGCGCCGCAGGCCGCACCTCTACTACGGCTGGATCGTCGTCGGCGTGGCCTTCGTCACCATGGGGGTCGCCGTCACCGCGCGCACCGGCTTCGGCCTGCTGTTCCCCGAGGTGATCGCCGAGTTCGGCTGGAACTCCGGCGTCACCTCGGGCGCCTTCTCGGTGGGCTTCCTCGCGTCCACCGCCTTCCTGCCGATCGTGGGCTGGATGATGACCCGCTGGGGCCCGCGCGGCGCGATCCCCGTCGGGGCCGCGATGGTGGCGCTGGGCTATGTCGCCGCCACCCAGGTCTCGACGCCCTTCGAGCTCTATGTCGCCTTCGGCCTCCTCGCCGTGAACGGCTCGATGGCGATGAGCTACATCTCCCACTCGATGTTCCTGCCCAACTGGTTCGTGCGGAACCGCGGCCTCGCGATCGGGCTCGCCTTCGCCGGCGTCGGCGTCGCCTCCGTGGTCCTGCTGCCGGCGATGCAGTGGCTGATCGAGACCGAGGGCTGGCGCGTGGCCTGCCTCGCCGTCGCCGCGATCACCGCGGTCGCGATCATCCCCCTCAACCTCGCCTTCCAGCGCACCCGGCCCGAGGACATGGGCCTGCTGCCCGACGGCGAGACCGCGCCCGAGCCCGGCGACGCGCCCCGCGCCGCCGTCGACCCGGTGGTCGACCGCAAATGGGCCGAGACGGACTGGACCCTGCGCCTCGCGATCCGCACCTCGCGGTTCTGGTGGGTCGCCTCGGGCTACTTCTGCGGCCTGTTCATCTGGTACGCGATCCAGGTCCACCAGACCCGGTTCCTGGTCGACCAGGGCTTCGACGCGCGCGTCGCGGCGCTGGCGCTGGGCATGGTCGCCTTCTTCGGCATCGCCGGCCAGATTGGGGTCGGCGCGCTCTCCGACCGCTGGGGGCGCGAGATCGGCTGGACGGTCGCAGGGGTCGGCTACGTGGTCGCCTCGATCTGCCTGCTGGCGCTCGAGCAGGCGCCCTCGGCGGCGCTGATGTGGACCATGGTGGTGTTCCAGGGCCTGCTGGGCAACGGCGTGGCGGCGATCTTCGGGGCGATCCCGGCCGAGATCTTCCAGGGCCGCCGCTTCCCCACGATCCTCACCGCGATCAGCCTGGTGGCGAACATGGGCGCGGCGGCGGGCGTCTGGCTGATGGGCGTGATCCGCGACCAGACCGGAGGCTACGCCGCCGGCTTCTGGCTGTGCCTCGCGCTCTCGGTCCTGTGCATCGGCTGCATCTGGGCGGCGGCGCCGCGCAAGGTGCGCCTGGTCTCGCGCCAGGCCGCCCGCCGCGCCGCCCAGGCGGCCTGAGGCGTCACAGCCAGGCGGTCGGGTCGACCCCGACCGCCGGCCCGTGCAGCGCCAGCAGGACGAGGAACAGGACGAGCCCCAGCGCCGCCTCCCCCGCCAGCCGCCAGGAGGCCGCGCGCCTCAGCCGCGCCCCGAGCGGGCCCTGCGCGAGGCCGAAGCCCGCCGTCTCCCCCCGCCGCCGCGCCCGCCGCTCCAGCCCCCGCATGCCGACGAGGGCGAAGACCGCGAAGCCCCCGAACATCGCCACGGAGACCAGGTCCCCGTTCGCCGCCGCATGGCTCCCGCCCCACAGCGCGAAGGCCCACAGGATCGGATGCCGGGTGATCGCCAGCACCCCCGGCCGGGCCGCATCCGCCGGCCCGCCGCGGAACGAGACCGAGAGCGGGTTGGCCCGCCCCGCCCCCGCGGCCAGCAGCACGCAGGCGAGCGGCATGGCCGCGAAGGGAACCAGCGCCAGCGCCCGCCCCGGCGCCCAGAGCTCCACATAGGGCGCCCGGACCGCCGCCGAGACCAGCCAGACCAGCAGCCCGGTCGAGAGCGCCGAATACCCGATCACCCAGGCCCGCCGCCCGACCCGCGCCACGGCGGCGGCGCGCAGGCCCGTCGCGGCCGGCGCGACATGGGCGGCGAGGAACAGGGCGAAGGCGAGCGCGAACTCCAGCATCCGCCCTCTTCGCCCGGCACGCCCGCCCGGGCAAGCGCCCCGTCGCCCCTGCGCCCCCCCGACCCCGCGCGCGCCGAGGCGCCGCGTCGACCGCCGCGCCCGGGGCGAGCCTCCCGCCCGCGGCGCATCCCCCGGTCCGCGCCCGGGGCGGCGCCCGGCTCCGCCGCCGCGCCCGGCGGACCGGCCGGGCGCCTCGCCCGCCGCCCGCGCGCCGCGCCTCTCGCCGGCGGTCCGCATCAAGGTCCCGACCGCGCCCCCGGCGACACTCGCCGCGGGCGCTCCCCCCGACGCCGCGTCGCGCACGCAACGCCCGCCCCTCGCGGGCCCGGGACGCGGCGCCTCCCCCGGCCCGGCGCCGAGACCCCGCCGGGCGACGGCGCGCCGACCGCCGCCGGAGACGCCCGCCGCAGGCGCCGTCGGCGCCTCCGCGCCGCGGGCCCGCCCCCGGCCCCAGGCGGAACCGGGACGCGGCGCCTCCCCGGCCGCGCCCGGGCGCCCCGGAGGGGCCCGGCTCCCGGGCCCGCCGCAGGCCCCGTCCGCCCCAGGCCCACCGGTCGCCGCGCGCCGCGAGACCGCCCTCGACCGGGGCGCGGCCGCGACGCGGCGCTCCCCCCGGTCCCGCCGACGCCGCCGTCGGGCGGGAGCGCGCCGCCGGTCCCGGGCTCCGCCCGCCCCGGGCGCGCCTCTCGCCTCCGCGCCGCGCGCACGCGG
>Ga0310345_10002671_pt1 | contig 17732 bp, 18 predicted proteins | sample HC15DNA20500_MG_FD_204667 | JGI IMG/M metagenome (GOLD analysis project Ga0310345, IMG submission 204667) | Marine microbial communities from station ALOHA, North Pacific Subtropical Gyre - HC15-DNA-20-500_MG | ecosystem: Environmental > Aquatic > Marine > Oceanic | place: Pacific Ocean: North... | reverse complement strand
TCCTTTATGGGAACCTACAGATATTAAAGGTATTCCTTATTATAACGCAAAAGAAAATAATATGGTATGGGCCGCACCGGCTGAATTACCAGTAGATGAGAAATCAACTGCAATTATTTTCTTAGATGAATTAAATTCAGCGGCACCGGCAGTACAGGCGGCGGCGTACCAACTTATATTAAACAGAAGAGTTGGACAATATAAACTGCCAAAAGGCGTTTCAATTGTAGCGGCTGGTAACAGAGATGCTGACAAAGGTGTCACTTACAGAATGCCGGCTCCATTAGCAAACAGATTTGTTCACATAGAATTAAGAGTAGACTACGATGACTGGATGGAATGGGCAACTAAACAACACATTCACCCTGACGTTGTAGGTTATATAACATTCGCAAAACAAGATTTATATGATTTTGATCCAAGAGGATCTTCAAGATCATTCGCAACTCCAAGATCATGGAGTTTTGTAAGCCAACTTCTATCGGATGACCTGCCAGAAAGTACGCTCACTGACCTCGTTGCAGGAGCCGTAGGAGAAGGATTGGCCGTTAAGTTTATGAATCACCGTAAGGTGAGCGGCCAACTTCCTAATCCTTCTGATATATTGAGCGGTAAAGTTAAAGATTTAAAATGCAAAGAAATATCAGCGATGTATTCTTTAACTGTTTCATTGTGTTATGAATTACAACAAGCACATGAAAAGAAAGTAAAAAATTGGAACGAACAAGCAGATAGATTTTTTCACTACATGATGGATAACTTTGAAACAGAGTTAGTTGTTATGGGTGCCAAGATTGCTTTAACAAACTACAAACTTCCGTTCGATCCTAGCAAGTTAAAATCATTTGATAGGTTCCATAAGAAGTTTGGCAAGTATGTCATAACTGCTATGGAGTCTAAATGATCACATCAGATCAACAAATTATAGATAAACTAGTTACCGCAAGGATTGCCTTACTTTTAAAACATCCGTTTTTTGGCAACCTTGCAACTAGATTAAAATTAGTTAATGCAGATGACTGGTGTCCTACTGCTGGTACTGATGGTAGACATTTCTTTTATAATAGAAAATTTATAGATTCGCTTACACCAAAAGAAGCAGAATTTTTATTTGGTCACGAAGTTCTACATAATGTATTTGAACATATGTTAGTTAGAATAGGTGATAGACAACCAATGCTTTGGAATATTGCGGCGGACTATGCCGTTAATCAAATTCTTATGGAACAAAAAATTGGTGATATGCCTAAAGGTAAAAAAGGTGAGAACAAAGGTTTCCAAGATGACAAATACAAAGACTGGAACGCAGAAAGAATATATGATGATTTATATAAAACTGCAAAAAAGAATGGCAAGAATTTTTTAAAAAAATTAGGACAATTAATAGACGAACACGTTGACTGGGGTAAAGGTGCAGGTGAAAAAGGAAAAGGAAAAGATAAAAATGGTAAAGGACAACCGGTTTATACAAAAGACGAATTAAAGAAAATTAGAGACGAAGTAAAAGAAGCTATGATAAGTGCCGCACAAAGTACAGGTGCAGGTAACTTACCTGGTGCAATTAAAAGATTGGTTAACGAACTTACAGAACCAAAAATGGATTGGAGAGAAATTATACAACAACAAATTATGAGTACTATTAAGTCTGATTATACTTGGATGAGACCAAGTAGAAAAGCATGGCATACATCTGCTATACTACCAGGACAAAATAATGATCAAATGATTGATATATGTTTGGCTCTTGATGCTTCTGGATCAATATCAAACCAACAATGTAAAGAATTTTTAACAGAAGTTAAAAACATAATGGATCAATATAAAGACTTTAGAATACATCTTTGGACATTTGATACCAAAGTATTCAATCCAAAAGTGTTTACACCTGATAATGCAGACGAATTATTAGACTACGAATTAGGTTCAGGTGGTGGTACAGAGTTTGAATGTAATTGGAACTATATGAAAAACGAAGGTATTGTACCTAAAAAATTTATAATGTTTACAGATGGTTGGCCATTTGATAGTTGGGGTGACCGTGACTATTGCGATACTATATTTCTTATTAATAATACATACGACAGAAGCATAGAAGCACCATTTGGAATGACTGTGCAATATGAGGATTAATCCAAAAAACTTTTACCTACGAGAATTAGATATATTACCACCACATTTTGTTAATACTGTGGTAAGAGCACACGATAACGACATAGAAAAAATGCGAAAATGGATATACGAACATTGTTCAGGTAGATATTCAATTACCAAAGATGTAACACTTCGTGGTGACAAATCTAAATCAGTTACAGTACTTGGTTTTGAAGACCCTGGAGATCTTGTTCTATTCTCTTTGAGTGGAATGGCTCAAATACACCAAAACTAACGGTTGCTTTACATAATTAATATTAGTATAATATGCGTATATATTAAATACTAATTGATTAGGAGAAAATTAAAAATGGCAACAAAGAAGAAAAGTTTAAAGAAGCCAGTTAAAGCAACTGCAACTGCAACTGCAACTGCAAATGCAAAAGCACCTGCACAAACACCTGCACCGGATCCAACTGCTTTATCAATTGGCGATCTTAAAAATCTTGCCACTATACTTGATATCGCATCTACAAGAGGTGCATTTAAAGCCGCTGAGATGCAAAGTGTAGGTTTTTTATTCAATAAACTTCAGGCATTCTTAGCCAAGGTAGCACCACCTGAACCTAAGAAAGAAGCAACGCCTACAACCCAAGGGGCGCCAATAACGCCAAAAGGTGTAGGGGAAATATAAGGAGAAAATATGCCACTAGTAAATGTAAATGACCAAGCAATGGCAATGGGTCCTGAATCAGGACAAGCTGGAGCAGGTCAAACAGGTCCAAGAAGACACTTCAAACATATTGGAGAACTTGCGGACGAAAGTAAGGCAAAGGTAGTAATTGTTTATAGAACAGTACCAGATGAACCAAACAACTGTTTAGTAGTTGGTACAAAGTTTTTACCTGATCTATATCACAATGCACTAATGAAAGCAGTAGAGTCGGATGTAGGACAAGACGCAAAAGAACTAGGAGAATTTCTAGGCAGACAACAATTTCCAGATGGAACTAATATGTTGGCAATATTACATAATGACAACTATATTAAAAAGTTTGCAACTAAAGAAATTGTAGTAACTTTTGGTCCAACTACTGACGGTAGAATTGCATTAAACAAATTAAACGACCAAATAGCAAAAGACACGGGCGTTAAAGTATCTGAATTAGCAGTAAAAGACGAAACGACAAGCACGGCTGAAGCGACTTCAACTAAAAAAGCAGATGCCAAAAAAACTACCGCCAAAAAATAGAAATTGGCAACAATTAACAAAAGATTTTGTTAAAGAATGGCCCGAAGTTCTTGAAGGATTACACTTCAAGAATATGCCAGTCAGATATCTAATTTACTGTAATATTATTCTTAAAAATAATATCACAATACACTATGATGTTAAAAAAGAATTAAAAATCAAAAATCAAGACACAATAGCACGTTTTCTTAAAAAAACAATCGAATCAAATTACTTTAAAATTAAAACTGTAGATTTGAAATTTGATGTTGCTGGACTAAAACGTGATATGGAATCACGAACAAATACAATATTAGCAAAAACTTTTAAGAAATAGTTTTAAATTTTTCTTTTAACCAATCTAATTCATAAGATTTATGCAGTTCAACAGAATTATTACTATTCTTATTAAAAAATTCTGTGGCATCTTGAGCACCTTTATATACCCATTCTGCATTTTTTCCAGTACCTAATTCGCACCATTTTTTTAATCTATAACGACTTTCTACTGTAGGTTTAAGCATATTCAATTTAACAACTTCTCTAAATGTTGTACGCCAGGCCATTAATGATGTTTCATTAAAATGATTTATAGCAGAAAGTATAGGTACTGTTTCGTGTGGTTGTGAAAGAGTAAAATCAATACCAGGATTTGTATTGTTTATTGTTAACCACTTATGATAAAGCAATACTGCACCATGCCCATACTCTAATCCATTTATAGGATTTTTAGCATTAAAAATATAATGACAAGAGTGCTTCATTCTATCAGGTTGAAATGAAAAATCAAATGTATCAACAATTTCTAATTTTGGCCATACTGCAAAAAAATATTCGGTTTCACTCATCATAGCCGCGGCTTGATATGCTAACGTTCTTCCTTGGACTCCTTTTGACCATTTTGCTCTTGGATATTTTTCTTTTAATTTATTATAACTTGTTTCTGCTGATGGCTCATCATATGATATAAAAATAATATCCATAGGTTTTACATCATATTCAAAATCAAAATGCATTGTTCTATCAAAATCATAGAATTGTTTTATATTTTCTTTATATGGTACCAACATTATATCTTTAGTTTTACCCCAAGAATATAATTTTACATCTTCCCAAAAACTTGGATAAAAGTTTGGTTTATACACTCCTTGTAAATCGTTATTAATCATCCATTTATAAAACATTGGGTCACTTTTATTATAATCATCTACAGGACTTTTTAATTTAAAGTATACTCTAGGACATGGAGGTTGCCACAAATCTAATTCAGCATGATAATTTATATCTTTATAATCACGTAAAAATTTTAAATTTTTTAATTGCTCTTTAAATTGTTTTGTTGGAATTAAAAGTATATTACCTTCTTGATTTAATCCTCCTAAAGGATGTGTAGTATACCAAACGTGCATTTGATCTTTTTCAAATTGCTCAGGTATATAATCAAAATCAAACTTATCTAATTTTAAAAACGAAGCAAATACCCAAAAATATTCTGTACGAATATCTTCAATACAACTTTTTATTACTGAAAAATAACTTTCAACAAAAGGTACAACTCTTGTATTAGTTAAAGATGATTGCCATTCTTTGATATTTTTAAATCTAATTTGTATACTATCAAATGCCATAAAATGCTTTTATTGTTTTACAAATATATTCAACTTCTTCTTCTTTTAAAAATGGATATATTGGTAAACTAATTGCATGATTACATAACCTTTCAGCATTTGGATATCTTCCAATATTATTTGAATCTAACGTCCTTTTATAATGTATTTTGGTTTCAATACCATTTGATTCTAAATGTTTTTGTAAATCTCTTCTTTTGTCAACTAATAAAACAAGTTTATGATACGACGATATTGTAGTCTTACGAAAAATTCCAGTAGTTTCTTCTTGTCTAATAAAATTTAAATCTGCTAGTAATTCAAAATACCAACTTGCAACTTCTTTTCTCTTTTTTTGCAAACTTTTAAATTTACTAAACAAAAATAATAATTGATTACAATGATCTTCAGACATTAATGAATTATAACCATATTCATAATTTGTACCAATTCCGTGTCTACGCAAAGATACAATATTCTTATAATGTGCATCACTATCAGTTAATACCATACCTCCAGTACCAAAAGAAGGCAAATTTTTCATAGGATCAAATGAGAAAACACTTATATCACCTAATTTACCTGATGGAACTTTTTTAAAAATTGCTCCCATTGATTGTGCCGCATCTTCAATTAAAGGAATCTTCCTTGAATCACAAAATCCTTTTATACTTTCATAATCGGCAAGATTACCAAATAAATTTGCATATAATACTGCATCAGGATTTAACCCAATTGATAATGGTCCTAAATTTCCATTTTGATTTACATCAATAAAAATAGGTTTTGCTCCTAATCTTTTAATTGCACCCGACATAGCAATATAACCAAATACCGGACATATAATTTTACTTTGAGAATTCAATCCTAACGATTTTAAAGCAAAATATAAACCATCTGTTGCACTTCCAACTGCAATTGCATATTTCCGTTTATATTGTTCTGCTAATGTTTTTTCTAATTCTATTTGATAACTGCCTTGCAAAACTTGTCCAGACTCCCAAACTTGTTTGGCACGTTTAGCTAAACGCCAAGAATACTTGTTGTATAATCGATCTATACCATTAAATTTTATTTTGTAACCATCCATAATATCTTTTTAATCCTTCATCAAAATTAGCTTGTGGCTGATATCCTAATAAGTTTTTTGCTCTACTAATATCTAATGCACCTCTTCGTGGATATATTTTATTCATACCTATATCTACAATTTTACTTTTACTTCCTGTTAATGCTATAATTCTTTCTGCGGCATCTCTTAATGTTATCGCATTACCCGCCGTAATATTAAAACTCATATTATTTTCAATTCCTAATGCAACTTTAATAATTCCTTTTGCAGTATCATCAATGTAAGTAAAATCAACTTTATTACTGCCATCGTGTACTTCTATTTTTTTATTTGCCATTGCCTGTGCAAAAAATTTACTTAATACCCTATCATCCATATCTCCCGGACCATATACTCCACTTGGTCTTACAATATTATATTGTACTCCATAATGAGTATGATAATGTTTTGTATATCTTTCTGCAACTAATTTACTTTCACCATATAAATTATTTGGTTTTGAATCTGCATCTTCTTTTGTACCATCTGAGAAATGTCCATATATCATTGACGAACTTATAAACACAAATTTTTTAGTTTTAAATTTATCACAATGCCATAATAAATTTACAGTACCTTCTACAATATTTCTTACACCTAACATTGGATTTGCATTTACAATTTTTGCTCTAGGATATGACGCAAGATGTATAACAATATCTGTTGTAGAATGAAATGCTCTTAATACATCATCTCTATTAGTAACATCTCCATCAAACGTATGTACTTTTTTCCAGTTTCGTTGTCTATAAGCATAAAGTTTATCTAGTTCTTCTTTAGCAATAACTCCATACGTTTCACTATTATCCATTACCCTAACATTGTGTTTTGCATTAGATAATAGTTCTACAATCTTTGATCCAATAAATCCAAATCCACCTACTACTAAAATTTTCATTATAATACTTTTACTCCATATTTGTAAGTAAATGCATTACCATCTTCGGTATCATTTACCATTGGTTCACCCTTAATATTCAAGCTAGTATTTAGAAGCATTGGACACCCTGTTTTCTTTTTCCAGGCTTTTAATAGCTCATAAAACCCTTCGTTATCGCTTTTAGAGACGGTTTGCACACGGCTTGAGTTATCATAGTGTATTATGGCTGGACAGTCTTTACCATGCGTGTACGCCGCTGTAAATTGCATATAAGGGGTATTTTTTATGGGGGTTGGGAGTTTGAAATAGTCATTTACATCCTCTTCTAAGATGGCTGGAGCGAATGGTCTAAACTTCTGTCTTCTCTTAATTCGGTTTACCAAATCCTTAATCCCCGGACCTCTAGGATCAGCCAAAAGCGATCTATTACCAAGTGCTCGTGGTCCGAACTCTGCTTTACCATTTGCAACTCCACATATTTTATTTTTCTCTAATTCTTTTATAATTGCATCTACAGGATATTCGCCTGTAATGTTATGACCTAAAAATGGATTTTTCCATTTTAAATGTTTTTGTTCTGATGCCGCAATACATCCTATAGAAGATCCCGCATCTCCTGGATTAGGAATAATCCAAATATTATCAAACAATCCCATATTAGCAAGTCCTGAATTAGCTACACAATTTAATGCAACGCCTCCTACATAAACTAAATTTCTACTACCATAATTAGATGCTCTTTGCCATAAATTTGCAAGACATTCTACAAGAACAGACTGTACTGATGCGGCAAGGTCAACTGGATCTGCTTCGGGATGCCAATTACCTATACCTCGATGTATGTTTTGTTTTAATTTGAAAGGAGTTTGCTGTACAAAATCTTCATATATATCATCTTTATAATCTGCTTTTCCATATGCCGTCATCCCCATTAAAATATATTCTTCTTCTGCAGGTTTTAATCCACAACGTTGTGTAAATGCAGAATACAATATACCTAATGAGTGTGGATACCTTATAGTTTCTTTCCGTTCAATTTTATTTCCTTTCGCAACTGATATAGACACCGTGTCCCATTCTCCAATTGCATCTACTGTAAGAATTACTGCTTCTTTAAAAGGTGATGTAAAATAGCCTGCCGCGGCGTGTGAATCATGATGATTCACATATTCGTCTATTTTAATTCCAAACCTATTTAAATTCCATTGTGGCATTTCTGTATAACTTAAAGCAGGCTCATATTGTCCTGCATATAATTGTCTAGTTTTCTTTAACAAAGGTTTTTCATAATAAACAACTTTATCAAACGGTCCATACGTTTTTGCTTCATCTACAATTGCTTGATTTAAGAAATGATCATTTTTAATTCTAGAATAACGTTCTGAATGAGCGGCCCATAGAATATCCTGGCCATCTACTACGGCCATCGCGGCATCGTGATTCATACAATTTATTCCAAGTATTCTCATTTTATTTGTATATAAATGGATCTTTTTTCTTTAATTCTTTAAGTCTTTTTCTATATGCTATTTCAGACTTAATTTTATTGATTAATTTTTTTAACCAATTAAACATTAATTTTCTCCTTTTTAAAAATGTAAACTGTCAACCCACCATTTCTCCAATTCATTAAGAACGAAGGGTAACTGTTTATTAGTTTATATCCTTTGAACATTTCTACCACTTGTTTTTTTGTAAAAGAAAGCTCAAAAGGATTTTTTTCTTGATCTTCTTCTAATACATCACTTTGATATTGTGTTGGTAGTAATTTTTGTAACATTTTGCCCCATGGGTGATACAACCCTATAATAAAGATACCTCCAGTATTAAGCATACCTTGTAAATGTTTTAATACTTTTTGATATAAAGGTATATGGTGTAATACGCCTTGACATATAACTACATCATACTTTTGTTTTGATCTAAATTTATTCAAGTCTTTTTTAATAAAATTTACATTTTCTAAGTTAAGTTTATTAGATATTTTTTCTGCCCAATCAATACTATCAGCAAAATCAACTCCAGTAAATTTAACACCTGGATTATCGTACGCAAATAAATTTGTTGTAAATCCAGTACCGCAACCTGCGTCTAAAACAGTAAATCTTCCTACAATATATTTTTGTATAAAAGACAAATACCTATTTTTATTATAATAAGTCTTCACTGCATCTGCTGAATACTTTCCAGGAAAATTATTGTTATTGTAAAACCCTTTGACATTTATATTACTATACTTTTCATACATTTCCTGACGTCTAATCACTATATCATAATAATGTTCTTTGCTCCAATCTTTGTAATATCCACTCTTTTTTAAATATTCAACTGCATCTAAAACTTCATCTAAAGTGTTTACTCCTATAATTCTATATTCACCACTATTTCCTATTCCAGTATAATTGCTTTTTGTTCCTTTTGCATTTCCATCTAAAGCAAAATAATTTTGTGGTATAATTTTTTTATTCAAATTATGTATTATTTTTTTCTGTCCAAAATACCATTTTGTTCTTGCTGGTAATACTATAAGCATTTGTTTATGCTTTTTATCTTGTAATAATTTTTGCACTGACTCCTCAATAAATTTCTTAACTCCTCCACCTGAATAAATTGCATAAGTTGTCTCACCTTTAATCCTTGCCTGTCTGGCATAAGGACATACAGGAAATTTACCACCATAGAAAACATTACTAGCCTCAACAAAATTAATTGTCCAGTCTTCTATATCTTTTTTAACCTTTTGCACTATGTTACTTGTAAACATATGGATCTTCTTTCTGCAGTTTTTTTAATCTTTTGCGACGAGCACGTTTCTGTTTGATTTTATTAATTAATTTTTTTAACCAATTAAACATTTTTTCCTCCTATTATTTTTTCAAAAGTTGGCATCATTAATTGTACAGCATCTTTGTGAGCTTTATCAAGTGGATGTGTTGTGCCGCGATCATATTCACTTAACAATGCCCACTGATTAAATCCCATACAACGTTCTCCAAAGAAAAACCACTTGGTAAAATCTATTTCATTATATAATGCTTTCATAAAACCATCTTGCTCATCATGACGTTTAAAATCACGGTAAAATAAACTATTATCTGCAAGTGTAAACATAAATGGAATCTTCTTTTTTTCCAAAATATTCTGTAACCAAATAATTGATTTCCAACTCAAATATACCTCATGATATTCGTTGGCCGCGTGTTTATAAATTGTTTCAGCTAGTGATTTGACTCCAGTTTCAACCAACAAGTCACGTTTACGTTTCCATTGTTCTTGTTGTACTTCAGACCCTGCCAGTGCATTATGTCGTTGTTCACTTGCCATTGTAGTGTCCCATGGAGATATTGTTGCCCAACGAGTATTTTCTAAATTTCTATGTCTAGGCATCGCCCAATCATAACGAGATAGAAAACTCCACATTATAGCTACACAACTAATATCTTTTGTATTTGCTACCGCATTAAAAACTCTTCTTGCAATTCCTGAATTTCCTGTCCCTGGATATGCTGTACAAATATAATTGTCTGGTTGGCAACTATTTGTTTCTTGACTTAAAACATATGCCCAACTTTGTTTAGATGGTCTTTTACCCAGATGATCATCTGACAATTCATGTCCAAATGTAAAACTACAACCACCTGCTATAAATTTTTCGTTATAATTAATTTTGCTCATATATTTGTAATACCTTATTTAAAAGTGGAAAAACATCTCCAAAATTTTCTTTTCTATATAAATCTGTTTGTAATATCCTATCTTTTCTCTGTTTTTGTATTTCTTCTGAATCTCTATCAACTGAATTCATAAACCTTAACGTAGGCTGAAAATCTTTTAAATCTGAATAACGTGAATTTACAATATTTTTAATTTGTTTTGGTAATGTTTGAACATTAAAATAAGGAGGATCAAACAAAGTGTTTACATAAAAATAATTTGGATCAAATTGTCTTACCCATAATGCAATTTTTGCCAAACTAAAAATATTAAAAATATTAATTGTTGTACAAATTTGAAATTCCATATTTGCTAATTGATATATTTTAAATTGATTTACATTATAATTTACTTCTTTCCAGTTTGCAGGATATCTTTGATATTGGAATTGCTCTCCTACATCATCAATACTAAATGCTATCTCAACTCTTTTAAAATGTTTCCATAAATCAAATATATCTCTACCTGGTAATTGTGTTCCGTTTGTATTGTAATGTATATCTTGATTTTTAGCATACCCTTTTTCTACACAATGCTCTAATATTTTAAAATGATTATGTATCATAAAAGGTTCTCCTCCTGTAAATTCAAAATATTCTACATCTTCTAATACTTCTTTTATATCATCAAAAAATTGTGGATGTTTTTTTGGCCATCCACCTTCAGTTAAATGTTTTTTTGCAATTGGATTCTCACCATAGTCTAACTCTTCCTGTGCCCATTTGCTAGAACTCCAGGATCCACATATTCTACATTTTAAATTACATACATTTCCTAACTTAAAATCTATAAATTTTAAACTTGGTTTATTATCAGGCGTCCAATCTTTTAAACTACGTTTCATCTTATAAAGTGAATTCATACGTTTACTAGTTTTTCCTGCATCTTCTTCTGCCCAGCATCTATTACATCCTGCAGGTTTTTCACCATTCCTAAACTGTATTCTTAAATCTTCCATATACTGACTTTGTTGTATTACTTTTAAATCAGTTTTGTATACTTTAACATTAGGTACTTGTCCTTTGTATAAACAACAAGGAGCCGCACCTCCATTAACACCTACTTCTAAACTAGTCCACGGCAATGGACATATATTTGATTTTATATATCGTTCCACCATTCTAATACTTTCTTGTTTTTGCTTAATATTTTTTTAATGTCTGTTCCTCTAATTTTATCTAAATGTTCTATTCTTTGCTTACCTTTTTTTAGTCCTTCTTTATATGTGTCTGGCCATCTTTCTTTATGTGTTTTATGCGACTTAAGATCTTCCAATCCTTCAAAAAAAGCAAGATTAAAAACATTTTTCTTTTCATTTGTTTTTTCAATAACATCATCAATTATTTCATGAAGAATATCTTTAGGTAAACATAACGGTGACCAAAGATTTTTAGCACCAAAACCAAAAACTTTTTTAAATAATAATACAAGTTTTAAATTTTTGCTTAATTTATACATATTTTCTAAATCAAATAATCCAGGTAGTGTAACAGTTAAATCTAATTGCAACTGTCTAGGATGACGTGCAAATTTTTTAGCATATTTTATATTCTTTAACCATTCTTGATAATTTAAACCAGTTCTAATATATTCACCAACTTCTTCAGTTCCATCAATTGACGCACAAATTTGCCAATCCTTAAAATATTTTAAACAATCATCAAATAAATTTTTTCCATAAAAATTTATTCTACTCATATTAGAATTATATCTTGCATACACTTGATCAGCATACCCTAAATCAACAACACGTTGCATAGAAGTCCAATGTATTTTCCACATTAAAGGCTCTCCACCACACCAGTAAAATTCCTTAATTCTTTTCTCTTCAATTGCTTCTGTAAATTCCTTAACTATTTGTTGATCATGAAATTTTTGTATTTCTTTTTGAACATCTTTATGCCCCCACGGATCTTCATTGTAATCAAAATCGCCATTTTTTTTACTCTCTGCCTCCCAGCTACTTGATAACATATCACCACACATTCTACAAGTAAAATTACATAAATTTGAAAATCTATAATCAAAACTTGTAACCTGCATTCCTGTATGTCCGGTATCGTCTGTCTTTTCAAAAGCTTCATCTATTTGATTTGCATACATTCTATTAAAATGTTGTCTATAAACTTGAGCATTTAACAATTTAAAATTACAAGTATCGCATTGTGGAATTATGTTACCTTGCATTAAATCTCTTCTAATACCTTTCATATAATCTGAATTCCAATGCTCTTCTAACGTTGTAAATTCTATTTTTTTCTTTGTAGGCCCACTACTATCAATATATTGTTGAAAGTTTGTTGACTTTTCTAAAGATGCACAACATAATCGTCTTTCTAATTGCGGAGATAGATACGTATGCACCCATGGTGCCATACAAAATGTTTTATTTCCTTCAGAAGGTTTACTTCTTTTCATATTTGTCAAATAACTCCTTCCATTCTGGAAATACTTCTACAGTATTTTCGTTTCTAATTTTGTCATATCTTCGTGTATTATAAAAATACAATTTTAAATGTTTTTGATTATCTGCTTGATACATCCAATCAATCGCTGATTCAAAACCTTTAGTTGCTCTTGTTAGTGGGTCTTTATCTTTTAACCATTTAATATGTTCCTCATATTTGTCTTTAACTTGTTGTTTAAACTCTGGTGGAAGTATATCCATTCTTTGCCAAATAGGATGTTGTAACAAATTAAAATTAAAATCCATTGGTTTAATAAATCCTTGTTCAACCCAATTTCTATGAAAATCTACTATATGTAAACTATTAACAAGTCCTATTGTTGGTGATATATAAAAATCTACGTTAGGACAAACTTCCATCATTCTTTTTCTATTAGCAACAATATCTTTCCATACAGTACCTTTACGCATTAACTCTGCTCTCGGTCCTTCTGCATCTAATGATGCACCAATTGATACTGAATCAAATTTATTCCATAATTCTAAAACATCCATATCTTTAAATTTTAATCTAGAAAAGTTTGAATTATAAATTAATCTAACGTGATACATTTTTCTTTTGTCTAATTCTTTTAATATTCTATAATGCTCTTCCATTATAAGTGGTTCTCCACCTGCAAAATAAAATTGTTCTGTATGTTCAAATGACTCTAACATCTGTTCCCACATATCATTTGTGCTTCTTCCAACTCTCATTATTTTTGCATGGGGTGGGGGACTTCCAGTTAATTTTTTATGATCTTCATACCAATTTGAACTAAACCATGTACCACAACTTCTACAAGCCATATTACAAAGATTACTAAATCTAATATCCCAATATTTCATTACAAAGTCTACTGACCCATCAGATTTTGTAGCGTCTACCAATCCAATATTGTGTCCAAAATGTTTATTAGAACTTAAACGTAATGAAAAGAAACCAGATTTCTCTTGGTCATAACATTTTATACACTCTCGTGATTTTTTTCCATTAAGCATTCTAAGACGCATTTCTCTCATCTTCTCACCATCCCAAACTTCTTTAAGACTTTGTTTATTTAAATCTCCTACTGGGTATGGATCAAATGCAAAACAACAAGGATATGCTCTACCGTCTGGGTAGGCGTGTAAATGTATCCATGGCAACATACAAAATGACTTGTTTTCAGTTAATAATTTTTTCTCTTTGACCGTCATTTTATCAAATTTCATTTTTTCGGGTTCTTTATCCCACATATTATAAGCCACGGTACCATTCTCCTATAATTGGGAAAGTTTTTTCAAAGTTCTTTCCCCGTCTTTTGTCATATTGACTATAAAATATTTTAAAATCTTTTCTTAATTTTTCAACCGAAGCCGCATCTTTATGTGGCGTTTTTACAACATCCAAATAATCCACTAATCTTTGCACCTGATTGGTTTCCATTTCCTCTAATAGCGAGCCAAACTGCCGTAGAAATTTTTCTAAATTCTGTTTAAACATATTACGCAAGTCGTCGGGTAGAACTAAAACACTTTGAAAGCTAGGAAATCTTAAAATATTTAAAGTAAAATTAAAAGGTATTTCATAATGCTTACAAGCACTTTCTTTTTGTTTAACAATCATTTCTAAAAATTCTGGCAACGATTCTAAACATAAAGCATTAATAGTACACATATTATGAATTTGTGCAGGCACACGATCAAGCATCATATTAACAACTTCAACAAACCATTGTGAATAATCTAAACCATCTCTAATATATTCTGCTTGTTCGTTTGTTGCCTCCATTGATGTATACAAATGAAAGTTATCAACGTGTTTAAGTTTGGATTTAAACTTTTCTATAATTTCACTTTTTGCTCCTAAATTGGAGTTTATAGCTAATCTCATATTTGGGTTAATTTTGTCCTTTTGTGTTTCAAACCAGTCCAATAATCGCCATAAATTTGGTGACATCATTGGTTCTCCACCTGTTATTCTTAATTCATCTAAACTTTTATGCAAATCTGTTTCCCACCATTTGTAAAATGCTTCAACATATGGATTTGTTTCATCTTTTTTATATGGTTCTGCAGAATTGTGTGCATGAGTGAAGTGATTACGTCCATCTGTTGTTAAATTTTTATAAGGTCCTTTGTATTTGATGTCATTTGCCCACGTTGTACTAAATGCAGGATTACAATATGAACAAGCAAAGTTACAAGTTCTGTCAAATGCAATTTCTAATGTTTTTAAATTAAAATCAGTTTTATAATGAGAACTATATGCTTCATCTAATGCCATATCAGAATAAATTTTTGATTTATACACTCTATCTGAAATTGCATCTCGTCCTATATCTTCTATTTTCCAACAATACTCACATCCTGCAGGTCTTTGTCCACTTTGCATTTGTCTTCTATGTTCCTTTTTCTCTTTTGTATTGTGTATTGCAGAAGGATTTGTTTTTATTTCTTCCAAATTGATTGCGTGTGGCAATGGATGGTGACAAGACGTTGTTTGGCCTGAACCTAACCATATAGTAGCATTGTACCATTTTGCTCCACAAAACGATGCTGACTTTGGGTCTAATTTTTGTTTTTTAAATGTTAAGTCGTCCATAATGCCTTACACTCCATCCAAAATTCTTCCATTTCAGGAAATATAGTTAAAAAGTTTGTTCCACGTCTGCGATCGTGTTCGTTAAAAAATGCGTAAAAGTTCTTTTTATTTTGCGTATTATTATTTGCGTTAGTGCGCCAATAAGCTAAATTGCGTAACATCTTTTGAATCTCAAAATCTTTAAATCCTCCAAACCCTTCTTCTTCACCAGAAAAATCTCTCATATATTTTATATTCTCTTTGTGTATCTCTTGATATGACTCAGGCAATAAAGTTATTTGTTGCCATTTAGGTTGTCTTAACAATGGTATATCAAACCATACTCTTTGATACGTTGTTGAATGCTTTTCTCTTAACAAACGTATATCTCTTAATAAATCGTTTAAACTAGTAACACTTAAATTATTATAGGTAATAATAAACGTTATAGAATTACGCACTGGTATACGTTCCAAAAATTCATCTACATTATCCAACATACGATTAAAATCTAAACCATGACGTATATATTCTGCTTTCTTTCCATAAGCATCTACTGACACAAATTGCATCATATGTTCTACTGCTTCATCTAAACATATTCTTTTAACCATATCAAAGTACCTATTTTTTAATTTGTCATCCGGTGGACAGAAATTTGACGTTACGTTTAAATGTAAATCAGATTTTGGATGATCAATAATATATTCTAAAACTCTATAAGTGTTTTTATCCATTAATGGTTCACCACCTGTCATCCTAAAATGTTTTAAATTTTTATATAACGTAGGCCACCATTTCCAAAATGCATCAACGTATGGATTATGTTCTCTATGAGGAATAGGTCTACGTCTACCACTAAAATGTTCTGGAGCGTTGTGGGGAGGAGACGTTGGATATTGGCCATATACAGCAATCTCCTTACCCCACGTTGTCGAGAATTGCGGAGAACAATAAGAACACTTTAAATTACAAGCATTATTAAAGTTTACTTCCACGTATCTCGGCGTCCATTCCGAATCAATTGGTTTATTTTTAATTGACTCAAAATCTTGTATAGCCCATGGTTCGCCTGAACGATAGTGTCTATCAGACATTTCGCCTGTATCTTCCATCTTCCAGCAATAAGAACATCCTTCAGGACGTTCACCATTGAGCATTTGTTGTCTTTGTTTTAATTTTTCTGGTGTATTATGTAATTCAGCAGGATTACTATCTAAATTTGTAGGATCTATTTGATGCAAAGGTGGATGATAACAACTATTTGTTAATCCTGTAGGCAGATGTAATGAAACTTGGTTCCATTTAGCCAAACAAAATGTAGGAGAAACTGTTGCTAGTTTCTTTTTGGCAAATTCTGCATCAATTTTATAATCACTTTGTTTCACGAGTTTGCACTCCTTTATTAATATGTTGTGGCATACAAAATTTAAACAATTTACTTTCATCGGCATCATAATCTGCTACAGGTAAATCTAATCGTTGTCTTACTGATTCACCATATGCTTGTAAATCTATACTAACATCTTCAACATTTTTAGCAAACAAACTAGCCATTTTTTCCATATCTCTTACTTCAAGGAAATTTGCTCCTCTAACAGTAGTAGCATAACAACCCATTCTTGCACCTAACATAGCAAACCTACCATATTCTATATCAGCACCTATACTCATCCATGTTATTAACACACGTAAATTTGAAGGCTGAATTAATTTTTTAAAATTATATGGTTTAACAGGCAAACCTTGTTCTAAACTCATTTTAGTACCTTCTCTATATCCTGCAATAAAAGCCTGTTGTGGATCTACATTTATAATTGTTGTTGAATAACAATTATGCAAATTTTCATGTGGTACTGACCAACAAAAATCTATTTGTGCTTTTTCGTTATCTGCGTTTTCATGTGTCTTCATTTGCAAACAAGTTTCTTTTTGCCATCCTACTAATCCACCATTGCCATAAACTAAACCATTTACATTATTTTTAGCTCGCCAACGATGTACAGCTTTTGGATCTGTTTTAGACCAATCTAATGTTTGTAATAAAAAACTTTCGTCTATAATATTATCACCATCTACGGATATA